>JGI24806J26614_1000427_pt1 | contig 12775 bp, 11 predicted proteins | sample Kansoi200umMDA_FD_26614 | JGI IMG/M metagenome (IMG submission 26614)
TCCCGGAAGTGCGTGCGGGAAAAATCTCGGCTCTCAGACATTCAGTACCATTGGAGAAGAAAAACAGTTCAACTATGCGTTGCAGCAGAAAACAAAAGAGGATTTTGTCCAAGCGGTTACGGAAGGCCTTGGAGAGCCGCCCGAATATTTTCCAATCAATGCCCGGATAAATAAAGAAGGCTATAATAGCATCGATGAAGTGGTTGAAAGAGGAACGAGAAAATTGTCGATTGGAGAATTCAAAGAATTGATGAACCAGGATGCAATTGTTCTTGATACCCGCAAAGCCAGTGTATTTACTGAAGGTTTTGTCCCAGGTGCCGTGAGTATAGGGCTTGAGGGTAGGTTTGCCGAATGGGCAGGAAGCCTTCTGCCATTTACCCAAACGATTATCCTGGTAACAGAAGCCGGCAAGGAGAAAGAATCAGTGGTGAGACTTGCAAGAGTGGGATTTGATAATATCTCAGGTTACCTGGACGGTGGTTATGATGCGTGGAAAAAAGCAGGTGAAGAAATTGACCTGATCATAAATGTGGAGCCCGACGAATTAGCAATGGACTTGTCATTTGATGACAATCTCGTAGTGGTTGATGTGCGTAAGCCAACTGAATTTGCAGAAGGACATGTTGGGGAAGCTGTGAACATGCCGTTGGATGAATTGACCGACCCCGGCTCCATGGCAAACGTTGGTGACGAAGACAATTTGTACATACACTGTGGCGGTGGATATAGAAGCGTAATTGCGGCATCACTGTTCAAGCGCCAGGGCATACATAATCTTCGCAATGTTCTTGGCGGATGGAATAAAATCAAAAAGTTGGAGAAGGTAGAGATCGTAAAAGAAAAATCTGTCCTAAACTGATAGCTTAATAGTTTCTTTGACTTCAAGTCAAATTAACAAGAGAGCAACGCAGCGAGCGAGGCGGGTAATGGGGTACCCCTATGCTAGGATACGCACTTCGAACCTCACCCCTCAATAGTCTTTCTTTGAACACTTTACTTCCCGTCCAATACCTGTCCTGCCGCATGCGGTCGTAAATCTACTATTGGATGATTGCCACTATGGATTAAGATCAATAGAGAATGATAACTGCGGGGCGATCTTCCGCGGTACGGTGCATCATTTCTCAAACGACAGGCGTTCACAACCTTTCAGTAATCTCGACGTATGTGAATAAAAAAAATTAAGAACGTCGAAATAAGAGAAGAGAGAAATATTTCTAAATTAAATGTTTGACATCGATTTGACTTTTGACAATCGTTGAAAAAAAATTTGGAAATACTTTTTGTTTTTTTTGGATTATAGAGAAAATGTGTCTACTTTTTCACTCCATTTTATACTCCGTACTACCAACGTCCTCCGTAAAAACTTAAAATCCTTCATTAATTAACCTTGGTTTTTCCTGATTAGTATTGTTTTTTCCTACCCAATAGAAAAGCTTGAATTCATTGTGCATTGAGCCTTTTTTCTCATTCCCTTTTTTGAAAACTACATCGGTTACTGATTAGCGGCTTTACCTACCTCGTGAAGACTAATTGTTTTATTTCTTTACCCAAGAGATATGGACCAACTCAATTTCATTACTTAAAATTTTTAACCATGACAATGTTTACGAGACGATGTAGTCACCTAATGAGAATGTGGCGCGCAGAGTTCGCAAGCGGCTTCAAAATCCTGTTGATGCTGATCTTGGCGAGCTCTTTTTTTGCTCCAACCGACTCGAAGGCTCAATGTACCTCTTTTGTTTTCTGCTGCAACGCATAGTTGAACTGTTTTTCTTCTCCAATGGTACTGAATGTCTGAGAGCCGAGATTTTTCCCGCACGCACTTCCGGGACCGTGAGCAGGATAAACAATTATATCATCGGCAAGAGGCACGATCTTTTTTTTAAGGCTGTCATACATCATACCGGCCAGGTCATTCATTGTAATTTCGTCTGCTTTCTGCGCGAGGTCTGGCCGCCCCACATCGCCGACGAATAAAGTGTCGCCGGTAAATACGCAATAATCTTTGCCATTCTCATCTTGCAATAAATAACAAGAAGATTCCAGCGTATGGCCAGGTGTGTGCAGGACTTCGATCGTCAGTTTGCCAATGTTAAACTTTTCTCCATCCTTAGCTATGTGGACCGGAAATTTTGTTTCTGTACCCGGACCATATATTATGGTGGCCCCAGTGGCCTTGCTAAGATCTAAATGGCCACTCACAAAATCAGCGTGAAAATGCGTTTCGAAAATATATTTAATGTTCGCGTGCCGTTCACTGGCCAGTTCAAGGTATTCGTCAATATCCCGCAATGGATCAATTACAGCGGCTTCACCATTGCTCTCAATATAATAAGCAGCCTCACTCAGGCACCCGGTGTATAATTGTTTAATAAACATCAATTTTTATTTGGCTGCAAAATTAAGCCAAGTAAGTTAGTTTGCCTCGTTGCCTTTGAGGAAGGAAGAAGGCAAGACTTATTTGCCTGGACCTTCAGGTTGAGGCAAAAAGCAACTAAAATGAATTGGCTTTTAGCCAAATTCGAATGCACTACTGTTAGTCTTCCATATTTGGCTAAAGCCCGAAGAAATTTATATTATGGGATACGCCGCCCTGAAGGGCGGTGCAATTTCGTCCCCAAGGGCAATTTCGCCCTGAAGGGCGGTACAATTTTGCCCTGAAAGGCGGTGCAATTTGAGTTGAAGGAAGGAACAACACATTGCTCCTGGAAGAAAGCTGTATGCCATGCATTAAAAAAAAATTAGCTATTAGTTGGGCCCTTTCAGAAAACCACATATATTTAACCCTCCTATCGATTTCTGACTTCCTTGAAATTCCTCATTAAATTTCCGCGCTTATTATCCCACCTTATTGAATCGTTCCTTCATCCTGCATCGATAATTCAATAAAAAATCCGATGGCATTGGCTATTCTGTGCGGTTATTTTTTCTGCAGCGAATACAGAATTGCGAATAGTGAATGCTAGCAGAGTCCCTCTGAGTAAAAAGAAAGTTATTGGGCTATAAAAAGATTAGACGTGGAAAACCTGCACCCAAGGGGCCGCGTACGCGGCCTCTTTTTTATGGATTGTCGCCTCTAGCCCACCAGGTCCTTTACAAATTTATTTAGCTCCTCTAGCCTGTCAGTATTCACTGAGTAGTAGATGAACTTGCCATCCCGCTCAGTTTTCACGAAGCCGGCTTTGCGCAGAATGGCCAAGTGCTGGGAGGCCACAGATTGTTCAAGCCTGAGCTTGACATAGATCTCTGTGACGGTCATTTTACCACTTTCATCAATCAGCTTGAGAATTTGCTGCCTCAATTTGTGATTTATGGCACGAAGCACCATGGCCGCCTTTTTCAAATTGTAGAGGTCTACATTCACTGAGGAAAAGTTTTCCGTTACTTGTGTCGTTGGTATTGCTAAATCGTTCATAGAAATTCAAATGGTTAAGGGTGATAAAATAAGATATCATACAATCTTTACTAATTAAAAACCTCTTGGTTCTTAATGATCTTCACTCTTATTTGCTGGTTTGGTATCTTTCCGTGTAAAGAACTCTTTAATGTACAGGGGCTCCGTATAAGCTAGGGCTGCAAAATTATTGCCAATAAAATTTCTATATATGAGCTTAGCCAAGGCAACCGGGCTCAGGGGGATATTTTTAAACAAGGCGTTACTGTTTTTACATACCATTTGAAATTTTATGCTGCCGTTCCCCAGGAACAGAATTTTGCTGCTGTGTAATAGCTCGCTAAAAGACCGCTCACTCAAAATATGAGCATGAGGTTTTATTATCTCCTCCAGAGCTGAATCATAAATCGCCGTAAATACTTCCATTCTTCGGGCATCAATCAGAGGGCAAAAAAGCAAGTCGTCCGACCCTTCGGGGATATTTGACGCTTCGATTGCGGAAAAAGCGAGCACTTGAAGTGTTCCGACTGTTATCATCGGGACCTTTAAAGCATAACATAGCCCCTTTGCTGTTGAAAGGCCAATCCTTAACCCTGTATATGATCCGGGTCCTATGGTAATGCCAACCGCGTCCAGGTTCCTGATGTGGTATCGGCCTTCTGCAATCACGCTGTGAATAGCATTCTGAATCCAGGCAGCATGATCATTCCTTTCCGCATTGGTTACCGTCCGCAGTGGTTTCTCATCCCTGGCCAAAGAAACCAGGGCTTCATTAACTGATGTGTCGATATTTAAAATAAGAGCCATTATGCCATCGCTTCCTCTTGCAACAAATCCGCCGGTTTATAACGCGAATTAATTTTTTCTAGCTCTTTCAGCAAACGAAAAATATTCGTTACTCCAATTTTTTTGCACCACTCAAACGGCCCGAATGGGTAATTGGTACCAAGTTTCATTGCGTTATCAACCTCTTCTCTTGTGCTCACTCCTTCTCCAACCGCAAAATAGGCCTCATTAATGATCGTTGCTATCACCCGTGCCGTGATAAATCCGGGTTTATCAACCACCCATTTCGTTTTTTTATTGAGAAAAGTAAAAATTTTCTCCGCGTGTAATTGTAGGTTTTTGTCGGCGTAGCTTGCTTCCGCTAAAGGGCGTCTCAAAAAACCTGGCCAGGCGTTAATACGAACAAACGGTGCACTGATTTGTCGCAGCGTCGTCACCACGGAATTTATAATGACGGGCTTTGGAAATAATCCTTTCAACAATTCGATCCTGCTCGCACTGCTGTCAAACAACAGATCAAGATATCCATCTGCATTTTTATGGTAGAAAAATTCTTCCACATTCCTGATCCAGGTCAGGTTGTTACGGTTAACTGTCTCATTGGATAGTTCTTCCTTCAACATGTCATCAGCCAACACGATTAATCTCACGTTTTATTTTTTAAATACGAAATAACACGATTACGAGAATGATACGAAATGAAATTCTCATTAATTGGCAAAAATTCGTGTAATTCGTGCTATGGAAAAAAGAGCGATCACTACAAATGATGCACCGGCTCCGATAGGTCCTTACAACCAGGCCATCCAGGTGGGCGATGCGGATGGACTAGGACAAATCATACTGTTTATTTCCGGCCAGATTTGCATTGATCCTTCCACAGGTGAATTAAAAAATAAAGACTTACAGGAGGAAACACACCAGGTAATGCATAACCTGAGAGCTATTTTGTACCAGGCAGGCATGGACTTTGGAAACGTAGTAAAGACAACAATTTTCATTACAGACATGAATCGCTTTTCGGAGATGAATGAAGTATATGGAAAATATTTTGACAGTAATTTTCCCGCAAGAGAAACGGTGCAGGTTTCTGCTCTACCAAAATTTGCCAATGTGGAGATTAGCATGATTGCTGTGAAATAAGCCCCTGTCACTTAAAGGGGAACCTAGTTTGTTACCAGAACCTATTTTTTAGATAATCGACCTTGGACCAACATACGCTACACGTATCAACGGGAACAATGCCCACTTTTGTGGGATCAGTATGAACAGGTACATTCCTTAAGTCAGCTCATGCGAAAAATCCTGCAAATAATATTACTTAAGCCGGTTTTATGGTTTGCCGACAAGTTTTCATCTCGCCCTGTGGCGGAGAGAATTTTCAAAGCATTATCACAGCTAAAAAGTGAAATAGAAACTCAACCGTGCAAAAAAGGGCCTTTCCTGGCAACTGAGGTGGAGAACAGCAAATTCATTATTTTTTCAGACCAGCACAAGGGTGCAAAGGATGGTGCAGATGACTTCATGCTTTGCGAACCTAATTATCTCGCTGCTCTTGATTATTATAATGAGAACGGGTATTTTTTCATTAGTCTTGGCGACAATGACGAACTATGGGAAAACCGCTGGCCGGCTGTGAAAAAGAATAACCTCGCTTCATTTGAAAAAGAAAGAAAATTTATCGACCGAAATGCATTCATAAAAATCTATGGAAATCATGACCTGGCATGGAACACTGATCTTGACACCGCATTCAAAATGGAAAGTATCTATGGTCAAAAGATCAGTGTTTATGAGGGAGCAATACTTCAACTATCAATCGACAGTGATCAAACGGCAAAAAACAAATCGCTTTTTACCATCTTCCTTACTCACGGTCACCAGGGTGATGCGCAAAGTGACGGGAACTGGTTCAGTAAATTTTTTGTTGCGCACATTTGGGCACCACTACAAGCTTATTTGAAGATTAATCCAAACACGCCGGCTTACAACACAACCAAAAAAACATTACACAACCGCATCATGTACGAATGGGCGGCTCAACAGGAGAATATGTTATTTATCACCGGTCACACTCATCAGCCAGTCTTCGAATCGTTGACTCACGTGGAACGTCTTTACCGCCGCTTATTGCAAGCACAAAATGCTAATGACAAAGACATGATTGCGGAACTAAAAGAGGAGATCAAATTGCGGGAACCCCAGTTCACCGCCGTATCAGCAGATTATCTTGAAATGAAACCAACTTATTTTAACAGTGGCTGTTGTTGTTTTAGTGACGGGGACATTACAGGAATCGAAATTGAAAACGGCTGGATTCGTCTTATTAAATGGGAAACAGAAAATAATAAACCTGACCGCTGCGTATTGGAGGAAAAAAAAATATCGGAGCTAATCACACCGTAACTTAATGAATCGTTTTGCCTTCGTACATTTTTGTAAACTCACTATCTACTGGCTCCCATAGCTCGATCTTATTTCCTTCCGGATCCACAATCCAGCCAAATTTCCCATATTCAAATTTTTCAATTTCACCTACGGTTTGTACTCCCTCTTCCTTCAATTCTATTATTAACTGTTCCAGGTTTTCGACACGCAGGTTGATCATGAAATCTTTCTGTGACGGTTCAAAGTAGGCAGTCGTTTCTTTGAAGGCTGACCAAGCGGTGTAGCCTTTCTTGTCCGGAGCATCGCTATTCCTCCATTCAAACAAAATTGACCCATCTTCATTTTGTATAAAACCAAGATGCCTGGCATACCATTTATTTAATTTCTTTGCGTCTTTGGTCTTAAAGAAAATGCCGCCAATGCCGGTTACCTTTTTCATTATATCATTTTTTTGATTTAACAGATTTGAGCTTTTTGTTGCATCCGTGCCACGCTTGAGGCGGCCCGTAGCACGTGTGATAACGTTTGCCTACATGCCCATTTTAAAAAGAAAAATATGTTGGCCTTCCGGGGTGGTAAGCACAATATTTGACTCGCCCCTTTCTTCATAATTATCAATTCCCCTTTGCTTTAGTATTTCAATTTTTACTTTCATGTCTGAAGCGAAAAATGTTATGGCCGGATAATCATATTGTGAAGTTTGATGTAAGCCTACTATGCCTAAGCCATCTGAAAGAATGGCCCATGGATAGGGTGACGCAAATTTTGAGAGAACAGTGAACCCAATTTTCTCCCAAAAATGAATCGACGTCTCCAGGTCCTTTACCGGATTCGCCAACTCTCCAAACATCCCTACCACTTTGTTCGTATATGTGTCAGGCCTGAAGTAATTCGACTGATCCATCGTTAGCATCGTTTTCCCAGAAGGTTTTGAAAACCCATCCGGAATCTGAACAAGGCTTATGTTTAGTCCGTCGGGACTTTGGAAAACATAACGCTTGACAAAATCAGAGCTTTTCGGTCTCGAAACAAACTCAACGCCCTTGCTTTCGAGATCAACCACAACCTTGTCGATCTCTTTGAGGTAATAAGTTAACGCCAGGTATGATTCTTCTGCCTTGCGGAGCATGATTAACAAGGCATCGTCAGTCACCTGTATCCATGGAAAAGGGAAATCCATCCTCATGACTTCTCTAAACCCAAGCTTTTGATAAAACTTGAGCGACGTGTCAAGATCTGGGGATGCAATTGTCAATGCTGAAATTTCGCCGAGCTGAGATGTTGGTAATGTCATTTGCATAAATATAAAGATTGCCGTCCAAACCAAACTTTAGTCCACTTACCACCGAGCCACTGAAGCCAAAGAAAAGCACAGCATGACCTCTATGAACCTTAGTGTTCTCAATGGCTCCGTGGTTTTCTCAGGTAGATAAGGAGATTTTCTTTTTATCAAGCGGTAGATAGTCTTTGTTTGTGCATTAATGCGAGGCAAGAAATGATGGTTACAATAATCCACGATCATTGTGCGTATAGGGCGAAATTAAAGGGGAATTATTTTTTGTATTCAATAATATTAATTCTTTCGTGGCAAAACCGGTACTCTACCTCATCATTGCTACTTACAATGACCAGGCGGTTCTTACCATATTCATCAATCAATTGGTGATACAGTCGGATTCCATTTGCGTCAAGATTAGTGCAAGGTTCGTCCAATAATAAAAAAGGGGTGTCAGAAAAAATGGCCTGGGCCAGCTTTACTCGTTGTTTCATTCCGCTCGAGAAATAACGAATCTGTTTATGGGTAGCGGCTTCAAGGTCAATTCTTGAAATAATGAAGTCTATGTTTAGCGAAGACAAAAAAGGTTTGAAATTATGATGGAAAGAAAAAAACTCTTTCAGCGTCATCTCCTCCACCACCTCCAAATAAGGAGCGCAGATAGCAACGTGATCGAAAATTTTTTCAATTGCCAACTCGCCATTGCCAACTGACCAGTGAACATTTCCTTCGCTCGACTGCATCGCCCCGCTCAGGACTTGTAGCAGTGTGCTCTTTCCCGACCCATTGGGACCAATAATGGCGTACGAATTAGCTGATTCTAATGTGTAAGTTAAGTGGCGAAAGATCCAGTCGCGGTTAAAGCGTTTGCCGGCATCAGTCAACGATACCTTCATCGCCGTTGGTTTTTGAGAAGCGTTTTATGATTCCTCTCTGCGAAGCTCGTATAAATTGAACTATTTCATCCCTTTCGTCAGTAGCAGGAAACTCTTCTTCAAGATATTCCACAGCCTGGGAAATATTGAGTCCCTTTCCGTAGATCACCCGGTAGATTTCGAGAATATGATTGATCTTTTCAACGGTAAACCCTCTCCGCTTCATGCCAATGGAATTAACACCGGCATAAGAAAGTGGATGACGCGCTGCTTTAATGTACGGAGGCACATCCTTACCAACGAGGGAACCGCCGCTCAACATGGAATGTGAACCAATGTTTACAAACTGGTGTATTGCACACATGCCTCCAAGTATGGCCCAGTCACCGATCGTAACATGTCCAGCAACCTGGGTGTTATTGCTCATAATGCAATTATCACCCACAATGCAGTCGTGTGCAAGGTGACAATAAGCCATGATCAGGCAATTTCTTCCAACTACGGTCTTCTCTTTGTCCTTTGTTCCCCTATTCACTGTTACGTACTCACGAATAGTTGTATTGTCCCCAATAACAACGATGGAATATTCACCCTGAAATTTCATATCCTGCGGAATGGCGGCAATCACAGAGCCAGGAAATATTCGGCAATTCTTTCCAATCCGCGCGCCCTCCATAATTGTGACATTCGAACCTATCCAAGTGCCATCGCCTATTTCAACATCCTGGTGAATAACGGTGAATGGGTCAACCTTTACATTCGTAGCGAGCTTGGCGTTAGGATGAATATAGGTATGAGGATGAATCATGCAGATTTTTTACCACAAAAAAGTCACGTTATAAAACGTGACGTGCAAAAATAGCGGAAATAGCTAATTGGCGTTAGGTTTTTTTATTGTGCAACGAACTGTTAACTATTGCGGTCATGGTGAAATGCCGGAAGTGAGACGGCCCGGATGAATTTGTCTCTCAGTTCACTGCTCAAATCTTCATGATCTTCGTCATAATGAACATTCGAGGTAGCTCCGTAAATTTGCCGTTTAATGCATCAACCACCCGATATATTTGCGCTCGCCTACAGGCAAGCTCCAATGCAGGAGCAACTGCATTTGTTATACGAAAAGGAGCGGCAAATCCCTGGCTCTGTCAACTATAACATAAGAAGATACCATCGTCATAGTCAATGGAATATTGAAGACACGGGGATGCTGATATATCATTATGAAAGGACAGCCCCTGCCCAAAACTATCTTGAACTAAAATTTTGTCTAACCGGGAATATTTACTGCAAGCAGAAGGATGTGGAGTGTGATATGTGTAAACTGGATGCATCGCCAGGCTGCAGTGAAAGAATGGAGAGCCTTGACCTTTTGAGCTTTAAATTTTCCCCGGTCCATTTGTCCCAGTTTATAAAGAGCGATGATTCGCTTAGCGATAACATCCTGAACTTCAAACATGCCTCATCCTTCACCAAAATTCTTCCTCTTTGTGGCAAGACGAGGATAGTGATTGAAGGTTTGCTTAACCACAATTTTAAAGACAGCCTCGAAAACATCTATATTAATGCGCAGACGCAAATGCTGCTCCTCTACAGTCTAGACTGTATGGTAGGCGAAAAAGAGCTTGATGTCATTAATTGTAAGTTCCTGGCTAATGAAGCTGACCGTGAAAAAATTTCTAAAGCAAGGGAAATCTTGATCGAGCATATTGGCGAACCGATTACCATCAAGGAGCTTAGCCGAAAGGTTGCTATAAATGAATGTTATCTTAAGAAAGGTTTCAAAGAAATGTTCGGAACTACGATTTTCGACTTCTACCAGGGTCAGAGAATGGAACATGCACGTTATCTTCTGTACGAAAAAGGGCTAAGTGTAACTGACGTCTCCTTACTCCTTGGCTATTCGTCCATCTCGCATTTCTCTACGGCTTTCAAAAAACATACGGGCCTCAAGCCATGTGAATTGCTTCTTCGGTAAAATTTACTGGTCGAAATCAGCAATCTCTCGGCAATTGTAAAAGGCGTAAGAATAACATCTGCTACAGCTTCACTGACACAGTAACCATTATCTGTCTTGGGGGAATAGGATTCACACTATAGTTTTCATGTACATAATAGTTCAATGTGTTTGTCACATTTGACAGCTTTGCCATTAGTGAAAGCTTTTTATAAATGTAGCCCGCGCTCAAGTCAACAGTCGTGAACCCATCCACTTCGAAATTTCTCTTATAGTTTTGCGGTTGCCCCTTCGTGTTGTTAAAGCCTGCGTAACGGGTGCCCGTATAAAATAGAGAACTCCCGAGTCTTAATCCTTTAAGCATGCATTTTTCAAACGTATAAAATACACTTGCATTTCCCACGCTTGCAGGATTATTGATCAATCTTTCCCCTTCAACAAAATTGCCTTTGGCATCCGGCGTTTTGGTGTAACGTATATAATTGTAGCTATACCCGGCTGTAATATCCATTCCCATGAATGGGTGCGAGGAAATATCAAGCTCCACTCCGTCGCTGGTAGTTTGACCCGTTAGGGCCTTAAGATTAGTATTGTTGTTGGGTGTAGTTCCGTCGGCAGCAAATGGGGCCGTTTGAGCGAGGTTGTTGTTTATAATGCGGTAAACGGTAAGGTTTGCAGATAATTTTCCTTCAAAGAAATCATTCTTAATACCTGCTTCAAATTGATTAATAATTGAGGGAGCAAGTGCATTGCCATATACATCTGTTCCGACGTTGATGGAAAAAGAATTGGAATAGCTCACAAAGATCGAAGTTGACTTTAACGCACGGTAAACTATACCAACTCGTGGTGAAAATGCTTGATCTACTTTATGTTTAGTTCCATTCGAGTGAAGGTCAGTCGCATAAGTCAACGTATCTACAGGCGCTGCATCCTGGTATGACCATCTTATGCCGGCTAATAGTTTCACTTTGTCCGATAGTGAAAGCAGGTCTTGAACATAAATTCCAAAACGATTGACGGGCGTGCTAATTAGTCTCAGATCTTTGGCCGAAGGAATGTCGGTGCGCGGCTTGAACTTTCCAGTGTCGAATATATTAATGGTATCATAAATCGCTGGCTGGTCATAGCTGTTCGTATGAGTAAAATAATGGTCTGCGTCGGCCCCTGTTAAAATGGTGTGGTTTATAAAACCTGTTTTCAACTTTCCGGAGAGATAAAGTTGGGCAATATAATATTGCTCATTTGTTTTTGTCTTATTCAAAGGCCGAGTCCAATCACCGTTTGCTAATGCCTGTATGCGTTCGGTAGAATAATAGTCTCTCCGGTATTGCTGGTAGGATCCAGAGCCATCAAGGGTCCAGTAGTTACTTATCTTATGCTTTACACTCGCAGTAACTGAAGTTTGCTTGGTTTTTGCATATTGCCAATATGCCCCGTAGAAATTGTGAATAGGCACATTTGGAATTTTGGTGTTATCATAGGTGCCAATGCCAAAATCCGGGGTAAACCTATGATCCAGGTAGTCGGCCTGGATCAGTATTTGGGTCCTCATGCCGAGATTAAAGAGCAATGAGGGATTAATGTAATACCGTTTTGAGCTAACAATGTCTCTGAAACTTCCCTGGGTTTCATAACTGCCATTTACCCGGTATGCGACCGACCTTGATAAGGGCCCATAAATATCAAATGCAGGTTTATAGAGATCATAACTTCCGGCTCTGAACAATAACTCGGCACCTTTTTCAAATTTTGGTTGTTTGGTCACCATATTAATAATCCCTCCTGGTGATACGAGACCATATAGAATCGCAGCGCTTCCTTTAAGTACTTCAAGTTTTTCCAAAGAGCTCATTTCAGGCATAGCACCAGAATTCATTCGAATGCCGTTTTTGAACATGTTGCTTCCCGACAAGCTATATCCACGAGCCGAAATATTTTCCTGTGTGCTTCCGCGGGTTGAAGAGAGATAGATGCCGTTTACATTTTTGATCACGTCACTCAAGCGCTGCGCCTGCTGGTTCTTTATTAGTCCCTGCCCTACGACAGACGTACTTTGCGGAAGATCCATTGGATCTGTATCCACTTTTCCAATG
>JGI24806J26614_1000428_pt1 | contig 12768 bp, 13 predicted proteins | sample Kansoi200umMDA_FD_26614 | JGI IMG/M metagenome (IMG submission 26614)
GTTTTCAATTGTGGTGCTTAAAGGCGACCAGGTGGAATTTACCCACGTCACTTATAAACCAAAAACGATCACTATTCCCAGCAATCTCGAAGGCAATCAATATAGCGTGGTTCAATTGATGGTAATAGATACCGTATATCTTCCCGCTACTATCATCCGGCAACGACCTACGCCTGCACAGTTTGCCCGTGACTTTGTAAACAATAAAGTGCCTGACGATGATATTGAAGTTGCACGAAAAAATACCGATGCTGCCAAGCGACGGGTATTATTGCAAACTACCCCCGGTGATGGCGGTGAAGCAACACAGATACAATTCAATAAAATTGCAACCAGGGCAACTTATAATGGTCAAACACCTCCAATGAATATCTTCAATCCCGCTGCCTGGGCAGATTTTATACAGGCATGGAAGCGGGGCGATTTTAAGAATAAACATTAAAGTCAGAACTGAGATTTTGGGGATGATTAAGATAAATCAGGATAATTATGTAACCAGCTTTAGTTCCTTGATCATCGTCCCTTGCGACGCTCCGTTCATCTTTCTGTTCTTTATTCAGCAATTACATCGCAATTTACCTTAGTAAAAAGAAAGGGCACATTCTTCATCTTCTGAACATTGCTCATCTTTTTTATTACAATCATTTATCTTGCAATATCTGATTCCCATTAATCTCAAAAATCCTGTTAATCATGGTTCAGACAGTTTCCATCATCGGTGCAGGCACTATGGGCAATGGTATTGCTCATGTATTTGCACAAAATGGTTTTAACGTAACTATTGTTGATGTATCGCTTGCACAATTGGATAAAGCTATTGCCAACATTAGTAAAAATTTTGACAGGCAAATAGCAAAGGGTACTGCGACTGAAGATCAAAAAAAAACAGCGCTGGCGAATATTATTGTTGAATCAAATCTTTCAAAAGGTGTAGGTGAAGCGGGATTGGTAGTAGAAGCAGCCACAGAAAATACAGAATTGAAATTGCAAATCTTTGAACAATTGGATAACCTTGCTCCAAAAGAAACAATTCTTGCTACCAACACATCATCTATCTCCATCACTAAGATAGCAAGGGCCACAGGCCGGGCTGATAAAGTGATAGGCATGCACTTTATGAATCCTGTGCCGGTAATGAAACTTGTAGAAGTTATCAATGGTTATACGACATCAAAAGAAACAACTGATAAAATTGTTGAGCTTAGCAAACAGCTTGGAAAAACTCCATGCGTTGTAAACGATTATCCTGGCTTTATTGCCAATCGTATTCTAATGCCGATGATCAATGAAGCGATTTATAGTTTGCATGAAGACGTTGCCGGCGTTGAAGAAATAGATACAATAATGAAACTTGGTATGGCTCATCCTATGGGACCATTGCAACTTGCCGATTTTATCGGGCTCGATGTTTGTCTTTCTATTTTAAATGTATTGCATGATGGTTTTGGCAATGCCAAATATGCTCCATGCCCTTTGCTGGTGAATATGGTTGCAGCAGGTAAACTTGGAGTAAAAAGTGGAGAAGGGTTTTATAAGTATGAAGTGGGGAGTAAGGAACTGGTGGTGAGCGGGAGGTTTAAGTAATCATTTTGTTTGATTAAAATTAAAAATTTATTTTCTGAATAAGAAAATGCACATGCAAAAGTTGTGTGCTGATTATGGACATCTCGAAAGTTTGCATCTCTATTTAAAAGTCATGACCAAATTTACAATATTAGTATTTCTGACCTTATTTCTTTATTCGTGTAACCAAAAGCAAGACACAAAATATTATTGGGTTAGTTTTCATGGGAGCTATTATGAAAATTCAGACACAAGTCGTATTTTTCATATAGACAAAACATATTTAGGAGACACAACAAAAATTTCATACTTCGCTACAAAAGATACATCAATCTATTATTTACTAAGTTCAAACAGAGACAGTTCTTTTGTTGAAGGTTCTTATGATGACGATGATGGCCATATTCGGCCATTCAATGACACCTTGATATTTCTAAATAATGACACATTCAAGTTGATAAAATATATACTAAATGAACTTGAAACCGATGGCTCTACTATTCATTATTATACCCCCAAGTTGGGCATTTTCGCCATTCATTCTGGTACATGGCCGGGCTTGACAATTTTACAATCTTCTGATAAAATAAAAAATCGACAGATTAAACAATTGACAAAAATTGTTGTTCCGAAATTTTTTATGAGAGGTATTCTTGAAAAAGATTTCTAATGAAACTATTCTTTCTCAATCTCCACCCCTCTCAATTCTCTAAGTTTAATCAGAATTTCTTTCATCCTTTTCTTTGGTATTCCTATTTGCAATGAACAAAACAACTGCATCTCCTGCTTGATAATCACACAATCAAACTGCTTTACAATCTTCATCACATCATTCATCTGAGTATAATCAAATTGCAGGCGGTAATTAATCAAAACAGGTTTTTGAACAACCGGTGTAATTTGTAAAGCCAGCGCAGCAGCAGTTTTATAAGCATTGATCAGTCCCGGCACACCAAGTAATGTTCCGCCGAAATAACGAACTACAATAATCAGCACATTTGTCACTTGCCTACTATCTATCTGTCCAAGTATTGGCCGGCCTGCTGAACCGGATGGTTCGCCATCATCACTAACACGAAAATTATTTCCATTCAATCCAAGCCGGTATGCAAAACAGTGATGCGTAGCTTTAGGATGTTCTTTTTTAACAACAGCCATTTTTTCTTTGAATTCGTTCACATCAACAATGGGAAACGCATATGCTATAAACTTGCTGCCCTTGTCCTTGTATTCGGCAATAGAAGGTTTCCCAATTGTCTTATAAGAATCTTCCATTAATCAGCTTTCGGTTTGTATATTTCTATCGTGTCTGAAAACAAAGAGGTCTCTTCTGTTTTCAAATTGTTTTTTAATACAGGAGCAGGCAGTCCATTGCCGATTGCCAGTTGTCTATTGCTTATTATCCTCGCTTCATCCCACATTTCTTCATCAATAAATGATTGCAGCAGCTTTGTGCCTCCTTCTACAATTACACTTTGAATTTTTAGCTGATAAATGGCATTTGTTATTTGATGAATCAGACTGGTATCTTCTGTGACCTGGTAGTGCCTCACCCCGACCCTCTCCATAAATGGAGAGGGAGGTGACCACTCTGATTCTTCAGAATGGATTTTTGTATTGAAGATGATAGTCGGTTGTTGCTGATTAAAAATTTTTAATGAAGATGGCAATTTTAAATCCATATCAACTACCAATCTTACCGGTGAAGGTCCCGGCCATAATCTTGTTGTCAATTCCGGATCATCCATCATTGCTGTATTGGTACCAACAAGAATAGATGCTTCTTCGCTTCGCCATTTATGAACAAGACGATTTGAGTATTCATTGCTTATAAGCAGTCTCGATCTTTCAGAGTTTTCGAAAGCCTCCCCCTTAGGGGGAGGTTTGGAGGGGGCTTCAATTTTTCCATCAGCGGTCTGCGCCCATTTCAAAATAATATAAGGCCTTTTCTTTGTGTGAAAAGTAATGAATCGTTTATTGAGTTCTTTACTTTCGTTCTCCAATATTCCAACTTCAACTTCCACACCAGCAGCTTTTAATTTTTCTATCCCTCTACCATTTACTTCAACAAAAGGATCACGACGACCGATAACAACTTTTGGAATTTTATTTTTAATAATCAGATCAGTGCAGGGCGGCGTTTTACCAAAATGTGAACAGGGTTCTAATGAAACGTATAAAACGGATTGTGGAATCAAACTCTTGTTTTCATTTTTTACTGAAGCAATACAATTTACTTCAGCATGTGCCTCTCCATATTTCTGATGATAGCCTTCGCCGATAATTTTTCCATCGTGTATAAGCACGGCTCCTACCATTGGGTTGGGTGCAACATAACCTGCACCCAGCCTTGCCAATTCCAGGCAGCGATGCATAAAGTGAATATGTTCATTAATATCACACATGGGCTGCAAAAGTAAAAGAATTAAGTTTGTTACTATGACAATGCAGGAGGCAACTTATTTTTTACTTAAGAAACTTCGGAGTATTTATTCTGCAGAAGAAGCCGGACAAATAACAGATTGGGTGATGGAAAGTTTAACAGGATCAAAAAAAACAGAACGAATGCTTTATAAAAATTCTGAGATTACTTCTAACGAAGAAACAGAGTTACAGCAATTGATCAAAAGACTGATGCAACATGAACCGGTACAATATGTATTGAATGAAGCCTGGTTTTGTGGGTTAAGATTTTATGTTGATAAAAACGTACTAATTCCAAGACCTGAAACAGAAGAATTAGTAGAGTGGATCATTAGCAATTGCAAATTCCCTATTGATAAATTGAAAATACTTGATATCGGCAGTGGCAGCGGCTGTATTCCTATCGCATTAAAAAGAAAACTTCGCAAAGCCGAAGTATGGAGTTGTGATATAAGTGAAGCGGCTTTACAAGTTGCACAAAAGAATGCAAGTGATTTAGGCGTTGATGTAAATTTTTTACAACTTGATTTTTTAAATAAAGAACAGCGGGATCAGTTACCATCGTTTGATATCATCGTCAGCAATCCTCCTTATGTTCCTGAAAAAGATAAAGAACAAATGCAACCAAATGTATTAACGTATGAACCTGCAACAGCATTATTTGTTCCCGACAATGACGCCTTAATATTTTATAAAGCAATATCTGAATTTGGAAACCAGCACCTTGATAAGGGAGGAACAATTTATGCTGAGATTCATGAGAACATTGGCGAAACAGTTACCCAGGTTTTTCAATCAAATTATACAACCGAATTAAAAAAAGATATGCAGGGAAAAGAGAGAATGATAAAGGCTGTGTATGGTTTATAGTTTATCGTTTTGGTTACGTCAGAAATCAACCATAAACCACAAACTAAAAACGATAAACTTATTTCACATTCGCTACCACCTTTGCTCCAGATTTTTTCGAAAGCCGCATGATGCGGAATACTTCGCCGTAATAGGCAGTAGTATCAGCATTGATTACTACAGTAGGAGTATCCACTGTAGCTTTATATTTATTTATCTCGCTGGTAAGTAATGAATCAACCATTGCATTTTCAATTTTCCTGGCTCCTATATAATAGTTTTGATCCTTATCAATAGAAACCATGATATTCTGTTTGGCCTTAGTGTCTTTAGTACCTCTTGGCAAACTTACTCTCACCACATTTGGATTTGCCAATGTTGCCACAATCAAAAAGAACATCAGCAAAATGAAAAGAATATCATTTAGTGAATCTGTAAATACTTCGGATTCGTTCTTATGTTTTTTTCTGAATTTCATTCGGTCAGTTTAACGTGTGGGCTCCTGTAAAACATCGAGGAAGTCTGAGGAAGCGGCTTCCATTTTATTAGCGGTTTTATCAATCTGTGTATTGAGATAGCTGTAAGCCAGGTAAGCTCCCAAACCAATCACCAAACCGGTTATAGAAGTGATGAGTTTTGTATAAATACCGCCGGCAATGGTACTAACTTCAAATTCATTGGAACTGTTTATCCGGGAAAATAATTGCATCAAACCAACAAGTGTACCCACAAAACCAAAAATCGGGGCTGCTTTGGAAACAACGGAAAGAGCACCCATATTCTTTTCCAGTTTGTACATCTCCAACTGTCCCACATTATCCATACTTTTTTCTATACTGTCAATCGGTTTGCCGATACGCTGAATGCCTTTATCAATAATCCGTGCAACAGGGTTGCTGGTGTTTTTGGCAAAGCTCCTTGCAGCTATCACATTTCCGCTTACTATATGATCACGGATAATGTTCATGAAATTTGAGTCGATTTTTGCTGCACTGCGAATGGCAATTAAACGTTCGGCGAAAACATAGACACCAATCAATAGCATAATTGCAAGAGGGATCATGATCCAGCCCCCCATCTTCAGCAATTCAAAAAAACTTAAATGGCCGTCATGATTAGTGTCACCGGCTACTGTTTGTGTTGCTTTAGTTAAAGAATCAACAATCTGTAAAAGGTCAATCATAATAAATCCGTTAAGGGTATAAAAGTAGTGTATGTATTAAAAATGAATTTTTATGTTTTTCAACAAACCTTAATAACACCGACAATGAACGAAAAAAACAATGCCACGTTGTATGTGGCATCTAAGTTTTGGAGTTCTTTAACAGGTATCAATTAAAAAGTTAAATGACTATGATTTTCATTATTGTCCTGCATCAATCACTTTAATTCATTAAAGGCTTTATTATTTTATTTAGCAGTTCCCGCCTGCTTTACCATCAATGCCTGTATTTGTTTCATAGTAGCTTCCATACCCACAGCACTGCCATCAAGAAATATTACATTCCCTTTGCCAAATTCAGCAAAATTCTTTATCGCTTCTGTCCACATGCTGAATAAGATTACATTGGTATCAAGATTAGCTTGCTTCATTTGCTCGGCTGCTTCGGTCATACCTTTTGCCACTTCCTGCCGGAAGAGTGCCACACCTTGCCCACGTAATCTTGCAGCTTCTTTCTCTGCTTCGGCAGAAATTTTTATGGCATTACCCTCAGCTTCGGCTGCTTTTGTTTTTGTAATAAGTAAAGCCTGGCCTTCATTTTCAGCAGCTGCTTTTAAGTTATTGGACGCAACAACTTTGCTCATAGAGTCAAGCACCACTTTATCAAAAGTGATGTCATTGATCTGCAGGTCCTGCAAATGATAACCCCATTTTTCCAGCGTCTGGTCAATCTGATCTTTTACATATTCAACTATCTCTTTTCGCTGGCCTAAAATTTCGGCTTGCCTTTTTGTTGCTACAAATGCACGAATAGAACCTTCAATGGTTCTTGTTAATGCCTGCATTAAATCTCTTTCGCTGATAAATACAAAGGCTACTTTTTTAATAGTTTCCTCTTCCTGGTTTTGTACAGAATACAGCAACATGCTTTTAAAATATACATTGGCCTGATCAATAGTTACAGCTTGGAATTCCAATTCCACAGAGCGGTTCTGAATAGATATTTTTTTCATTACCTGCTCCAGGATGGGAAGCTTCATATTTAAACCCGGTCTTGCTGCGCGGCGGTATTTACCAAACATGGTGACTACACCAACAAAACCCTGGTTGACGGTAAAGAACGAACTAAAAAAAATAATAAGCAGTACGAGTATCCACCAATAAGCGGCAAACAATTTTGCTAAATCCATTGTATTAAAAATTTAAGTTGCAATGTACGATATGTTGAACTATCCTTGGTTTTGAGAAAATGAATTGCCAATACTTTAAAATTGCTGAATAGCGAATAGAAAGTTGAAGAGTGTGACCCTTCGCTTCGCTCTGGATAAATTGCGATGCAATGTTCAGTAAAGAACAGAACGATGAATGAAGCGTCGCAACCGAAGATGCCATGATCCCGATAGCTATCGGGACTGTAGCTGGCAGCAAAAAATAAAAATAAACTTCTTTAAAAATAATGGAGAATGTAATGACTACCCAATCTAAGTACTCGGGAGAAAGAGGGTCTAACTCCTCTCTTCCCATATCCGCACCAAATGAACCATTGTCTCTACTGCTTTATTCATATCCTGCACGCTGATAAATTCAAGTTTGGAATGAATAGCTTGTTCGCCTGCAAACAAATTAGCGCAAGGCAAACCCATAAAAGAAAGTCGGCTGCCATCAGTACCGCCGCGAATGCTTTCCATCCTCACTTTCAAACCTGTTCTTTCAATAGCTTCTTTTGCATAGTCAATTACCTGCGGATGCTGATTCAATATTTCTTTCATGTTACGATATTGCTCTGTTACATTGAATTCAAATGATGCTTTGGGATAAGTTCTCAGCAATTCTTCTACCTGCGTCCGCAAATAATCTTCTTTCTTTTTCAAACCAGGTGTTTCAAAATCACGAATAATAAATTCAATGGTGCATTTTTCAGCAATGCCTTCTACTCTCACCGGATGGATGAATCCACGTTTGCCATCTGTTGACTCGGGTGATAAACGATCTTTTGGTAAAGCACTCAATATCTCGCCTGCAATCTTCATTGCATTTACCATTTTGTCTTTTGCATAACCGGGATGAGCAACCACACCATGAATGATTACCTGGACGCCATCAGCACTGAACGTTTCATCTTCAAGTGATCCAACTTCGCCTCCATCCAATGTATAACCAAAAACTTGTCCTGAGCTTGTCGAAGGATCAACTCCTAATTTTTGCAGATCAACCTTAGCTGTTCCTTTGCCTACTTCTTCATCGGGAGTAAATAAAATTTTTATTGTGCCGTGTTTTATTTCTTTATTCGTCATTAAAAAATTAGCGAGGTCCATAATTTCCGCTACTCCCGCTTTATCATCAGATCCCAATAAAGTAGTTCCCGATGCTGTGATAATATCGTTGCCGATTTGAGTTTGCAAATAGGGATATTCATTAGGACGTAGTACTTGTGTTGTATCATCGGGTAAAACAATATCCTGTCCCTGGTAATTATAATGAACGATTGGTTTTACCCCGGTACCACTGCAATCAGGCGCTGTATCTACATGAGCACAAAAACAAATAACAGGAACTTTTTTATTTGAATTTGCAGGAATGGTAGCATAAACGTATCCCCATTCATCTGTATGTGCATCGTTAAGACCGATTTGTTTTAATTCATCGGCTAAAATTTTGCTTAGTCCTTTTTGTTTTTCTGTTGTAGGAAAAGAATTTGATTGCGGATCGCTTTGAGTATCTATTTGTACGTAACGAAGAAATCTTTCAGAAGCAGTAAACTTGTATTTATTCAACATAGCAATAATTGAGGGCATCGAATATACGACATAAATGCCTTGACCAGCGAACCATTTGCGAAAAACAAGGAATATGTCTACCTTTTATTTCTAAACCAAAATTACCTGTTATGAAAAAATGGATCATCGGCTCATTAGTCGGAGCTATTATTGTCTTTGCCTGGCAGGCATCTTCATGGATGTTTCTTGGAATTCATGATAGTCAAATGAAATACACACCAGCACAAGATCAAATTATGTCCACATTATCGTCTTCATTGAATGAAGATGGTATGTATTTTTTACCCACTCACAAACCGAGTGCATCAAACCAGGAAAAACAAGATATGATGAAACAAATGAGCGGAAAGCCCTGGGCCTGGATAACCTATGGTAAAAGCTGGAGTGATAATATGACTACTCCAATGATCATGGGATTTATTATTGATATCATTCTTGTTGTTCTGCTGATTTCTGTTCTTGTTCGGGGAGGATTGCCAAACTTTATAGGAATATTTACAGGTGCTATTGCTGTTGGGTTATTTTCATTTCTTGTCGGCCCGTATATGTTGCGTAACTGGTACAATATACCATGGTCATCAATACAGGGATATTTAATTGATGCTGTTTCTGCCTGGGGTCTTTGCGGTTTGTGGCTTGGTTGGTGGTTGAGAAGACCTTGAACTGTTCGAGCAGTTTAAGGCATTATGATCAGAGGTTTGCTGCCGACAATTTCAACTAGCTCAATATCGAATACAAGATCTTGCCCGGCTAAGGGATGATTTGCATCTAACATTACAGAATCTTCTTTTACCTGTGCAATTACTACCTGGAATTCCTGGCCTTTACCATCACTCATCATTAAAGGAGTGCCAGGCACTAATTCCATATCTTTTGGAAACCTATCTTTTGGCATTTCGATAACCATATTAGATTGTCTTGGTCCATAAGCTTCGCTATAAGGAATAGTAATAGTTTTCTTTTCACCAACTGCCATACCTGTTACTCCGTTATCAAATCCTTTTATCACCATGCCCTTTCCAACTTCAAATTCCAATGGCGCACGACCTTCTGAAGAATCAAAAGTTTCACCATTGGTAAGTTTGCCATGATAATGCACTTTAACTTTATCACCACTTTTTACTTGCTGCATATTGCTACTTTTTAAATAATAATTTTTTTAAAAACAGGGTCGCAAGGTAGCCGAAATCTTTCACATTTTATCTCCACAATTTTTCGGGATATTTGACCCCATTATTAATAGACAAAAATGAAACCAGTTATTGTTATACTTTCTTTCCTGATATTTATTTCTTGTCCGGCTCAAAAGAATGAGCAGCAAGAAACCAAACCAATGGCTGCGATTGTTCCGGGAGCTGAGAGAATAAATGTTTATGTGCCTTTAATAAAAGGAAAAAGAGTTGGCATCTTAGCCAATCAAACCTCTCTGGTTGGGAAAACTCATCTTGTAGATACTTTGCTTAAAGAAGGTGTTGATATAAAAATAATCTTCGGTCCTGAACATGGCTTTCGCGGCACTGTAAGCGATGGAGAAAAAATAGGAAATTATATTGATCAAAAGACAGGTATTCCAGTTGTTTCATTATACGGTAATAAAAGAAGACCTTCTGATGAAGACTTAAAAAACCTTGATATACTGATCTTCGATATTCAGGATGTAGGCTGTCGCTTCTATACTTATATTTCATCATTGCAGGAATACATGGAAGCAGCATTTGAAAACAGTAAGCCTCTTTTAATATTAGATCGGCCGAATCCAAACGGTTTTTATGTTGATGGTCCCATTCTCGATTTAAAATTCAAATCATTTGTAGGCATGCAGCCTGTTCCTATCGTTTATGGATTAACTATTGGTGAATATGCAATGCTCATTGCAGGTGAAAGATGGCTTTCTTCTGAAAAAGCAAATCAGAAATATGATTATTATAAAACTGCAGAAAATTCAAAGGATACAGCATTTCACTTCCTGGTTATAAAAAATAAGAATTACGATCATAAAAGTAAGTATGTTTTACCCATAAAACCTTCTCCAAACCTTCCCGAGATACAGGCCATATATCTTTATCCGTCCACTTGTTTTTTTGAGGGCACTGTATTAAGTGAAGGGCGAGGCACCGATAAAGCATTTGAACAATTCGGTCATCCCATGTACTCAAAAAAACTTTATTCATTTGTTCCCAAGCCAAGAGAAGGTGCCTTGAGTTCAAAACATTATTTTGAAAAATGCTATGGTTGGAATTTGCATGGCACGCCGGCTGAAGTTTTAAAAAAAATAGATAATCGTATTCAATTAAAATGGTTGATTAATGCATATAAACTTTTTCCCGGAAAAGATACCTTCTTTCTTAAATCAAATTATATTAACAAGCTTGCTGGCACCGATATACTTATGCAACAGATAAAAGAAGGAAAAAGTGAAGAAGAAATCCGAAAAAGCTGGGAAGAAGGTTTAAAAAAGTTTAAGGTTATCAGGAAGAAATACTTGTTGTATGATGACTTTGAATAATTATTAATTAATAATTTATTAATTATTGATGATAGATGATCTAAAAAGTCTTCGAATTGTTTTCATGGGCACACCTGAATTTGCCGTGGCTTCATTAGACGCATTGGTAAAAGCAAAATATAATATTGTCGCTGTTATTACCTCACCGGACAAACCAGCAGGCAGAGGTTTGAAGCTACAGGAAAGTCCTGTAAAGAAATATGCTGTCCGGCATAAATTGAAAGTTCTTCAACCAGAAAAATTAAAGAATCCGGAATTTTTAGAAGAGCTAAAATCTCTGAATGCCGATATACAAATTGTGGTTGCTTTCCGAATGTTGCCCGAAGCAGTATGGAGNATGCCTCCGATGGGGACTATAAATCTTCATGCTTCATTATTGCCACAATATCGCGGCGCAGCACCTATCAACTGGGTAATAATTAATGGAGAAAAGGAAACTGGAGTTACTACTTTCAAATTGCAGCATGAAATTGATACGGGAAATATTTTACTACAGGAAAGTTTTCCTATAAATGAAAATGAAACGGCAGGAGAACTGCATGACCGCATGAAAGAGATCGGTGCAAGTTTGTTAGTAAGAACAATTGAAGGTTTAGCAAATGGTACATTGCAGGAAACCCCTCAATCGTCAATTGTATATAATGAATTGCAAATAGAAGACCCCCAAACTTCAGAAACCCATTCACCACTCACTATTCACTATTCACTCCTGAAAACCGCTCCAAAAATTACAACACAAACATGCAGGATAGACTGGCATAAGACGATTGATGAAATTCATAACCTTATCCAGGGTCTTTCTCCATATCCTGCTGCATTTACTGAATTAGGAGATAAAACACTAAAAATTTATAAAGGTGAAAAAGAACATGCTGTTCCTACATCAAAGATTGGTCGCTGGGAATCGAATGGAAAAACATATTTAAAGTTTGCCGCCAAAGATGGCTATATCCATCTTAAGGATGTACAATTAGAAGGAAAGAAAAGAATGCTGATTGAAGATTTCCTGAGGGGTTACCATTTCAAATAATCAGAAACTTCGAAAGTCCCCTTTAGGGGCTGGGCTTAGTAATTCAACTTTACAACAAACTTATCCGTTTCATTTATTTCAAGCGCAGAAGCCGCTGCATTACTAATGCGTATATCGAGCCCTGTATTCAGGCGAATACCGCCCATTTCACCAAGCACTTTTACATATACCGTTTTGTTATTGGCGGGATTTGTAATTTTTAAGATGGTTCCCGGCTGCACGCCATCTTTCAACGCATAATATTTAAAATCTTTCCAACCGCTGGCAGTTTTAAAAATACCAGAGGTAACAGTTTCACTCTTGGATATTGGTGAAATCCTTATTTGCTGATCAAAAAAAGATTTAAAATATCCATCCGGATTCTGATTATCTATTATTACAGTATTTAATTTGGCAGCGGGCGAAGCAATTTTGTCATCGGTTTGTTTGGCTTCAACCTGTTCATTTTGTTTTTTTT
>JGI24806J26614_1000429_pt1 | contig 12755 bp, 11 predicted proteins | sample Kansoi200umMDA_FD_26614 | JGI IMG/M metagenome (IMG submission 26614)
AAGGTAGCCGTACCGGAAGGTGCGGCTGGAACACCTCCTTTCTAGAGAAATGGCCAAAAGAAGGGCTTCGCTAAATTGGTTTTGGCGTTTTATTTTTCTGCTCTCGCTGTTGGTTCAACATAATACAAGCACAAGAAAAACAGAGTCTCGTAGCTCAGCTGGTTAGAGTACTACACTGATAATGTAGGGGTCGGCAGTTCGAGTCTGCCCGGGACTACTTTTTTTGGATGCCTGAAGGAAATTCTGGAGGTTGGGACTAACCGTTTGAAGTACTGTTAACCGAGAACTGTTAACTGTCAACTCAAGAAAAAACGGGGGATTAGCTCAGCTGGCTAGAGCGCCTGCCTTGCACGCAGGAGGTCATCGGTTCGACTCCGATATTCTCCACGATCGCATTATTGCGAAACAGTTCATTGACATATTGGGATAAGAAAATACAAAAAGTAGAAAGAACACGGTCTTTACAGCAATGTAATGATCAAAAAGTACAATAAGCAAAATAAGGGCGTATGGGGGATGCCTAGGCTCTCAGAGGCGAAGAAGGGCGTGATAAGCTGCGAAAAGCTGCGGGGACGAGCACACATCGATCGATCCGCAGATACCCGAATGGGGCAACCCAATGCATTGAAGATGCATTACTCCGATAGGAGGGCAAACCCGCTGAACTGAAACATCTAAGTAGGCGGAGGAGAAGAAAACAAAAGTGATTCCGTAAGTAGTGGCGAGCGAACGCGGATTAGCCCAAACCGGAAGTGTTACGGCACGGCCGGGGTTGTAGGACCACGACATTCTATGTACAAGGAACCGGAAGTTACTGGAAAGTGACGCCACAGAGGGTGATAGCCCCGTATGGGTAACAAGTATAATAGATAGTGGTATCCTGAGTAGGGCGGGGCACGTGAAACCCTGTCTGAATCTGGCGGGACCATCCGCTAAGGCTAAATACTCCTGAGAGACCGATAGTGAACCAGTACCGTGAGGGAAAGGTGAAAAGAACCGTGAATAACGGAGTGAAACAGATCCTGAAACCATACGCCTACAAGCGGTCGGAGCCCTTTAGTGGGGTGACGGCGTGCCTTTTGCATAATGAGCCTACGAGTTAACGTTGCCGGCAAGGATAAGTGGTTAAGCCATGGATCCGTAGCGAAAGCGAGTCTGAACAGGGCGCTTTAGTCGGTAGTGTTAGACGCGAAACCGTGTGATCTACCCATGGGCAGGATGAAGCTGTGGTAACACACAGTGGAGGTCCGAACCGGTTGACGTTGAAAAGTCTTCGGATGACCTGTGGGTAGGGGTGAAAGGCCAATCAAACTCGGAAATAGCTCGTACTCCCCGAAATGCATTTAGGTGCAGCGCTGGCCATAAAGTTATACAGAGGTAGAGCTACTGATTGGATGCGGGGGCTTCACCGCCTACCAATTCCTGACAAACTCCGAATGCTGTATAATGTTTGCCAGCAGTGAGGGCAGAAAAATAAAACGCCAAAACCAATTTAGCGAAGCCCTTCTTTTGGCCATTTCTCTAGAAAGGAGGTGTTCCAGCCGCACCTTCCGGTACGGCTACCTTGTTACGACTTAGCCCTAGTTACCAGTTTTACCCTAGGCAGCTCCTTGCGGTCACCGACTTCAGGCACCCCCAGCTTCCATGGCTTGACGGGCGGTGTGTACAAGGCCCGGGAACGTATTCACCGGATCATGGCTGATATCCGATTACTAGCGATTCCAGCTTCACGGAGTCGAGTTGCAGACTCCGATCCGAACTGTGACCGGTTTTGTAGATTCGCTCCCCCTCACGGGGTGGCTGCTCTCTGTACCGGCCATTGTAGCACGTGTGTAGCCCAAGGCGTAAGGGCCGTGATGATTTGACGTCATCCCCACCTTCCTCACAGTTTGCACTGGCAGTCTTGTTAGAGTTCCCGACATGACTCGCTGGCAACTAACAACAGGGGTTGCGCTCGTTATAGGACTTAACCTGACACCTCACGGCACGAGCTGACGACAACCATGCAGCACCTTGTAATCTGTCCGAAGAAAAGCATGTTTCCACGCCTGTCAGACTACATTTAAGCCTTGGTAAGGTTCCTCGCGTATCATCGAATTAAACCACATGCTCCACCGCTTGTGCGGGCCCCCGTCAATTCCTTTGAGTTTCAAACTTGCGTTCGTACTCCCCAGGTGGGATACTTATCACTTTCGCTTAGCCACTGAGGTTGCCCCCAACAGCTAGTATCCATCGTTTACGGCGTGGACTACCAGGGTATCTAATCCTGTTCGCTACCCACGCTTTCGTCCATCAGCGTCAATCCACCAGTAGTAACCTGCCTTCGCAATCGGTATTCCATGTAATATCTAAGCATTTCACCGCTACACTACATATTCTAGTTACTTCCTGGTAATTCAAGCCCTACAGTATCAATGGCCATTTCCCGGTTGAGCCGGGAGATTTCACCACTGACTTATAAGGCCGCCTACGGACCCTTTAAACCCAATGATTCCGGATAACGCTTGGATCCTCCGTATTACCGCGGCTGCTGGCACGGAGTTAGCCGATCCTTATTCTTACGGTACCGTCAGTACTCCACACGTGGAGTGGTTTCTTCCCGTATAAAAGCAGTTTACAATCCATAGGACCGTCATCCTGCACGCGGCATGGCTGGATCAGGCTTGCGCCCATTGTCCAATATTCCTCACTGCTGCCTCCCGTAGGAGTCTGGTCCGTGTCTCAGTACCAGTGTGGGGGATCTCCCTCTCAGGACCCCTACCCATCGTTGCCTTGGTAAGCCGTTACCTTACCAACTAGCTAATGGGACGCATGCTCATCTTTCACCGATAAATCTTTAATAATAATGCGATGCCGCATCAATATACTATAAGGTATTAATCCAAATTTCTCTGGGCTATCCCTTTGTGAAAGGCAGATTGCATACGCGTTACGCACCCGTGCGCCGGTCTCTAGTTCCGAAGAACTATACCCCTCGACTTGCATGTGTTAAGCCTGCCGCTAGCGTTCATCCTGAGCCAGGATCAAACTCTTCATCGTATTTTTTAATATTGTACGACCTAAAATCAGATGCCCCGCCCAAAATTCAATTCCAACGTATTAATTTTTCTTACTCTCTGCTTCTTCCGGCATCGCTGCCAGAAGTGCTGTCAATCCAATATGTCTATGAACGTATCATTCTTTTTTTTTCGCTCCTCAATCCCATTCTTGCGTTTGGCTCTCAAAGCGGGTGCAAAAGTAAGCATTCTTTTTTATCAGGCAAGCTTTTCGAAAAAAAATATTCAATCTTTTTTTCTCCTCCCTTTCAAAGGCCGAACGCCCCGTTTTGCGGTGGGCAAAGATAAAATCTTTTTCCCTCTGCGCAAATGTTTTTCCGAAGTTTTTTATTGTGCCCGAAGGCCAAAAATTATCAACAGCCTAAAACGCTGGATCAAAGAAAGATGCCCCCTGTGATATCCCGCGCATTAGCCCCGATAGAAGCGGAAATCCTTTTTTGCGATGATCGGCCATCATTCGAAACAGGAACAAAATCGCAAAAAAGATTGAAGCGGATAGCGGGAAAAGGCTCCTAAAAATTAATCGAATCGAATTGCCTTGACAGGAGAAATTCGCGTAATGATATAGGAAGGGATCAAAAGTACGATGAGACACACTGCGACGGTTCCGATATTCAGCAATAAAATATAAAACCAATTGAAATATACAGGCGCTTCGGTGACATAATAATTTTCTGGATTTAAGCTGATAATCCCAGTGTAACGCTGAATAAGAAGCAGGCCGATGCCAATTATGTTTCCCCAAAGAAGCCCTCGTACGATCAGATGGAACGCATTGTAAAGAAAAATCTTGCGTACTGAGCTGTTTCCGGCGCCAAGAGCCTTTAAAATTCCAATCATCTGCGTACGCTCAAGAATCAGCACCAGCAAAGCGACTACCATGTTGATCGTTGCCACCATGATCATGACAACCAAAATAACGATGATATTAAAGTCGAAGAGCTTGAGCCATTCGAATATATAAGAGTACTTTTCGGTGATTGTATGCGTATCGAGCATTGAGCCCGTTTGCTTGTACACTTCATCGCCTTTTGTACTGATCTGGGTAAAATCATCAATAAAAACTTCAAAGGATCCGACTTCATCCGGCTGCCATTTGTTAATACGCTGGATGTGGCGGATGTCACCTATAATATACGAAGCGTCGAATTCCTGGAAACCCGAATTGTAAATTCCTGAAATTTCAAAAACCCGCAGGTTAGGAAGCTGGCCTGTCCCTTCTTTCATAAAAAACGTATTGAATCGGTCGCCTACCTTCAAATTCAGTCGGTTTGCAAGATATTCAGATATTAAAATCTGTTCATTCAGTTTGCCTGAAACATCGGGCAATTTCCCGGCTTTGATGTATTCCTTGATGTTCGACCAGCGATAATCTTTTCCAACCCCTTTAAATATTATACCTTCAAATGCATCGGCGGTACGAATAATGCCTGCTTTGCTTGCTACTGCCTGGACGTGGCTGATGCCATCGACCGATTTAAACTTGGGGTAAAATTCCTGTTTCAACGAAACGGGCTGCACGCTGACATCCGAATTATTGTCGTCGTAATTTGAAATGATGATATGACCGTTGAACGCAGAAACTTTCTCGCGTATCTTTTCCTGCAAGCCGATTCCCGTAGCCACTGAAATTATCATCATCACCATTCCGATAGCAACTGCCGAAATTGCGATTTTTATAATTGGCGCAGAAATGCTACTTTTATGCTCTTTGGCACTTGTTAATCTTTTCGCTATGAAATATTCTAAATTCAATTGTATGTTATCCTCTTTTTGCGCACGCGTAGTTGCGCTGGCACGTGTCAAAAATACGTTTTTAATCGCGGTTTTGTTCACGCTTTCGTGTGGAAATTCGGTGAAAAAAAATGCTTCGCAGAAACCTGCTGAAACTGTAAATACTTCAATTGAAGCCGCTCCTATAAAAACGGGTGCCGACAATTATGAAGCCTATCTTCCTTTGCTCCAGAACAAAAGTGTTGGCATTGTCACGAATCAAACCGGATTGTTATCCGACAGAACGCATGTCGTCGATTTCATGCTTAAAAAGAAAATCAATCTCACAAAAATCTTTGCTCCCGAACATGGATTCCGCGGAACTGCAGAAGCCGGCGAGCACATCGTTGACGGAAAAGACGTCAAAACCGGATTACCGATCGTTTCAATTTACGGAAGCAAAAAGAAACCCCGCAAGGAAGAACTTGCAGGCTTGGACATTATGGTGCTTGACCTTCAGGATGTAGGTGCACGGTTTTACACCTATATTTCATCAATGCATTACATTATGGAAGCATGCGCGGAAAATAACATTCCGCTGATTGTACTTGACAGGCCGAACCCCAACGGTGGAACTGCCGACGGCCCAATCCTCGAAAAAGAATTCAAAAGCTTTACCGGATTGCATCCCATACCGATTCTTCATGGCATGACCATTGGTGAATACGCAAAAATGATAAATGGGGAGAAATGGCTTACCAATGGAATCCAATGCCAGCTTACTGTGATCCCGTGCCTAAACTATAAAAAGGACATGTTGTACAGCCTGTTAGTTAAGCCTTCGCCGAACCTTCCTAACGACCGCGCCGTCAATCTTTACGCAAGCTTATGTTTGTTTGAAGGGACAAATGTCAGCATCGGGCGTGGCACAAACAAACAATTCCAGATATACGGATCGCCTTTCCTACCTAATAGAGGATTCAGCTTTACGCCGCAGCCAAATGAGGGCGCAAAAGACCCAACACATAATGGAGTCTTGTGTTATGGTGAAGATCTGTCGATTGGACCCAGATTGAATGGGCTCGAACTAAAATGGCTGTTGAAAGCATATAATGAAACATCCGACAAATCGAAATTCTTTAATAAGTTTTTTGCGAACCTGGTTGGCACAAGGCAAATGCAAAGCCAAATCGAAAGTGGTTTAAGCGAGGAAGAAATCAGAAAAACATGGGCGAAAGGACTCGCCGATTTCAAAAATATAAGAAAACTTTATGAGATGTATTAAATGAAAATTGGCGTGATTTTCTTATTTTAGTAGAAAGTAAAACCAATTATCTAACTAAAAATAAAGCGCTATGAAAATTGCTGAAGTTCTCTTAAAATATATGGACCGATTACATGATCTTTTTGAATTTATCGACAAGTACTTAGATATGGCTGTCGAATATATTCACAGCGCAAAAGCGTGGATGGAAAAGCTGCTCCAATATCTGGAACAAGGGATCAACACACTTGCTAAAATGGTCGACCGTAATGTAGACAATTTAAAGCATTCGACTGAAGATCATCTGTTCGTATAAAATAAAAATCCGGTTTAAAGCCGGATTCTTTTTTTCATCTCTTCTACAATATTGTAGACTGCCGGACAAACTGGAATATTCTTCAATGTGATTTCTGATATCTGCTGGAATTTTTTTCTGTCGGTGTGGGGAAATTCCCTGCAGGCTTTGGGCCTGACTTCATAGATCATGCAATAATTCTCAGCATCTAAAAAAGTGCACGGCAACGATTGAAGCACGTAATCATTATCCTCATCAATCCGTAAATACTGGTCGATAAACTGCTGCGGTTTCTGGCGAAAATGTTTTGATATCCGCTCAATATCTGCAGTTGTAAAGAGCGGCCCGGTTGTCTTACAGCAATTCGCACATGTCAGGCAGTCGGTTCTCTTAAATTCAGAGTCGTGCATTTCCTGCATCATGTAATCCAGATTTTTTGGCACTTTCTTTTTAAGCTTATCAAAATACTTTTTGTTTTCGATATGCTTATCTTTAGCGTTTACCTTCAGTTGCTGTAGTGAATCTTTCATTTCACGGCAAAAGTAGACTTAATTTCGAGAAAATGAAAGACCTTTTCGGAAAGGCGATCCTTGATTTCCAGACCAATAACAATCCTAAAAATATAATCACGTCGACATCTATCACTGATGAAGATGAATACGAAGTCGCTTATCTATTCCGGAGTTTTAATGAAATGCCTCAAATTGAACAGCATGCACTCGAGCTTTCAAAAGGCAAAATCCTCGATGTTGGATGCGGAGCCGGAAGCCACAGTCTTTATCTTCAGGAGAAAAACCTTGATGTCACATCCATAGATATTTCTGAAAGTGCCATTAAAGCGTGTCAATTGCGTGGACTCAAAAATGCTATTACATCTGATGTCATGTCTTTCGAAGGCAAATACGATACGATTCTTATACTTATGAACGGCACGGGAATTTGCGGCAAACTCAAAAATCTTCCGGAATTTCTTTCAAAGTTGAAATCGCTGCTCAATATCGGCGGTCAGATTTTCATCGACAGTTCCGATATTATTTATATGTTTGATGATGATGACGAGTTGAAGCAGTCAAATCATTATTACGGCGAATTGACTTTTAATGTCAGCTATAAAAATGAAAAGGAAGATTCGTTCGATTGGCTTTATGTGGATTTTAAAACACTGGAAGAAGCAGCAAACTGGGTAGGATTGCAATGCGAACTTGTTCTTGAAGGCGAACATTACGATTATCTCGCAAGACTTTTTTAATTTGAAGCATGTTCCGGCTCTTGGCCCTATCTCTCCATTGCATTTCGAGGATATTTGCCGCGATCCGGGCTAGGCATTTCACTTCCGGATCAAGTCAGTGGTTTTCATGATGTCTTCAACGGCAGCGTAGAGTTTGTCGAGATCTGACTGTGAATTATAAGCATTCACTGAAATCCTTAAATATACATCATCATCGATCTTCATTACCGGAATTTCAATTTGGTAGTTGTCAAACAACAAGTCTTTTAACACTGCAGGCTTATCACAGTTAATCGGAATGCTGCACATCTGTCCGAGAAACTCCTCAGTAATTGGGCAAATAGGCTGACTTCCAACCAAATCGCAGAACCGTTTATAATTTGCAGAAATTAATTCTCGGCATTCACGTGATTTTGTTTCCCAATCATTTTCCTGAAGGAATTTAATTGCCGCAGGCGCAGTCAAAAATGCTGAAATGTCACGCGTTCCCTGAAGCTCATGATAATCAAGAAATCTGTTTCCGGAAGGCGCTTCACTGTCATAACCCCAACTCACTACAAGCGGATCGATCTTATCCTGGAATTGCTTACTGACATAAAGAAATGAACATCCTTTTGGAGTAAGCATCCATTTGTGGAGCGTACCGGTGTAGAAATCGGCTTTCAATTCAGTTAAGTCAAACGGAATGTGCCCTGGAACATGCGCGCCGTCTACAATTGTGATCAACCCGAGTTCTTTTGCGCGGTCGCATATTTCCTTGACAGGAAAGATCAATGCAGTCGCACTTGAAATTTGGTTTATAAAAATGACTTTTGTATTCGGATTATAACCTTTCCAAAAATCTTCAAGGATTTGTTCTTTTGAGATTATTGGAACGGAAACTCTTTGCCTGATATATTTCGCACCCGACTTTCTGGAAAAGAAATTCCACGTTCGATCCATTGCGCCATATTCGTGATTGGTAGAAAGAATTTCGTCGCCGGCTTTCAATTCCAGGCTTCGCATGATCGTATTCACCGCCATCGTTGGATTTGGCGTAAAAAAGAAATCTTCAGGATCGCAATTGATAAATTTTCCTAATGCTATTTTGGACTCTTTTAAAAATAGTGGTGCATTTTTTTGTATGAATTGAACTGGCTCTCGTTCGAGTAAGAGCTGCCATTTCTGGTAATCTTCAAAGATAGGTTTTGGGCAAGCGCCAAAGGAACCATGGTTTAGATAAGTTACTTGAGGATCAAGAAGAAAATGTTCTTTCATTTATAAAATAAGACTATACTGATGAGTTACAATTGCATTTTTATTTGGATCGGCACAGAATATTGAACGCGAACTTTTCTCCCCTTTTGCTCGCCGGGAATCCATTTCGGGGATTTGGATATAACCCTGATTGCTTCCCTTTTCGTACCGCGGCCGAGATGTTTCACCACCTTGATATCGGTTACGCTGCCATCCTTTTCGATTACAAAATTTACAATGATATTTCCTTCAACGCCGCTTGGTGGCCGGAAATTCTCGGCAATGAATTGTCTAAATGAATTTATTCCGCCGGGAAATTCGGGCGGTTTCTCAATTCCGTAATTTAAGTGCAGCGAATCCTTTTCTACAGCGTTATCCTGTGCTGAGATTAATTGTATCGATGAAAAGGCGAATAGGCAAAAAAGAAATTTCTTCACCCTATTGCATGTATTTCATCATCATACCTTGAAGCCCTTCGCCCCATTCTTTTGCAGCCTCTTGTGTTTTCTCGGTAAACTTCCCCGCGTTTGCTGCAATCTTTTTCCCGACGGGGCTATTGTAATATTTCATCATCGCCTTAATGTCCTCTTTTGTATACAATTCCATGTATACTTTGACCATCTTTTCGTAAAATGAAGGAAGAGAAGCGTCAAATTCTATCAGGAATGCCGCTTGCTTTTCGGCAGGGATCATTTTTAATATTTGCTCTTTAGCGACTTTCATTTGTGCTGCAGAGCCGCTCATTTCGATAACTTTCATAATATCCTTCTTCAGGGCTTCATCCTGCGCGAAAGAGGAATTTGAAATAAAAATAATTGCGATTAAAAGGAGTAATTTTTTCATGATCGGAAATTTAATTTAAGTAATTATTTATTTGAGTTAGATTAAAAGATTAAGATGTCAATTGAATACGAACGGCATTTTTATTTCCACGCTGAAAGGCTTTCCGCCGCGACGGGCACATTGCCATCTTGGTGACAGCATCAAAACCCTTATAATTTCGGTGGCGGTATTGACGTCTTTAAATTCTACGACTTTAATGTTTTTGAGTTTGCCGTCAACGTCAATAGTGAATTTCACTACATTTTTTCCTGATTTAATCTGCGAATAATCCAATGAATCTTTTACAAACCGATGAAAAGTATCAAGTCCGCCGCCATTAAATTTCGGGTTGATCACATCTGAACTATAAACATCTTCCGCGTCACCACCTTGCGCTTGGATAGCTAAAGAACTCATCAGAAACAGAGTAAGCAGTAGTATTTTTTTCATTACGGAATGTTTAGAAATTTATGTGTCTGCAGTGATATTCTCCACTTTGGATTATTCATGACATAGTCGACTATCAAAGGGGTCATTTCATCTCGTTTGCTCCATTCAGGCTGCAAAAAAAGTACTGCACCATTATTAACTTTTTCAGCCTGTTCTTCCGCAAAAATAAAATCATGCTTATTGTGGATTATGCACTTAAGTTCGTGCGCAGCACTGTAAACACTTTGAGTTGGAAGTTTGGTTTTTTTTGGCGAAAGGCAAATCCAATCCCAAATCCCAGTCAGTGGATAAGCGCCTGAAGTTTCTATGTGGACTTTTAATCCTGCAGCTTTAAGATTTGTGGTCAGAAAACCCATGTCCCATGTAAGTGGTTCGCCTCCAGTTATAACAACGGTATCGGCATGAGCCTTCGCATTGGAAACGATTATGTTGCTGTGAGTGGGCGGATGGAGCTCGGCATTCCAACTTTCTTTTACGTCGCACCAATGGCATCCTACATCACAACCTCCAAGCCTGATAAAATAGGCGGCAGTTCCCGTATGAAATCCTTCTCCCTGAATGGTATAAAATTCTTCCATGAGTGGAAGCATCAATCCATTTTCAACTGCATTTTGTATTTCTTCCGATAACATATCTAAAATAAAAAGGCAAAGATAGGTATTTGATTTTGCAGAACTACCAGTAAATAAAAAAACCGACAGTTTCCTGTCGGTTGATTTACTTCAATCTATAGATTATCTTTTTGGCAACGATTTTAACGATGTTGTCGCATACTCATTTGCCGGGTCTAGTGCGAGTGTTTTATTAAAATATTCAACAGCCTTCGCCTTGTCAGTTGCAGCATAGTTGGCGGCAGTCGTATTGTATGCTTCAATCAGCTTATTTTTATTTGCTGGGTTTGTAAGTTCTGTCGGACCTGCAGCTGTTACCGCTTTAATATAATCTTCGTAAGATTTAACCATTGCCACGCCATCTTCCTGCAGATTGTTGATTCTTGCGCGATAAAAATAAGCATCTCTATATTCAGGGAATTTTGAGATGATCAGCGCAAGCCCTTCATCGGCTTTTTTAAGCGCAGCCATGTCGCGTTTCGCAGTATCCAAATTTTTATTGATGGTGTGTACAAGGATCGCATAATAGTTTATGTCATCATTGTAATTCCTTGACTCTGGATTAGAAATCGCAATCTCAAAAATGGATGCGGCTTCCTTGTATCTTTTCTCAGTAAAAAGTTTCTTACCAATATCTGACAATTCGTTAGTCATTGTAATCTCCATTTCAACCGATTTTTTAATATCGGCAACTCCGGCATTAAACAATGCTTGATCAAACTGCGCTTGGTTAACGGATGCTTTTTTGATTTTGGTAAGTCCGAGATAAAGGTAATCTCTTGCAATCACTTTATTTTTTGGATTCGAAATAAAATCCTCGAGCGATTTCTGGGCTACATCAATGTTTTCATTTTCGTAAGCAGAATAACCGAGGTATCTTAATATCCTTGGATTTACCTTGTCAATTTGCTTCATTTTATTTGCTTCCTCTTCAAGGGCCTTATAATCCTTATCCAGAATTAAAAAGTCAGCACGACGCATTCTCTTTGACAGGGAATAATCAGTCATTTCCATATACTTTTCGTAATTGGTCCTTGCGAGCTTGATGTATTCGGCGTATTTTTTCTTGCCTTCGGTATTTGCCCAAACATAATATGTTTCAGCCATTTCCCTATATACTGGTCCATAAGTTGGATTTGTTGCGATTACACCTTGAAGTGCTTTTATCGCTTCCGAAAAAGACCTCGCACCTTTAAGAAGCGCAGCCTGTTGAACTTTTGCCCTGACCAATGCATTGTCTGTAGTAAAGGCATTTCGATAAGCGACATAAGCTTCGTTCTGGTTTTTATCGCCATAATATGCGTCACCTAAGGCAAGTTGCACCTGAGCATCAGTTGGGTTTATCGCTTTCGCTTTATTTAAAAGGTTTAACGCATTCTTATAATCCGGTTTTTCCGCGTTCATATATGCTTGCGCAGCGTAAACAAGATCTTCGGTATCTTTCTTCTTGATATCTTTTAACGCATTTGTAAAATTGGTTTGAGCTTCTGAGGCGTTCCCTTTATTTAGCTCGATTTGAGCCAGTCCGATATAATTTAGTTTACCACCTTCAGTAGCACTTAAACCTTTTTGGAAGTAAATTGCAGCCGAATCAGGAACGTTCTGTTTGAGATAAATATTCCCTAATAGAAATGCAGCACGACCGTTGCCTGGTTTGGTCTGCAATGCAGATTTTAGAATTGATTTGGCTTTTTCGTATTGTTCAGCATCGATTGCCTTTTTAGCCTGTTCTACATCTTGTGCATGTAAAATTCCCGCGGATGCTAAGAATGCAATGCTGAATATTTTAAGCTTCTTCATTTTGAAAGTTTTAATTATTTGATTTTGAAATTTGATTCCTGATAAGAATTTTTCTTCCCGGAATCCGCGTCGGAAGTAAACCTGATTTCAGGATTATTCTCTGGCCTCTTTCGCCTGCTATGAATGAAGCGAGCCCCATTCCAAGCCCGGAAAACCCTTGACAATTCACGACAAACAAATCACGTGCCAAAGGATATTTGCCCTCTGCCAGGTTATTTTGGGTCGGACTGTAATAATTTGTATGCTTCGAATCCTTCACACTAAGCACCGAAACCTGCTC
>JGI24806J26614_1000430_pt1 | contig 12747 bp, 16 predicted proteins | sample Kansoi200umMDA_FD_26614 | JGI IMG/M metagenome (IMG submission 26614)
TCTTTAAAGAAGTCCAGCAGTTGTTGTAAATTTTTGAATTGACTTTCCATTTTTGTGATTGATGAAACAAAGATAATACTTGTCCCATTAACTTCCTAATTTTAGCAATAGCCCATATTTCCTCCGGCTTAATTTGCTTATCTGTTTTTATATATTTGACCTTGTCCCAATACAAATATTTCTCATTAACCACATTTATTACATCATTAAATTCAGGATCTAATACAAGATTGAAAAACTCTTGGGTTTCTTTATAGCCTGAAAGAATTTTTGTGATAGTTGGAGCCTTTTCAATCTTCTTCATTTGATAATTTTAAATCTGACGAAATCTCCTAATTAATCCTAATTAGGAGATACTATAAAAATAGTCTTAATTCACAAAACCTCCTAAAATAAAAAAATTAGGAGATTTTGGTCAAAAAAATTAGGTAGTTAATGGGACAAGTATTATCTTTGTTTCATCAATCACAAAAATGGAAAGTCAATTCAAAAATTTACAACAACTGCTGGACTTCTTTAAAGATGAAGAAACATGCAAAGCGTATTATGAGCAAAAACGTTGGGGTGGCAACATCGGGTGTCCTCATTGCGGTAACGCTGGTAAAATATACAGAACAACAAGAGGCTATAAATGCGGCGAAAAGACTTGTTACAAAAAGTTTTCTGTTATCAGCGGAACCATATTTGAAAACACAAAAATCGGTTTACGTACTTGGTTTGCTGCTATGTATTTAATCAGCACTTCAAAGAAAGGTATCAGCTCTTTGCAGCTTGCGGAGCAATTAGGAATAACACAGAAAACAGCGTGGTTTGTAAATCATCGTATTCGTGAAATGCTGAAAGAAAACAGCAATGAAAAGCTGGAAGGCCCAATTCAGGCAGATGAAACGTTTGTTGGTGGGCTGAATGAAAATAGGCACAAAAATAAAAGAATTGATAAAGATGATAACAATAGCGGCAAGGTTCCGGTTGTAGGCTTAATACAGCCCAATGGAAAGGTTAGAACATTTGTTGTGAATGACACAAGCTCTAAAACATTGCATAAGATTATGGGGGATAATGTTACGGAAGGAAGTGTATTAGTAACCGATGCACACAGGGGATATTGGGGCTTAAATGGTCGTTACGTTCATGTATCAGTGAAACATGAAGGCGGCGATTATGTTATTGAAATTGGAGGTCAGAAATTCCATACAAACAACATTGAAAACTTTTGGAGCATCTTTAAACGTGGTATTATTGGTATCTATCACTTTGTATCTGCAAAGCATTTACAACGCTATTGCACAGAGTTCAGCTATCGTTTTAATCATAGAGACTTGACAGGTGTTTCAAAGTTTGAAGTTGCATTATTAAGCAGCGATAATAAACGCTTGACTTACTCTCGTTTGATTGGTGGGTTATCAGATAAGCAAATTGATGCGTTGGCCGAAAAGCATACTAAAACCCCACTTGCAAATCCTGATAGCTGGATGGATGATATTAATCCGGATAATGCACCCGTAGTGGAGTAGTTTAATTAAGATTTGAGCAATTTCTTAATTCGATTAATTGTACTGTTACTATTAATTATACACTCTTTAAGAGCGTTAAACTCGGTCTGAGTTAGCTGCCCTGATATGTGGTAAGTTTGGCCATCAGTCAATGATTTGAATAGGTAATCATTGACTTTATCTCCATACACATAAGTGTGAACATCAAAAGAAAATCCGTTATCACATACACATTTTTTTTCTTGAAAAACATAACAATTGAATTGTCTTTCATCTATATTAACACACCCATGTAATATATCTATTAACGATGGGGCGTTATTTTTACTTGTAGGCAATGATGCAACAATTGTTTCATCATTGACGTTTTTCAAAACAATGAAAAATTTGTCTAATGGCTCTCCGCCATCCTTAAAGTAAAAAGGTTTGTAAAATAAAAGCTGTCCTTCTTTGAGCAAAAGATTAATATTTAAGGCTATTATTAAACTGGATAAACTCTAACGAGTCTTCATATCTCCCAAATAGGTAACTTTCTTTTTCCAGTAGCTTGGAAAAATCAATGGGTATGTCGGTAACTGTTAAAGTCTTGTTTTTAAACTGCTCTAAGACATTATTTTCTTCAGCGGCGGCCCTCCAAAGAGAGTTTTTGCCGTGTGTAATCTGCACTAAATCGTATGCTGTTTTGTGTCTTGCGAAGTTTACAACTTCATTCAGTATTGTTAAATCGTTGTTGCTAAATTCATCATCATTAAAATCAGATACAGCGTCAAATTCATCTGGATTATAATCTGCTCTTTTGATAAACTTATTCAATAAAGGAGCGTTAGGGTCATTTAGTTCATTGTAAACAGTTTCCACAACAGGCCCATATTGCCAAACTTTAAAATCAAAACCAAAAAAAGGCACTCCATATTTTTTTATGGAATTTTCTTCCAAAAGAAATAGGAGTTTTAAGGCTTTTGTTTTTCCGAAATCTCCAACTTGTTTAGACAAGTACACAAGCGTGTTACCTAATTTTTCTATCTGAGATTTTGATAGAGCGGTTGACATGGTGTGATGGGTTGAGAAGCTTAAGAGTAATCAAAGGTACTAAATTTTTCTAACTTGCTATATCTTATGAGGCATAGGGAATGATATACCACTTTATACCAAAATATTACAGGCTGCTACATGCAGCCTTTTTTATTACCTTTAATTATATCAAAAAGTAACTACTATAATGGCTCTAACGAAACCGCAAAAAAATAAAATTATAATGGGCGTAATTGGACTTGTGTTGCTTGCTGCTGGTCTTTTAATAAAAAAGTTTTTAACAAAAAATGAAACCGCCAATAAAGATCAATCGGCATCAATAGTTAGTGCAAACTTTGATTCGTCTTCACAAAAAATTATTTTACCAAATCAACAAAATTCTAATACCGGGGATGTAGTTAATAAGGTTGTTGAAAAAGAATATAATTACTATACGGATACAGCTAAAGTACCTTCTAAAGCTGCTTATAAAAGTAAAAATGAACCTAAAGAATTGCTCCCACCGATAGTAAATAAAGGAAATTTAAGCGTCGGGCAAAAAGGAGGCGTAGTTTATCAAAATACGACAATACAATCGGAACCTGATCCGAGGCACTTGAGCAAAGAAGATAAAAAATTAATAGACAGTAAATTAAGTTCTCTGAATATAAGCCGTATCCAAATGTGGTTTCATGAGCCAGATACTGAAGGTTTAAGTTATTTGGATGAAATTTATTCTTACATAGACCCATCAAAATATAATATTCAGACAATCCAAATAGGAAACATGCCCCCGGCTGTCCAAATCATCAAAGATTTAGTACCTCGTACAGTGAAAGAGATAGTACTTTCACAATAAAAGTTTGCCCACAAAAATGATTTAAAGAAAAATTAAAATAATAGAAAGTACCCAGCCTACAATTGCTATTATCTCAAGTATAGCTATGTAATTTTTATACTTTTCAATTAAGTTTTCTTCGTTGCCTCTTTTGTTTATTTTTTCACCTTGTCCCATGTTGTATATAGTTGCCGAAGAAAAAGTATTCATAGAAAATGATAAAATTGTCTATAATTTGAGAGTGTCTAACTACAACAAACTGGTAGATGCAAGGAAAAGAAGAAAATTTATACCGTATATACTAATTCTTTTTATTCTACCTAAGAACAGGAATAAGTGGGTTAATTTGAAGGAAGATCAAATTAATTTAAAAAAGCATTGTTATTGGTATATCCCCACTCCTGATATCGAAAGAGAAATAGTGAAAGATAAAAATTCATATACCAAGATTAGAATTCCGATTGAAAATAAGTTAAGGATCAATTCATTTGAATATTTTTTTGAAAATTTAATTCCGGGATGAATATTACAGAAGAAATTTTAGACTTTTTATTGTTGAGGGATTGGCAAATAGAAAAAGAATCAGACCTGTTCTATTACTTATTAATCCCTGAAATTTTTTCAGGTGAACATAATTTTACAATCAAATTACCTAAATTTTATAACGCCCCAGATTATAATGATTGTATTGAAAAAATTCTCTCATTGATGGAAAAAGTTTATCCTCGAAGTTTTAAACATCCTAGAGGACTAATAAAAAAATTTAAAAAGCAGAATGAACACCAGAAGAGAAAATTTTTGAAAAAAGAATTTTGGATTGAACCTGACTTTAAGAGTAGAATTGAGAAAATGAATATTCATGAAATTTATGTTCCTTTAGAAGAATAAAATATTGGCTCAGCTAGCTATTAGACTTAAGCGACTTCGGTCGTAGTGTATGGCGTGTCGTCATGCTAAGAAGAACTCACTTTCAAGCTAGTATTAATAAATAATTTATTTGCAGAGCACAATAAATTTTTAATTAATACTTAATAGTTGTTATTTTTTATTTTATTATGTTGTTATTATTCTTAAAATGGAATATAGCAGTGTTGTAGTAATTTGAAACATGTATATTTCGTAATATTTTAGCTGGGCCAATTTTTTATTGTTTTATGGAATGGAAAAATTACGAGTCGAGGTTCAAATTAAAAGCAAGTATAAATGGAATTGACGAACGAAAGGTAGATCAATATCTATTATATGCAGAAGAATTATATAAAAATCAACTTCCTCTGATATTTAATCAAAATCATTTATCTCTATTAGTGGGGTACAAAGAAGAGTACCTAGAAAGGGCGATTTCAAATACTCAATTTTTTTACAGGTATTTTAGCGTCCCTAAAAAAAATGGAGGTTTGAGAGATATCGCAGAACCTCTGCCTAGTTTAAAAGAAATTCAAAGATGGATATTAGACAATATATTATATAAGTGTAAGTGTAGTAAATTTTCAAAGGCCTATATACCCAATAACTCAATAAAAACAAACGCAAAATTTCATAGAAAGCAAAAAAGTGTCTTGACACTTGATATTAGGAATTATTTTCCAAGTATTACTATCGAAAAGGTTAAAGAATTTTTCGGGAAAATCGGGTATAACCAAAAGGTTTCTTCTATACTTAGCTCATTATGTTGTTTAGATGGTTATCTTCCTCAAGGATCACCTACAAGTCCTATGTTGTCAAATCTTATTACAAAAGATATGGATGAGGAAATAGCAAGTTTTATTTCATCATTAAATATTAGATATTCTAGATATGCTGATGATTTGACTTTCTCTGGCGATTTTAAACCTGGGTTTATAATCAAGAATGTTAAGAAAATTCTAGAGAGTAATGGTTTTCAAATTCACGAAGAAAAAATAAGAGTACAAGGTCAACACGAAAGGCAAATTGTTACTGGAATTGTGGTTAATCAAGATTTAAAAGTGGCGAAATATAAAAGGAAGGAAATTAGACAAATAATTTATTTTATCAAGAAATATGGATTTGAAGACCATGTTAAAAAGATTCAAATCAAAAAATTAAATTATCTCGATCATTTAATTGGGTTAGTTAATTATGCAATATTTATCAACTCAAAGGAATTAGAAATGAAGAAGTATTTAACTTATCTTTATTTAATAAAAAACCAACTAAAACAAATAGATAAGATCGAATAACTTTAAAACAAAATTATCTTAATTGCTGTGTTCATCTTCCCGCCGATAATTCATATCCCGTTGCAGAAACTCAATTTCCATCGCATCTTTATATACCACTTCCAAAAATTCGTAGCCAAGGGTATTATAAACCTCCATGCAGGTGCCAATAATTTTATACGCCTCCGATTTATAAATGATCTGTTCCATAGATAGTCATTTTAAAAGTAAATGCCACGAATCCCACTAATGCACACGAAAAAAATTCGTGCAGATTCGTGTAATTCGTGGCAGTAAGATTAAGCCCTCTCTTTTTCACCAATAAGCAATAACTCGTTTACTACTATTTCAGTTACATAGCGCTTGTTTCCGTCTTTATCATTGTAAGTGCGGTTTACCAGCTTTCCTTCAATGGCAACTTCTTTGCCTTTGGTCAAAAACTTTTCGGCTATTTCAGCTACTTTACCCCAGGCAATAACATTGTGCCAGGTAGTTTCAGTTTCTTTTCTCCCGGTGCGGTCACGATAAGTTTCATTGGTAGCCATGCTAAAGCGGGCCATCTTTTTTCCACCATCTAATGTTTTTACTTCAGGAGCGTTACCTAAATTTCCAATCAATTGAACTTTGTTCTTTAATGCGTACATGACTTTAAGTTTTAAATTGTTTATGATTTTTTTTATTTCAGTCAACTGGCGACGTCATTTCCGATTGACAACACAAAGATGGCCTGCTGCAAAAGCGGTAGCCGGTTTTTACCCGTTTACTCCCGAAGCTAAACGTGTAAAAACGTTTGTACACGGATAATTTTGCGTATCTTAAATGCCTAAACCTTTACCATGCCTGCATTAGCCACTGCTGAAAATAAAAGCTGCCTCGCCTGTGGAAAAACTTTAAAAGGGCGGATAGATAAAAAGTTTTGTGATGATTATTGCCGCAATAACTACAACAACCTACAGAAAGCAAAAGGCAGCCAAAGCACTTATGTACGCAACATCAACAACACGCTGTTAAAGAACCGGAAAATCTTAGAAGCCATCTTACCGGGTGATGAAGAAACCGCCAAAGCCAGTAAAGACAAATTACAACGACTGGGTTTTCATTTTAAATATTTTACCCACCTGTATACTACAAAAACAGGCAAAACCTATTTTTACTGCTACGACTATGGGTATCTGCCATTGGAAAACGACTGGTATTTAATTGTAAAAAGAAAAGAAGAATAATGGAAGAAGCGCAAGGTCCCAATAGTGACATACTGCTGCAACTGGTAAAAATGAAAATGCCGTTTGGGAAGTATAAAGATCGCTTGCTTTGTGATCTGCCGGTGTCTTACCTTGAGTGGTTTGCAAGAAAAGGATATCCTGCAGGAAAACTGGGAATGCTGCTGCAAACCATTTACGAGATCAAGTTAAATGGCCTGGATTATTTATTGGCGCCGCTGAGGAAGTAAGGGGACAAAAAAAGAAAAAAATGTGCAAAAAATTTAAGCGACATAAATGTGCAGTGAACTTTATTATTTAGTACTTTTATTTAGCGAATGCAGCCAACCACCCTAAACTTATCCCTGCCATTCCAGCTCTTTTATGAACGTACTATTCAAGCTTGCAATGTTTATGACTTATTTTGCTGTTGCAAGGTTTTATTTTATCGCAGTAATGCCAGCCGTAAACTGGGCCAAAAAACATTATCCATTAATTTTATTAGTTATTGGAATAATTTTTTTAGCAGCTTTTAAAAGATTTGTGAAATAACTATAAAAGCTTTGGGGCAATGAAGACCATTTCCTGGTCAACAGTGGTTGCGGCTTTCCATTGCTACTCCGGCACGCTTGCCATTGCACACACCTTCACCGGGGTATCCATTCCAATCCGCCAGCCCGTCAGCCCGAAAACTTCTAATCAGCCATCGCATCCTTAAAAAAATTATTTGGAATCATCATCGAACTCACCAGCAAATACCATAATCTTCCCCGTGATTAGAACTTCCGCCCCAAAAAGAATGATGTTTCCAGTCAAAATAAATAGCATTGATCGGACCACTGGTTCTGTCATCAAAAGAAAGTGTATAACCCATTTGCCTTAATTCTTTCCTTACCCAATCCGGGGTATTGTCATGCAGCAGCAGGTTGCTGGGTCTTGGCCGTCGGTCATCTGTTTTGGTACCACCCAGCGATAACCATAATTGGTTCGTATTGATATTGGGCGCTTCTGTTGCCTCCTGCACCGTCATCCCAAATTCTACGATATCTAAAAAGAACTGCAGTAAATTTTGATCCTGAGTATCGCCGCCCTGTACTGCAAAAGACAAGAATGGTTTACCGTCTTTCAATGCCATTGTAGGGGTAAGTGTAACCCTCGGCCGCTTACCCGGTTCAATTACGTTAAAAGGATTCAAGGTAGAATCCAGCACAAAACTTTGTAGCCGCTGGCTCATTCCAATACCTGTATTCCCTGCAATACAGGCGGGCAACCATCCACCGGACGGAGTAATTGAAACTACCCAGCCTTCTTCATCTGCAGCTTCTACAGAAGTGGTTCCGGCCCATAAACGTTGCATATAGGCGGCCCCCTCCAAACCTCCCTCCGTGGGGGAGGCTTCAAAAGCTTGCGAATTTCGAACATCATGTGCCGGTGTTAATGTGGGTTTACTGTTGCCGGTTGAGTCAATACTGTATCCCCGTTGTTTTAAAATATTCAAATAAGGATTCACCTTTCCTTCAAAAGGATAAGGATCTCCCGGCCCGGCATTGATATCATTTTTGTCGAATGTGATCTGTTTGGCTCTTTGTATGGCATAGTCTTTACTTAGCAATCCGTGCATTGGTTCCGCAGGCGGAAAGTAAGGGTCGCCATAATAAAAATCCCTGTCGGCAAATGCCATGTTCATTGTTTGATACAATGTATGAATGTAGCGGGCACTGTTAAAGCCCATTGCTTTCAAATCAAAATTCTCCAGCATGTTCAGGCTTTGTAGCAGCATTGGTCCCTGTGTCCATTGCTGTAATTTATAAACATCAATGCCTTTATAATTTACCTGCATGGGTTCTTCTTCCAGCGGTTTCCATTTTGCCAAATCTTCCATAGTAATCAATCCGCCCTGTTCCTGGCAGCCACGTACAAATTCCTGTGCAATATCTCCTTTATAAAAACGGTCATAAGCCGCCATGATGGCTTCCTTCCTCGGCAAACCTTTTTTTAAAGCATCCTGTTCGGCAGTTATCATTTTCATCAGCGTTTCCAGCAGATCTTTTTGTACAAATATTTCTCCTGCTTCCGGCGCTTCCCTTTTTTCTCCCTCATGAGTCAGGAAAACTTTTTTACTGTAAGGCCATTCCTTGATCATCTTTTTTCCACGTTCAATACTATTGGCTGTTTGCGCTTCTATCGGATATCCGGCAGCTAATTGTAAAGCTGGCTCCAGCACTTCTTTCAAACTTAGTTTTCCATAATTGGCCAGCATGTAACAGAGCCCGCCTGCAGTACCGGGAGTTGTTGCAGCCAGTGGGCCATATTCCGGAGGAAAATTGTAGCCCTTGTTTTTAAAAAAATTTACTGTGGCGCCTGTTGGTGCAAAACCAAGCGCATTAATGCCAATTACCTTACCTGTTTTAGGATTGTAAATGAGTGCCTGTGTTTCCCCTCCCCAGCTTAATACATCCCACATGGTGCAGGTAGCAGCGAGCATTGCACAGGCAGCATCCACCGCATTGCCTCCTTTTTGAAATACCATCGATCCTGCAGTGGCCGCCAGTGGTTTGCCCGTAATGGCCATCCAGTGTTTTCCATGGAGCGGTGGCTTTTGTGTTTGCTGTGCAAAACAGAATTGGGCTAGCAGCAGCAGAATAACAAGATATTTCATTTTAAAAAAGTTTAGTTACTAAAGTTAATAAGAGATGATGTAACTGGCTGAACATTGAAAGGCAACATCAGCAAGTTTGTTGCTCTAAATAATTTTATCTCACTAATATTGTTTGAAAACAATTACTGTTACCAAACATGCAGCCGTTTAAAATAGTTGATATTATTCCTGAAACTGCAGACACTAAAACTTTTGTATTACAACCTGCAGACGGCGAAACCGTGCAATATAAAGCAGGCCAGTTTGTAACATTGGTGTTCAACACCAGGTTTGGAGAGAAAAGAAGGAGTTATTCCATTTCTTCCTCACCAGAAATAAATGAACCACTCAGCATCACCATTAAGAAAGTAGAAAATGGTGAATTTTCAAGACTGCTGGTTACTCATGCAAAAGCGGGTGATATTTTAAACAGCTCAGGCATCAACGGTTTTTTTCATCTGCCTGACAATATAAATTTGACTGACCAGTTTTTCTTTTTGGCAGCAGGCAGCGGCATTACCCCTTGCTTTTCTATGATTAAAACCTTATTAAAAACCACAACAAAAAAGGTAACATTAATTTATAGCAACAAGAAAGAAAGCGATACAATTTTTTATCAGCAGCTTAAAAGTTTGGAGCAGGAATATTCACAGCAATTTCAAATTCATTTTTTATTCAGTCATCACAGTGATGTTTATCAAAAGCGGCTAAGCAACTGGTTATTGCAGCATTTATTAAAAAAATATCTCACAGCTATAAAAGATAAAACCTTATTTTATTTGTGTGGGCCTTTTGATTATATGCAAATGATCAGCATCACTTTGCTAAGTGAGGGTATTCCTTTATCCAATATCAGGAAAGAAAATTTTAATACATTACCGCCTATCTATAAACCAGTGCCGCCTGACAGGGAACGCCATCTTGTTACAATTCATTTTAAAAATACCATTAGGCAAATTCATGTCCAATATCCCGACAGTATTTTAGCTGTAGCAAAAAAATCAGGTATCGCAATACCATACAGTTGTGAAGCCGGGCGCTGTGGAAGTTGCGTTGCGACATGTATTAAAGGAAAAGTTTGGATGGCGTATAATGAAGTATTGATGAACGATGAAATTAAAAAGGGAAGAATTTTATGTTGCCAGGCTTATGCTATGGATGGTGATGCGGAGATTGTTGTGTAAATATCAACTCACCAGTTGCTTGCTCAAAAACTTGTTCCAGTCTTCCAGGATCTTGCCTTTGAGTACACGGGGAAATTTATGCTGTCCGCCCACTTTACCTTTTGTATATGCATAAAATCCATCTTTAAGGTAATTGTGTTCTACTGTACTTGCTTTAGCAATGGCATCATAACCGCAGTGGTGATTGGTAAAGATCAATCCCTGGTTACTTACAATTTCTGCAGTACAGCCGGAACCAAAAAAGATGATGGCATCTTTTAACGAGGATTTATTTATGGAATACAACTGCTCTTTGGTAAGCTTCAATCCTTTTTTAACCATGTCATTATACACCTGCTGACCAAGCAACATCGGTAGCCACATGCCTTCATCTGCACTGGCCTTTAATAAAGTAAGCGCCAGGATAAGGGATACAAATATTCTCTTCATAGCTTTTTTTTTAGTTGCTAAATTACTGCAATCAAATTGTTCGGGTGGGAGCAAAGGTGAATAAAACTAGTAAGGTTATCTGATTCTTATCATCCCGTTCATATATTTTACTATGGCTTCTTAAAACTCTTGGTTATATTTGTTAAGAGGGTAGTTAGAATGTAAACCTTATTCAAAAATTTAAGCAGAAAGAATGCCAGCAAAGATTAATTTTGTCCTGCTTAACAATCCAATAACGCATGGCTTTTCTTGATCTACGATTAACAAAAACGATTGCCGCTGCACTGCGCCTGCAGGTAAAAGATCCAAGACGTCAACAACTCCGTGTGTTAAAAAAATTAATGCGTAAGGCACGATTCACAGAGTTTGGACAAGCTTTCCGTTTTGATGAAGTGCTGATGAGTAAACATCCCGGGAAAAAATTTCAACAACTGGTTCCGGCATACGATTACAACAAAATATACGATCAATGGTGGCACAGGGCAAAAGCCGGTGTTCCGGATGTTTGCTGGCCCGGGGTTATTAAATACTTTGCACTTAGCAGCGGCACCAGCGACGCTACCAGTAAATTTATTCCTATCACTAAAGATCTCATCCGCAGCAATACCATTACCAGTTTTCGCCAGTTACTAAGTCTTGCGAAGTATGATGATGTACCGAGAAGATCTGTTGGTAAAGGATGGATGATATTAGGCGGCAGCACCCAGTTGCAAAAAGGACCTACCTATTATGCCGGTGACCTTAGTGGCATCCAGCAAAAAAATATTCCTTTCTGGTTCCAGGGGCTCGGCCTTTACAAGCCCGGGAAAAAAATTGCCAAAGAAAAAGACTGGGCTAAAAAGCTGGATGAAATTGTAGAAAATGCACCCAACTGGGACATTGGCTTTATAGTAGGTGTACCGGCCTGGTTGCAGCTTTGCATGGAAAAAATTATTGACCGTTATCAACTAAATAATATTCACGAGATATGGCCCAACCTTGCTTTTTACGTACACGGTGGTGTAGCAATGGAACCATACAAAAAAGGGTTTGATAAATTGCTGGGCAAGCCAATTACCTATATAGAAACTTATCTCGCCAGCGAGGGTTTTTTAGCGTATCAAAACAGGCAGGATGCAGTAGGTATGCACCTGGCATTAAACAACAATATCTTTTTCGAGTTTGTGCCTTTTGATGATAATAATTTTGACAGTGACGGGAACATGGTTGAATCTCCTGAAGCTTTAATGCTGCATGAGATAGAAGAAAATAAGGAATACGCCATTTTAATAAGCACCAATGCCGGCACCTGGCGTTATGCTATTGGTGATACTGTAAAGCTGATCAATAAAGAAAGAAGTGAAATTATTATCACGGGCAGAACCAAGCATTTTTTAAGCCTAGTCGGGGAACACCTGAGTGTAGACAATATGAACAAGGCCATAGAAATGGCGAGTGAAGAAATGAATATTTCTATTCCTGAATTTACCGTGGCAGGCGTGCCATCTGGCAACTTCTTTGCTCATCACTGGTATGTTGCAACCAATGATCATGTGGATGAAAAAAGATTGGCGGCCATCATTGATACCAAGATCAAACAACTCAACGATGATTACGAAGTAGAACGCAAACATGCTTTGAAAAATGTTTTTGTTACTGTGCTATCGGAAAAAGTTTTTATGGACTTTATGAAATCAAAAGGTAAAGTGGGCGGACAGCATAAATTTCCCCGTGTACTCAAAGGCAAGATCCTGGAAGACTGGAACAAGTTTTTGAGCAAGCAACTGGTGAGTTGA
>JGI24806J26614_1000431_pt1 | contig 12746 bp, 10 predicted proteins | sample Kansoi200umMDA_FD_26614 | JGI IMG/M metagenome (IMG submission 26614)
AAGTAAATTTCATGGATAATATATTGGATCCTGAAAAAATAAATTTTTTCAGAGAGAATGGTTATTTAATTGTTCCAAATGTTTTATCGGACGAGCAGGTTATCCTTCGTTTTGTGAGACCCCTGCATAACGGTTAAGCCGCCACCAAGATCATCATTATCCTGCAGATAAAAACCACATTGTAACATCAGCGCGTCATCATTCCAATGAAAGGTCTTGCCTTCCCGTTCCTGGGAGGAGGTATCTTTATGCCAACCTGTATAGAATTTATAATGAATAGCTGTCTCGGGCATTAACACCGGCCTTGAACCCAATATCGAACTAATAACTTCAATTACTGTTTTATTTAGTGTTAAATTTATAAAGTCAGGAAACGTATTGTAAACATCACTTAAAACCCGTTCGGTGTTATATTCAGACTTTTTCCATTCACCGGAACTAAAGATATTCAAAATCCTGGACCTCAAATAGTCAACCTGCTCGTCCGATAAAACATTTGGAACAATTAAATAACCATTCTCTCTGAAAAAATTTATTTTTTCAGGATCCAATATATTATCCATGAAATTTACTTTTAATTTTTGAACTTAATGTCACACCTAATTTAATGAATTTTTCCTCAATACAATAATAAACTAAACTGCTAAATATAAAAGTTAAGAGAATTGCCGCTGCGAACTGCAGCGATTTGAAATTTTTCAAAAAATCAATTTTCAAAATAAGTAATATTATAATTGGATGCAATAAATAAACCGAATAACTGATTTTTCCGATAAAACTAAGTATCACATGCCAAAAATTATTCAATTGAAAATTCAGTTTAAAAATGGAAAAGCAGATGAGGAAACAACCGAATGATAAAACTAATCTCGTTGATCCTGTTACCAGCAATATGTCCCTGTCAACGTTAGCCGCATAAAAAATAAAAAGAAGTCCGCCTGCAATCATTAAAAAAAATAAAAAATTACGGTAAGTTTTAAAATGGGGCGATATGGCGGCGATAAACATACCTCCTGTAAATAAAAAAAACTGATTAAGCGGGTGGATATAAATTGACCATTGGTCTTTTAAACTATCGTTCGGCGTTAATAAACCATACGCAAAATAACATCCAATGAGTAATATTAAAAAGCAAAAGGCAAAAAAGGCAACTTTGCTTTTTTGATTTAAAAATATAATAAATGGAAATAAAACATAAAAATAAAGTTCGTTGCCAATAGACCATGCCCCTTCTACGATATAGTCCGTGCGATAAATGAAACTATACAACGCACCAAAATTAATTACCAGTATTTTAAAATTAAAATTCCTGGTGAGTAATGCCATTAATATAACACAAACCCAAAGCAATGGAAAAATCCTGAAAAAACGCTTCAAATAAAATAAGGTAACGTCTGTGAGGGAATTTAGCTTACTCACGTACACATGAAATAAAGCGATACCGCTTAAAATAAAAAACATGGAAACTCCATAAATTCCTACTTTGGCTAAGAAAGAATCCGAATCAGGTTCTGAGTATATATGGCAAACGGAATGAAAAATCAATATCCCAAAAGCACAAAAACCTCTCAAATAATCTAATGCATGATGTCTTTCTAATGGCATATTTATACAAGGCTATCTTTCTTCCAATGGCCTTCTGTGTCCTTCCACCAAACTCTCGGATCTCTAAAAGTATCAGCAACTTCATCAAATTGTTTTTCAGTCCATCCAACATAATCCAGCCAACGGTATAGATCTTTGGATTTAATAGGATCCATTTTATTGACAATTTCAATTCCTTCAGCCCTTGTCATTTTCCCCGCCCTGATATCTTTACATACATGATCGGTTGCCCTTCCGTACCCAAATTTGATATATTTCATATAATCATGAATACCATTTTCGTGCATATCATCCAGGTTTGACATTGTTCGATATGTCCTTTCAAAAGGTTCTTCCGCTTCTATGAATCCATACTCTTTTTTCATCAATTCCCCGTGTTCATTGGCTTCCCATTTGAAAAAATTTGAAATATAAATGCCTCTAACGCCAACCTGCTCTATTTCCTCATCGCTTGGATACATCCAGGGAATCAATTGCTGTTTTTCTAATTTTTCGTTGAATTTAGGCGCTGCTTCAACAAAATCATACCACTCATAACCCCTTAAACAATGCTCATGCCTGTATCTATATGTAAATTCAACCAAATCATTATAAGAATGCATTCCCCCTAAATCCATGAACCCGTGTTCGCCCCAAATCATCAGGGGAACTTTTTGCTGAACTGCCACTCTTATAGGATATGTAAAAATACCGGCATGTCCATGCCAATTCATATCGCCCATCATCAGCATTCCAAGCCGGTTCATCGTTTTTAGCACGTCAATGCTTGGTGTGAAAAAAATATGATCTACTCCAAAAGCTTCACGCATGTTCAGGAGATTTTTCATTCCGGCAGATGTGTAATTGTTGCCGTGATAGGTCACTAACAATGGATTTAAACCATACACTTTTTTAATTATGTGAATTTGGTAGTAGCTGTCCTTGCCCCCACTAACCGGGATGATGCAATCGTAATTTGAACCGTCTTCACTTTTATATTCTTCGATAAGGCGCTCGAACATCTTGCGTCTCCTGTCCCAATCAATATTAACTTTTTGATTAGATGCCCTGCATCCCGAACATTCTCCTTTTTCATCAAAAGCAAGGGGTACAGCAGAACTCTTCGGATATACACACTTGCTACAGTATTGCATTTTAGGAGGCCTGTTTGGCTCCACTAAGTATTTATTATCTAACGTTAATTCCATGTTTCTTCATTAATTGTTTTGCCCTTGGATAACTTCCTTCCACAAAATGAAACCAATTTCCTGCCGCTATACCTGACACTTTTGTTTCCTTCGCAAGATCCACAAAATCAAAACTATCCCCTGCGCCACCACAAGCAATTACAGGCACTTTGGTTTGCTCGACAACTCTTCCTATCGTTTCAAGATCGTAGCCACTCGCTTTGCCATCTCTGTCAATAGAATTGAGGAATATTTCACCAATACCAAGTTCTTCTCCTTCTTTAATCCAATCATAGACCTCCATCCCTGTGTTTTCCTGACCAAATTTAGCGAAAATTATGGGTTTTCCATCCACAAGTTTATAATCTACAGACAAAACGATTGCCTGAGATCCATACTTTAGCGAAGCATCCCTGATCAACGCCGGAGAAATAATTGCACCCGTATTCAGCGTAATTTTATCAGCACCATTTTTAATTAAGAAATCCACTTGTTCCATGGTCCTTATTCCGCCACCAAACGTTAAGGGCATAAAACATGTCCTGGAAATAACATTAATAATCTCATCAATCGATGAAAAAGATTTGACCTTGTGATCATCTCTCCTTGAATCATAGTCATTCTCCCGACTAATATCAATGTATACCAATTCATCAATATTCCAGTCGTTATACCGTTTTGCTTCGTTAACAACATTTCCAATGATCTGGTGATAATTAAAATCCTCACTCCTAACTATAAAACCATTTTTTATATACAAAACGGGTATCAGCCTCAATTTAGCCATAGCCTATAGTTCACAAAAATTTTTTAGTATTTTCAATCCGCTTTTTTGGCTTTTTTCAGGATGAAACTGACAACCAAAAATATTGTCTTTCTCTATCATAACATCCATTTTCACACCATAATCAACAGTCGCCAAAATATCCGATGCATCATCACATTTGCAATAGTATCCGTGTACAAAATAAAAATCCATATCACCATCCTTGATTCCCTCAAACAACCGTGAGTTTTTTTGTTTACTTATACTTTCCCATCCTATATGAGGTACATTTAAATCAACTTCTTTTTTCAAATCGTTAACACTTCCCTTTACCCACCCTAGTCCGAAATGGCTACCATGTTCTTCGCTTTTATCAAATAGTAACTGCATACCCAGGCACAAACCAATGATCGGCTTTTTCTTCAGGAAAACATTCTCATAAAGTTTATCAATGAATCCCAGCCTCCTAAGATTTTCCATTGCATTTGGAAAAGCGCCGACACCTGGCAGAATTATTTTATCACAAAAATCTAATTCACTTGTATCACTAATGATAGTTGGATTATGACCAATAAACTCAATCGCATTTTTAACCGACGCGATATTGCCCATTTCGTAATTTACTATTCCTATTTTTAAACTCATTTAAAACGCTTAAAGCCCCACTAAACTATTTTACAAGAGTGATCATTACTTATTAGAACTTTTCACCTGAAATAATCATGTTTGATGTTGTTGCCCGGATCCGGCATTTCAGGCAAAAATCCCCAATTTTTAAGACTCAAATGTATCAAAAATATATAGATTTATCCCTCAAATTAACCGTAAATTGCTATATTTGATTATTAATTCTTTTAAACAGTGTTTGCGAAAAAACATACCCTTTTTTATTTGTTTATTTTCTCAACTGTTTTATTGAGTGCACAATTAATCCCAAATACTCTTCCCGGATTAAGATTATGGCTAAGGGCAGATAGCGGGATCACCTTTACCGGATCCGGTATATCTCAATGGGATGACATCAGCGGGAACTCAAACCATGCTTCGCAAAGCAATCCTCCCTCAATGCCCTATTTAAATCCATCGGTAAGTTCTATAAACAATAAACCTGCTGTTGGTTTTGTAAATAGTCGTTTATCATTAATCACGAACCCAATTTTAAATTTACCGGATTATTCAATTATCATCGTTGCAAAAGTAAATCCATACATGAACTCCAGCTACATCTATGATTTTGACAACCAGAACAATCATTGCTTAATAACCTACAATGGTGGGGTCGGTTATGGGATTTACGATGGGGCTTTTCTTTCAGCTGTTTCAAATCCGCTTGATTCATTAAGTTTTTTTATTTATAATAAAGGTTATGATAATGGCTCTACGCCGAATAGTATCTTTCATTTCAATAATGGCCCGGTGATCAATGGTACAAATTATTCGTTGGCCGTTAATGCCGGCCTCAAATCAATCGGCGGATCTTCTGCCGGAGCAAACATGAATGGTTATATCGCTGAATTCCTGGTGTATGACCACAAATTAAATACAGCAGATGTTAATACATTGACTAATTATTTGCTAATAAGGTATTCATCTCCAAATGTTAATCTTGGTCCCGATATTAACAGCACTTCTTTCTGCGCTGTCACATTGGCTCCAACAAACAGCTATCGGGAATATTTATGGTCTGATAATTCAACCGGGCCGACACTTTCTGTTAATAGCGGGGGTAAGTATTGGGTTAAAGTGAAAAATAACTTTGGTATCGAATCCTCAGATACTATTATAGTAAGTTATCCGGATTTTTCTATTAACGATTCAATAATTTGTGAAGGTAACAGCATTACCTGGGATACTCACTTATCAAATTCAAACTATTCATTTCAATGGCAGGACAATTCAAATGATTCCGTGTATACGATCACCCAATCCGGAAATTATTATGTAAAAATAACAGACTCCTTTAGTTGTTCTGCAACTTCTGACACTGTGAAAATAAATGTGGATACATTTGCTAACACTGTATCTTTAGGTAATGATACATCTCTGTGTGCGGGAAATCTAATTACTTTAACCAGTGGAGCAACTGCGGCTTCAAGTTATACATGGAGTGACGGCTCTCATAACACCTCCTTATTAATTAATGCAACAGGGCAATATTCTGTGGTTGTAACTAATACGAATAATTGTATAGGTAGGGACACTATTAATGTGAGCGTCGCCGGTCAGGCGCCTGTGGTCGATTATACCGCGAGTATAGGTTGCTATGGTAATGCAGTCAGTTTTACCAATTTATCGAGCGCTGTTTCTGGAACTATTACAAATACCAATTGGAATTTCGGAGATCCTATCTCAGGGGCATCAAATACTTCAACCCTCACCAATCCTTTTCACACTTTTTCCGATACAGGAACATATTCTGTACTTTTAAATGTTATAACCAATGCTGGCTGCGAACAGACGGTCACAAAAACCATTCATATAGCGCCGAAACCAACGGTTAATTTCTCCATTGGTAATTCCTGTCAAAATGATTCAACAGCTTTTACTAATCTCAGTTCAAGTCCCGGGGGTTACGCGGTTACTTCTCTTAATTGGAATTTCGGTGATCCGGGTCTCTCCAATACATCAACGTTAACAAACCCAAAACATTTATTTCCCAATCAATCCAGTTATACCATAAAACTCGTTGTTACTAATAGTGCCGGCTGCAAAGATTCCTTAACAAACACTATTGCCGTCAAAGCACAAGTGAAAGCTGACTTTACTTACAGTACTCCCTGCACCAATACTACTACGGTGTTTCATGATAATTCTATCGCTTCTTCATCCGTATCAACCACCCGCTTTTGGGATTTCGGAACTGCGACTTCTTCAGGGTTATCACCAACAAGAACCTATACAGCTTCAGGAGTGTATGCAGTATCCTTAACTGTTACAGTAAATGGCTGTACATCCAGTATAAGCAAAATTATCACCATATTTTCACCACCACTGGTAAGTTTTACAATTCCTGCGTTTTGCTCGAAAGACACTGTCACAGCAATCAATTCTTCGGTTGCCCAAAGCGGTATTATTTCTTCTTATAACTGGAAATTGAACAACAACTTCTTTTCAAGCCTACAAAATCCGGCACTTAGTTTAAGCAGTCCGGGCACGTTCCCTGTACGTTTAACTGTTGTTAACTCATTTGGTTGCAAAGATTCATTAACCAAATCTTTCATGGTTTATCCACTACCAAATGTTGATTTCACAACGAACCCAACAACTTATTACTATATCAACTCGCCCATAACTTTTATTCCTTCTATTTTAAATGCCAGCTCATATGCCTGGTCTGGAAGCAGTATCTCCAGTTCAACTGTGCAAAGTCCCTCTTATACATTTAATTCAGAAGGCACTTATACTGTAACACTTGACCTTAGAGATCAACAGGGCTGCAGGAATTCAAAAACAAAGACTCTCCTGGTTTCAAAACCTTATTTAGATCTTGCCATTTTAAATGTTAACACCACTAAAGATGAAGATGGATTTATGACCGTCAAGGCTGACATCGCGAACTATGGTACTATTCCTGCTTCTACTTTCGATATACATTACCAGATCAGCGATGGAGGAAACAATAAAGAAACATGGACGGGCACGCTTATTCCAAATTCCTTTTTTACCTATACATTTAATTCAAAAAGTGCGTCGGTTGTTAACAGCATAAACAATATTACCTGTGTTGAGCTAAATAAAGTAAATGGAATCAACGATGAGAACCAAAATAATAACAGCTTATGCAATGTTATTAATTCCAATGATATAGCGGTTTCAAATCCTATTCCAAATCCTGCAGAAGGTGATGTGACATTACCTGTGATACTCAATAAAGCAACTGAATTCAGCATATCGATCTATAATTCGAATGGGCAGCTACAATATGAAAACAATTCTCAAACGGGAATGGAAGGATTAAACTTTATTCTTCTACCGACTTCTTCTTATTCAAGAGGTTGTTACATCATTAAGACGGCGATTGATGATAAAATTTTCATCAATAAGTTTATAAAAATCAGCAAGGAATAATATTCAAAAATCAGTGTCGGTAAAATTGGCTGATCGAATTTATAATCCGTGTCTGCTCTTTATACTTTAAGTCATAAAATAAAGGTAATCTTAACAAACAATCCGTATAATATTCTGCATTTTTTAAAACCATATCGTCACTTTCCTTCTTATTGAACGGACTGTTATGCAGCGCTATATAGTGAAATACTGCCAAAATACCATCGTCACGAAGTTTATTGATTAACAAAGTTCTTTCTTCGACAGATTTACAAATAATATAAAAAATATGAGCGTTATTATTCGCATACGACGGGATTTCCGGCAGACCTATTTTTTTTTGTAAGCCAAGAGATTTAAAAGAATCAAAATATCTTTCCCAGATTTTTAAACGTTTTTTCTGAATCAATTCAATATTCTCCAACTGCGCGTACAAAAATGCAGCTGTGAGATCCGAGGGAAGAAATGAAGAACCAATGTCAACCCAGTCATACTTATTAACTTCACCACGAAAAAATTGAGATCTGTTAGTTCCTTTTTCTCTAACAATCTCTGCCCTTTTAACAAATTGATCATCATTAATAACCAGCATACCACCCTCACCGGAAATAACATTTTTTGTTTCGTGAAAAGAAAAAGCAGACATATGTCCAATGCTTCCTAAAGCTTTTCCTCTGTGAAAACTATTTATAGCCTGTGCAGCATCTTCAATAACGAATAATTTATGCCGGTTTGATAGAGCCATAATAGCATCCATATCACACGCAATGCCCGCATAGTGCACTGCCACAATTGCCTTTGTTTTTGGCGTAATAAGGGCTTCGAGCATCGAGGCGTCCATATTAGGATTATTGGAATTGCTATCTGCAAAAACAATTCTCGCTCCTCTTAAAACAAAAGCATTAGCGGTAGAAACGAAAGTGTAAGAAGGTATAATAATTTCGTCTCCGGGTTTAGTATCGATCAAAATAGCTGCCATTTCTAAAGCAGCAGTGCAGGAAGTCGTTAATAAAACTTTTTTAAAACCATATTTCTTTTCAAAAAAATCATGGCATTTTTTTGTGAATAAACCATCACCGGATATTTTTCCCGATTTTACAGCCTGTGAAATATATTTGATTTCATTGCCAATAAAAAATGGTTTATTAAATGGTATTTGTATTTTCATATGTTATTAAATACTAATTTTAAATTTACTAATTATATTGCTAAAAAATCAGCAGACAAAAACATTATTTAATGCAACTCATCTTTGCTACCCACAACCAAAATAAACTAAAAGAAGTCAGGAGCCTGGTACCGGATCCGATCCAATTACTCAGCCTGGATGATATTCATTTCGATAAAGAAATCGAAGAAACTGAGCCTACCATTGAAGGAAATGCCTTATTAAAAGCACGAACAATCTACGAGGAGACAGGGATCAATTGTTTTTCCGATGATAGTGGCCTGTTAGTGGATGCTTTAAATGGCGCGCCTGGTGTGTATTCCGCGAGGTACGCCGGTGAACAAAAAAATGACAATGACAATATTGAGAAATTACTATTCGATTTAAAGGATAATCAAAACAGATCTGCTCATTTTAAAACCGTGATGGCATTGGTCATTAACGGGAAGGAATATCTTTTTGAAGGTATTATTCAGGGAAAAATTACAGAAGAAAAAACAGGCAATAATGGTTTTGGTTATGATCCTGTTTTTATGCCATATGGTTATAACATCACTTTTGCACAAATGGATCCCGGAACAAAAAATTCGATTTCGCACAGGGGCATTGCTTTGAAAAAGCTTATTGATTTTTTAACAACATCCTCCGTCCTGCGGACACCTCCTTCAAAGGAGGAACAGAATTAATTCCACTTTTCATACCACATCTGGAACATCAATACATACCATAATTTCTGGGCCAGTTCTTTTTTACCCGAAAAAAATTCACGTTTTAATTTCTGAACAAATTCAACCTTGAAAATTCCCTCCGCTTCAATTTTAGAATCATTTAAATAATACATCACTTTCTCTTTCAAGTCATGTGCCAGCCAGTTTTCAATTGGGATAGCAAAACCCTGTTTGGGCCGGTCCATTAATTTTTTAGGAATGTACTGATGCGTGATCTCTTTTAAAATATACTTTTTACAACCTTTATGGTATTTAAAATGATCCGGTAGTTGAGCAGACCATTCAATGATCCGATGGTCCAGGAAAGGTTCTCTACCTTCCAGGCTGGCTGTCATGGTGGCTCTGTCAACTTTTTGCAAAATATCGTCAACGAGGTAAGTCTGGTAGTCAATAGCCATCATGTATGATAACGGAGAATAAAATTCCTTTTTCAAATCATTGCTCAGATATGCTGTATCCAAACTTTTAAAATTGAAAGCAAGTACTTCTTTTAGCTGCTCATCATCATACTGCCTGCTTAAATTAAGCATCAGGTTTTGAGAGGAGGGATTATTTAAAAGGCCTTTCAGTTTTTCATAACGATTATGAAAATTATACTTGTTTTTCATAACAGGGATCTTCCCTGCCGGAATTTGGTTCATTGCTCCTACAGCCATGTGTCGCGCAAATCCTGGAATTCTGTTCAGTTTTTTCCCGAAACGCATCAGGTAATCATAACGGTTATAACCCGCAAAGATCTCATCACCTGCATCGGCACTTAAAGCAACCGTTACCTGTTTTTTAGCCATTTTAGAAACAAGGGTTGTTGGAATAGCACTGCTGTCAGCGAAAGGCTCATCATAAAAATGAGGGATATCATCTATCAACTCGATGGCTTCTTTTTGCGAGCAGGTAAATTCGTAATGTTCTGTACCTAAATGTTTCGACACATCTTTGGCATACTCCGCTTCATTTAGCCCTATATCAGGAACTCCAATGGTAAATGTTTTTAATTTTTCCGATCTGTCTTTTTGTAATAAGGCGGTTAAAACAGAACTATCGTAGCCTCCGCTTAAAAACACACCAACAGGAACATCTGAAACCATCCGGTAATCAAAAGCCGATTTCATGATCTTCTCTGTTTCTACTTTAGCTTCTGCAAAAGAAATATCTAACTTTGGCTTATTGTAAGCGTCATAAACATCCCAATACTTTATTTCCTTCAATTCTTTTGTTTTTAAACTGAAAGTAATGTAATGACCCGGCTTTAATTTAAAACAATGATTAAAAATGCAATGAGGTGCGGGAACATTTCCAAACTGCATAAAAGCTGCAACGGCATCCAAATTAATTTCTTTTTTAAACCGGGGGTGATGTCCGAAGGATTTTAACTCCGATGCAAATAAAAATACATCACTGTTCCTGTAATAAAAAAATGGTTTCACACCTGCCCTGTCTCTCACACAAATTATTTCTTCTTTTGAGTGATCGTAAATGACAAACGAAAACATACCAATAAAACGATCGATGAATCTTATCCCCCATTTTGAAAATGCATGCAGGATAACTTCCGTATCCGAATGGCTAATGAACTGGTGTCCGTTTTTTTCGAGCTCTGCTTTTATTTCCAAAAAGTTATAGATCTCGCCATTAAAGGTGATCCATAGATCTCCAAACTGCATGGGCTGCTTTCCTGTTTCAGACAAATCAATGATGGCTAACCTTCTATGCCCTAACCCCACTGAATAATTGGAACGTTGAAAATATTCATAACCACTTCCATCAGGACCCCTGTGAATCAAGGCGTCAGTCATTTTTTGCAACACTTCTTTGGAAGAACCGCCACTAAAATCTATGAACCCTGCTATTCCGCACATCCTGTTTTATTCAGCTTCAGTATTTATCTTTCCTTGTTTGGATGCTTTTTTGGAACCTCCGTACATTTCATACTTCAGTAATTTACATTCCAGTGAAGCATTGAATAAGGTCATTTTTTTACTTGGATGCAAGCCAATCGATTTAATGGCCTCCATATTGGAAGAAATGATCCAGCAGGTCCAACCGCCGAAGTCCTTTTTTAGTTTATCTCCTATTTGCTTATAAAATGCATTGGTGTCTTCCATTTTGATCCGCTCATCATAGGGTGGATTTAATAAAATAGTTCCATGAGGCTTGGTAGGCATCATGTCAAAAAATGATTTGTGTTCATACTGGATCACATCATCAACTTTTGCTACGGCACCATTTCGCTTTGCCATTTCAAGGGGTACAATATCAATATCACTTGAAATGATCGTTGGCATATCATCTTTGATCCGGTTGATGCAACTTTCATAAATGGTGTCCCACAACTCTTTATCATAATCGTGCCATTTCATAAAACCAAATTCTTCCCTGAATACTCCCGGAGGAATATTGTTTGCAAATAACGCCGCTTCTATTCCTAATGTTCCACTTCCACACATCCCATCAATTAATGGTAAATGGGGCTGCCAACCTGATAATAATACCATCCCTGCAGCCAATACTTCTTTCATAGGTGCCGTATCGATATCCACACGGTAACCACGCTTAAATAAAGAATCTCCACTGCTATCCAAACTCACGTTTACCTGGTTGCGGAAAATGTGCACATAAATTCTGACAGTAGGTCGGTCCAAATCAACATTAGGTCGTACGCTGAATTTATCAACAAAACGATCACAGATCGCATCTTTGGTTTTTTGAGAAACATAAAGCGAGTGATTAAATTCATCTGAATTCACGGTCGCATTTATGGCTAAAGTATCGTCAGTATTTAATAATTCCTCCCATTCGTATTCCTTCATTTTTTCATACAGCTCATGCTCATTGTTGGCGGTAAAAGAATAAATAGGAACCAATACCTTTAAAGCCGTTCGCAAACACAAATTGGCTTTATACATGAATCCCTTATCGCCAGTGAAAGAAACCCCACGTTTAAAAGGAACAATATCTCTCGCTCCTAATTTCATCAACTCGTTTACCAATACATCTTCCAACCCATGAAAGGTCGTTGCTTTCATTTCAAAATCATGGTCGGTATTTTTTTTATCTTTCAATGTGTGCGTTTTAATGGGATTATTTTATTCTTTTAAAAAGAATAAATCAGAGTGATTTATTTATTCTTTACTGCATTAAATACTTCTTTCATAAAGCCGGACGCAAATACAAAATCAACCAATTCAGGATTCTTGGTTTTTAAAATTTCCTGATTGTTGCCTGTCCACCAATGTTTTCCTTTATAAATATATAAGATCTTCTGCCCT
>JGI24806J26614_1000432_pt1 | contig 12739 bp, 8 predicted proteins | sample Kansoi200umMDA_FD_26614 | JGI IMG/M metagenome (IMG submission 26614)
CCCAGTGGGGTTTATATTTTGCACCCTGTTTGATCCATTTCTCAATCAGCTTTACTTCATAATTACTCAGCGCCATATTAGTGGATGGAGGCGGCATACGCATGGAAGAATCTGTACTACTGATACGCTGGTATAATACAGACGCCATGGGATCCCCCGGCACTATTGCATGTGCTCCCGGTGTTTCGCGCAGCACTTTATAAGCGCTGTCGGCAATGTCAAGCCGCAGGCCGGCTTCCCGTTTATTGGCATCAGGACCATGACAGGCAAAGCACTTATCTGATAAGACAGGCCGTATATCAAAATTATAGTCTACAATTTCCGGGAGTTTTTCTGGCTGATTTACCGGTGCATCGCCATTATTGCACGCAGATAAAAATGCAAGAGAACAGATGGTAAGTCTGACATAACGGTGGAACATAACTTCAGCAATTAATTGAGACTGTCTGGTACCGGCGAATTATACTCTGGCTATCCCGGGTTATTATTGTAAAGATCGGCTATAATCATGCAGTACTTTGATAGTTTTTTACCTCATAATGATACTTTTTTCGCATTATGTATGTACATACCTACAAATACTCAAGTGCCTGCTGATATGGATAAAAAACTGAGCGGGGATTGATATTACACGGTACGGGGTGCTTGCTGGCAATGTTTTGATGCTGTTTGGAATATTGTGCCCTGATTCGCTGTAGTAAAGGATTTGACATAGTTCAAATCCAGTCAGTTTATTGTCCAAACCATTTGTTAGCGGTTCGTTGTACCTTTTTCGTCATTTACATATTCTAAAATGTCGCCCGGTTGGCAGTCTAATGCTTTACAAATTGCGTCTAATGTGCTAAAACGAATTGCTTTTGCCTTCCCTGTCTTTAAGATAGAAAGATTAGATAACGTCAAATCAACTCTTTCAGAAAGTTCATTTAGAGAAATTTTTCGCTTTGCCATCATCACGTCTAAGTTTACAATAATTGGCATAGCTTAAATTGTTAAGTCATTTTCAGATTTCATATCTATGGCATTCTGCAATATTTTTTCAAATATTGCCGCAGCAGTTGCAATTACGACGGAGACAAAAGTAGTCACGATACAAATGGCAAGAAAACCCGCAGGGTCGTCCTCTTTATCATGGAATATCCTTATGTATAGTCCTGCTGCCACAATTAAAACACTTAGTACGATCGCACAATACTTTATGCTCTTTAAAGCCTTAACAGAGCTTGATGAGAATACTTTATTCTGTCCGATATATCCAAGTAATCTGAACGCCTTGTATAAGGCAACAAAAAAAGCGATTGATGCTGCATATCCATACAAGATGAACGGGTCAAAGTAAATGCTAAACAAGTCTAAGTTTACGGCTCTTCCTTCGGTTAAGGGAACCCGGATCAAAATGGCAAGTGCCACAATGCCGATAAGCACGATGACTGCCTGAAGAAATATTATTGAAATTTTTTTCATGACTTCATGAATTTTTAGACTGTGCTCCAAAAATAATAAATAATTATTGATAAACAATAAATATTTAGCGTTTTTAGAAAATATTGAGGGAAAGCAAAAATTAACAAGGCTGCCGGTATTCATGCTTTGCGCCATAGCTATGCCACGCATCTTTATGAATACGGCACAGACATTTTGCTTATTCATTGCCCTGTTTTATATTCAACATTCGTAAAATGACATAGAGGCCGACTAAAAAGTCGACCTCTATTGCTTAAATCAATTTAAGCTCTTTCTATCGTTTCATTAGCTTGTATTTTTCCACGATTGTTTGGCCATCTCTGACCTCGATCATGTAAACTCCAGATGGCAAGGAAGTAATATTCAATGATATCCTGTTAAAACCTTTCACAACAGATGTTTTATTACTGTATATATTTCTTCCGAACAAATCAAGAACATTGACTGTTACCGGTTTCGAAATGGAAGCATTTAATTCAAGCTGTATAAGCCCCTCAGTGGGATTCGGGTATATTTTTCCAGTAAAGGGTTTATTTTCTTTTATTTCTTCCAAAGGAGGTGCAACGATGATCCTTGCTCCGCTGCAACCGCTGGACGTTGTGGCCTGGGCACTGGTAACATAAGCGCCGTTTGTAATAGTCCCGCTATAAGCTGTTCCCAGTTCTGCAACGGCCGTTGCCGGATTGGCGTTGTCATCCAGTGGCCAGTATACAATAAGGTGGGCGATATTGGGATGGCAACTGCCGAGCAATTTATCTTTCCAGGCCCCGATGGTGGCTGCCGAAAGTACGGTATCCCATACGCGTACCTCATCGATCGTGCCATTAAGATAACAGCAGCCAGGTTCTCCGCCTGCCATGAAAGGTGCGGTATTAGTTGTGCTGGTAGTAGCAGGTATGTCGATGGCCGAGAAACTGAGTGTTTGCTGAACGCCATCGATATACAATTTCAGACGGTTGGCATTGCCCGTTTGGGTTCCATCAAATACAGCACCAACGTGGTACCAGGTACCAGGGCTTACGGCGTTGGCGCCAGTATAGCCATATGTATTATTGCCATTACCCACCATCACATATATGGAATTGTTATTTGGACCAATATGAATCATAATCCTATCAGTAAGGGAAGTGGATTTGCGAATAATAGTGGTCCAGCCGCTGACAGTTGCATCATATTTAAACTGCGCTTCCANGGTAAACTTAGACGCATTGTTGAGCTGTGTNACATTTCCAGTCGTTATCCTCCCTAAGGANGACATGCTAAGCCCTTTGCCACAGCTACTGTTATCAGTAGCCTGATAGCTAGTCACATAGGTGCCGTTTGTAATAGTCCCGCTATAAGCTGTTCCCAGTTCTGCAACGGCCGTTGCCGGATTGGCGTTGTCATCCAGTGGCCAGTATACAATAAGGTGGGCGATATTGGGATGGCAACTGCCGAGCAATTTATCTTTCCAGGCCCCGATGGTGGCTGCCGAAAGTACGGTATCCCATACGCGTACCTCATCGATCGTGCCATTAAGATAACAGCAGCCGGGTTCTCCGCCTGCCATGAAAGGTGCGGTATTAGTTGTGCTGGTAGTAGCAGGTATGTCGATGGCCGAGAAACTGAGTGTTTGCTGAACGCCATCGATATACAATTTCAGACGGTTGGCATTGCCCGTTTGGGTTCCATCAAATACAGCACCAACGTGGTACCAGGTACCAGGGCTTACGGCGTTGGCGCCAGTATAGCCATATGTATTATTGCCATTACCCACCATCACATATATGGAATTGTTATTTGGACCAATATGAATCATAATCCTATCAGTAAGGGAAGTGGATTTGCGAATAATAGTGGTCCAGCCGCTGACAGTTGCATCATATTTAAACTGCGCTTCCAAGGTAAACTTAGACGCATTGTTGAGCTGTGTCACATTTCCAGTCGTTATCCTCCCTAAGGAGGACATGGTCAATGCCTTGTCGGAATTAGAACAGCTACTTGTAACCGTGATCGTCAGCGTGTCCCTGGCAATGGCCGCCCTGTTGTCGACAACATTCAATTGATATTTATATACACCTGCCGTTGTAAGCCCAGACACAGCCGTAGAGGAACTGGAACCCAATGGCGTAGCGATGGTGCCGACGGCCGGACCGGAAATTTTTTTCCATACATACCTTACAATACTCCCATCAGGATCTGCAGAAAGGCCGCCATTCAACGTGGCCACCCCGGAGCTGGTGCAAATAGTTGTATCGTTGCCCACGCTAGCTATAGGAAGGACATTAACGGGAAGGCTTTTATTCTGCCCAAGAAACCACTCGTAGATATTTACTATGCCGTCGTAACCGTATGTATATGCCGCGTTGTCGATGTTATACACCCTGGGCCATATCCCGTGCCCTCCGTCTGGCCAAATGGTCTTTAACGCTTTTACTTCCGGTGCAGGGATATGGTTGTTGATTGAATCAATTGGAATCGTAGTGCCAGTGACGTCACAGGTCACATCATCTTCGGCATGAAATCCCCACACCGGCAATTTGGCTTCACCCACATATTGGGGGCCATTGGGAGTACTACCCCATCCATCGAAGTGGTGTGGAGGTGCGCAAAGTGGTGCTGCTGCTGCTAGTCGTTTGGCATTTGCTGCATTGGATGCGAGAAAGCCAAAAGTCCCCCCTCCCCCAAAACTCATGCCGGTCAGGTAAACTCTGTTGGTGTCAATTTTGAGATTGTTCTTAGCATAATTTATTATGGAAGTTATATAAGCAACCTGCCACTGCCCTATTGGGTTTCCGGTGCTTCGGAAAGTGCTTCGGCACATAGGGGATAAAACAATAAAAGTATCTACCTGTCCATTCCAGGTAAATGCCATTTTATACCCAAGACTTACGAGGCGGGAAGGCCCGAAACCTTCTATATCCCACACGGGAGCTCCAGCAGCAATGGATGTATTATTACTTTGCTCGCCACCACCATGCAGAAAAACGATCAATGGGTATTTCCTGGTATTGCCCGGCACGTCGTGCCCTGCTGGTTTGTATTCAAGAAAAGGAATTGTATCGCCGTTGCTGGCTGTAATGCGCTTGGCAATATTTTGCGCATTTATATGAGCAGGTAAATTGCAAAGAAGCAGAAAAAAGGCCAGGCATTGGCCGATTAGTGGGGTAAATCTTTTCATGGAATAAGTGTTTTAGTGTTAAGGCATTACTTAGGAAATCAATTTATTAGGACTTTTCTGCGTTAAAAAAAGGTGATACTGGAAAGAAGTTAAGAAAAGGGGTTCGAGGGTGTTGACAAGTGGATATAACCACAATACTTGCTCCAGGCTTATAGGTTTCGTATTTTGCTAACCGTAAGGTATGTAGATTTAAAAGATAAAATACAATATTTTCGCCAGTTTTAAATATTTACTATTGACAATTGATAGACTAACTGCGAAATTATAGCATTGATTATAATAAGGACTTAATATGGAGATATCTTAGTGGTTTCCGGGCACCTTAAAGGAAATCCGTCCACGGTTCCGGTTGTGACTTTAAAAACCTATAGTCAAAATTCATTTTTGTACATAAGCTTTCCATCCAGGCTGTATAATTCTACTCTGTCCACTTCACATAACCCGTTTGAAATATAACCAAGGCCAGCCAGGTACCTGGTATCTGTAGTATATCGTGTTGAAAAAACTTCTTTGCCATTTATTTTCACAACAGCCACTTTATTCTTTACTGTTATTGCTATATCTGTCCACTGGCTTACGTCAAAAGTTATGGGAGATAAATCATTATCCCTTCCTTTCTTTAATTGTTCCCCGAATACGATGAACGCCTCATGCGCACATCCTTTTGTTGTACATCTCATATTCATAAACGACCGTTGGCAATAGAGCTCTATTTCAATGTACGGGCATAAGCTATTTCTTACTTCCTGCATTCGTATCCTGGTTTTATATTGAAAGTTATCGCCGGGTATATTCATCTGGCTGGGGAAGTATACGTAATGGTACCGTTTGTCTTTGCTGACCTCAATATTATTTTTCTGTAATTGCTGTATGCTCAGGCCCAGGCTGCCATTATTATTGAAAGTATCCACTTTAATATACTGGGTAGTGTAATTGGCGATATTGTCAATTGCATAAAAAAACCAGCGGTCTGTGGGAATACTTACATCTACTGTCCTGATGACAGAATCATTAGCTATAAGTTTCGCAATGTGATAACCGGGTTCGTAGTATATATCTGTTAGTGTGTAGTTGTTCTTGTAAATTCTTATCCTGCGATTTTCATCCCAGGATTGCTGAATGAAAAAACTATCGGCCTGTACTTCATCAATATTATAGCTAAAAACCACAGAATTCGGGATATCGTTCGAGGTGTTCTTCCGGAATGAAAAAGATGCCTTTTCTGCATGGTTCACTGTTCCTTTTGTGGAACGGAAAAAATAAAGGCTTCCCAGCAAGATGATGACGACCGGTATAGACAAGTATTTTATACTAAACCTCCTTCTTAATTTTTTTGCTGATCCCTTTTCCGGCCCTTCTTCGATCTTGCTGGCTTTAAAATCCTGCCAGGTCTTATAATTATAGTAATTGGCAATTGCATTTAAGGTGGCAATTTGCGGCAAACGGGTGAATTCACCATGAGCAAGCCGCTTTATGGTGGTTCCACTTATCAGAATGCCGGATTTTTGTTGTAGCTGCTCCCCAATATGATCAAAGTCACGTTGGGTCATCCTGGTGAGATCACTATATCCATTTTTATTAAAGATCTCTATTACGCTGGTTTTTACTAATGCCTGTTCGTTCATAAAACATCTTAATACGGTCAAAATTAACCCTCCATCCTTATCAAGCTGCCCAAAATCCCCTAAAGGCAGGTATTTATTCAGTTTTGGGGGCTTTTGCTGCGTTTTTGGTAATGGATTTTTATGTCCGGTAGTTTACTTGCGTAACAATCAGCCTGAGAAGGGCTAACCGCGATCGAAAGGTTCTGTGGAAAAATGAATTTAAAACTAAACAATTTACCATGGATAGAAAAGCTTCAACTTCGAAATTTCTGCGGGCGCTAACGATTGCAGTTCTGGGCTTTTATGGGAGCGGTTTGCCGGCAGTTGCGCAAGCCGTGACACCCACCTGGAGCGCGCCGGCATCAACGATCGTGGTATCTGAGGAAAGGGAGTTTCAGAACGGTGAGGTTCATCTTCGTGGTACGCTTTACCTACCAGGTGGCCCGAAACCCTTTCCCGCCGTTATTGCTCTCCATTCCGCCTCTTCAGCAACGCAGGATCTTCCACTCTATCAGCATTTAAAAGACCTGCTGCCTGCCCTGGGCTATGCGGTATTCATCTATGACCGGCGTGGCAGCGGTAAATCGACCGGCAAACGAGCCGGTACTGATTTCAATACGCTGGCTGATGACGGTTTGGCCGCATTGCGGATGCTTGCCGCTGACAAGCGGATCAATGCACAGAAGATCGGTTTCTGGGGATTGAGCCAGGGAGGCTGGCTTTCAGTGCTCGCCGCATCCCGCTCAAAGCAGGTGGCCTTCGCCATATCCATATCCGCTCCCCTGACAACGCCGGATGTGCAAATGAATTTTGCAGTAGGAAACATTTTACGCGTTAAAGGTTTCCGCGACGAAGATATCAGGGCAGCAATCAGGACACGAACATCTGTTGACGATTTTATGCGTGGGCGGGGAGATCGCCCCGCTGTTGAACAAATGTTGGCTGATGCTGCTAAAAGACCATGGTTTAAATATTGTTATATTTCGCCGATGCTGGACGATCCTGCTCATTCTCAGTGGGCAAAGGAGATTACGCTCGATCCGATCACAACGCTTAACCGGGTCCGTTGTCCCGTACTCATATTATTTGGAGCAGATGATCCCTGGGTGCCTGTCAGGATCTCTGCAGAACTTCTCAGTAAAATGGCTAACAAGAAAGCAAACCTGAGCTATGCAGTTATTGCCGGAGCAAATCACGAGATGGCCACCAGGGTGGCTCCTGAGAGAGAACTGGACCCTTCCAATGCAACCGCGTTTGCACCGGATGCTCCGTCATACTTCGGTATCCTGGCAAAATGGTTGAGTCAAACCGGCCAGCGTTCAACGCTTCGCTAAAAATCCCCCGTAGCACATATAGTCTAAATTCAAAATCATCATATCAAAACTTTTAAAAGATCTTATATGAATATATGGACGAGCACAGGCCGCATATTTTTTGCAATTGGAATAGCAGGCATAGGGCTGCTGCATTTTTTCTACCCGGGAATCAGGCCGGTCATAATTCCTGAATTAACAAGTATTCATTCCAATTTATCCTTTATCGCTTATTTTATAGCTGTGCTGCTAACGGGTGCAGGGGTTTTAATTGCCATTGGTAAAAAATATAGTAACCTCTCATTGTTAATGGGGATCCTGTTTTTTTTACTGTTCCTGTTTGGTCATTTGCCCAGGTTTTTAGCAGCAGGGTCTTTTAATAATTATTGGGTGAACCTTAATAAGGTTTTGGCATTGTCCGGGGGATTCCTGGTAGTCTCAACAATTAATCCACCAAAACCGGGGCATAGATTAATGGAGTTGATTGCCAGAACAGGCCCTTTGGGTAAGTACTTATTTGCAATCATGTTATACAATTTCGGAGTTGGCCATTTCAATAATTTGGAAGGAGTCAGCCATTTAGTGCCAAAGTATATTCCTTTCCCACAATTCTGGACTTTCCTCGGCGGTGTTACGCTCATGGGGTCAGCGATAAGTATTTTTAGTAACTATAAAGTAAAACCGATTTCGCTGTTGCTTGGGTTAAATTTATTTATCTGGTTACTATTGTTACACCTTTATTACTCTATTAACTTTCCGCAATGGCAACAAGGTGAAAATTTTATTGGCTTCCTGACCTGCTTATCTTTTTGCGGTACTGCTTTAATCATATCCCAAACAGCATCAAAAAAATAGCAAATACAAGCATGTTACCTTATAAAAAGATAACATGCTTTTGTTTTTATGCTCATTCCGGCAGCGCTTACGGTTTATCCCACCATACCCGGGTGCTCAGCTTATCAGCGCCCTGGCGTTCAATAGCCTGATTCACCTTGTCGGTATTCACACTCAGCTCGGAGGTTGGATAGGTGAGCCTTCTGATAAAAGTACCATTTGGCACATCCGGATTATTAGGCTGCCCGTATGGATTAGGTGTGAGGGCCGGGAAACCGCTTCTTCTGAAATTAGCAAAAGCCTCAGGTCCGTTCAGAAAAGAAGCGATCCAGTATTGGGTATTGATCTGCTGCAGCTCGCTGCCTGCTGTCAGTGGGTTGGCGGTAACATAACTATCGCGGGCAGCAGCAGGAACAGCGGAATTGGGATCATATGCAGCCATCTGGTCCATATGTGCCCGGATGCCGTCGGCAAAGTATTGCGCTGCAGTACCGCCGGTGATCCAGCCCCTGAAGCTCGCCTCAGCCAGCAGCAGATTGGTTTGCGCGGCAGTTACCAGGAATACCGGCGAAGAGATCTTCACGATCCTGCGGCGGTCTACCTGGCTGTAATCATAGAAGCTGGCCAGGCCGTCGGCAGTGGCGGCAGCTCCGATGGTACCATTATCTTTTCCAATGGGCATACCTATTTGTTTCGCGGGATCCGTGGAACCAACTGCTACCGTTTGTCCCGTACCGCTGCCGGCGCCCACATACCGGATGGCAATGGCCGGCAAACGGGGATCATTGGTATTCTTTAGCTGGTCTACAAAAGGCCTGGCGAGGTAAAAGTTAGCGCCTTCACTGCCGTTGAGCGTTGCGCCTATGGGTTGAGTGAAATTGGCATCATGACGGATATACGCATTATCTGCATTAGCAGTGATCACGCCGCCGGCCACGGCCGCCTGCACGGTGCTTTGTGCTTTTGCTGCGTCCACTTTTATTAACCGCATACCGGCGCGCAGCAGCAGGGAATAGGCAAATTTCTTCCATTTGGCCACATCACCGGCGTATAATGCATCACCGTTCTCAATAGTACCGGCGGGGTCCAGGGCGGTTGCCGCCTCAGTCAGCTCCTGGATGATCTTTGGATAAATGTCCTGCTGGCGGTCATATTCAGGGAACAGGATATCTTCTGAAAGACCGGCGCCACCTTCAGTATAGGGTATGTCGCCATATTCATCCGTAAGGATCATGAAAACGTACGACTGGTAAATGCGCGCCATATTGTACATATTGCTCCTGGCCGGATCGTCTTTTGTGCGTATCAGGGCATCATGCGTATTCTTTATCACACTTTGATAATAGACTGCCCATATAGGCTGCGTAGTTACATCGCGGCTGTCCTGGTTGAAATTGGCGCCGGCCAGCACCCCGCCGTTGGGCGATACCATCTGCTGCACGATCCCAACATCGAACACCAGTGATTTTACAGGAAAGGAAGTATTAATAATGCCCTGGTTCAACAACAGCGCCGGGTCCAGCGAAGAGGGATTTGTTTTGTTCACATTCAGATCGGACAATCCACTTTCGCAGGAAGCCATGGCCAGCGATAATACGAACCCAATGCTATAGTTTAAGATCTTTTTCATAACGGAGGTTGTTAGAATTTAATATTCAAATTCAATCCAAGGCTGCGGGTGCTGGGGAGGCCGGGTGATTCCAGCCCTACCTGGTTATCCGATCCAAAACCAAAGGTTTCCGGATCGATATTGTCTATCCATTTCTTGATGATCAGCACATTATTGGCAACCAGGTCAAGCTTTACCCCTTTAATGAGCCATTTGGCGGGAATATGTTTTGTAAAGTCATAACCCAGGCTTATCTGGCGCAGCTTCCAGTAACCACCATTATAAACAACTGCTTCCACGATTTGCTGTGTACGAAGATGTTCCCAATAGGTTTGTGCCGAGGCCACCGCTTTGTTCGGATTACCGCTGGCATCCACACCATTGCCTTTTACGCCTGATTCACGGCCTTCCAGCGTCATTTTATGCAGGCCGTGCCGCACGGCGTTGAAGTTGGTGCCGGACAGTACTTTATTTCCCAGCTTATAATCAACGAGCACATTCAGTGTAATGCCGTTGTAATTAAAGGAGTTCAGGAAACCGCCTACCCATTTGGGCAAAGCGCTGCCAAACAATACAAAGTCGGCTGTGCGCTGGGGTAAACCGTTCGACTGAAAGATCATTTGTCCTTTTTCATTCCGTGCATACCCGTAACCGGCGATCTGGCCTATCTCCTGCCCCACCACCTGCCTGGTTTCGCCATTAAATACATGCGTGCCCGTTGTAATGCGCTCACCAGGTTTGTCGCTAACAATGCTCAGCACTTTGGTAATGTTGTAAGATGTATTGGCCGTAAATTCCCAATTGAACTTTCCGGTCCTTACCGGCACCAGGTTTAACAGGGCCTCAAACCCTTTATTGCGGCTTTTGCCACTGTTGATAGGTGTATTGAAAAAACCGGACGCATCGGAGATCTGCACCAGTACGATCTGGTCGCTGGTGATCTTCCGGTAAGCTGCCAGATCTAAATTTACACGGCTGTCGAACATACGTAATTCCAGACCCACCTCTGTTTCCGCCACACGGCTGGGTCTTAGCCGGGGATTGGGTAAGGTGGTGCCGGTAACTCCGTTACTGATATTGCTGGTGCCTACCGGTACCGGTACACCATTGGGATTTGTAATAAAATTGGGGTTAGGCGTATAGAACAGCCGGTCCGAATAAGGCGCTACGTCACCGTCGCTGCCTACCTCCGCATAACCCAGCCGCACTTTACCGAAGTTCAGCCAGCTTAATGCAGGCAGGTGCTCCGAAAACACATAGCTGCCTGAAACGGATGGATATAAAATGCTTCTGTTGTCCGGAGACAGTGTAGAGAACCAGTCATTACGCACTGTGCCGGTTAAATAAAAGGTCTGCTTCCAGTTCAGCTCCGCTGAGCTGTAGAGCGAGTTCACGCCCTGTTCCGTGAGCGTATACACCGGATCCTTCGCGCGCCCGTTCTGCACCGTATACAAACCCCTGATGATAAAATCGGTTACTACCACTCTATTGATGTCGGACCTTTTGCGCATACGGTTACCACCGCCATTCAGGTTTATCCCCAGATCACCGAACTGCCTGTTTGCATTCACCAGGAAATCCAGGTTGGTTTCCCGGAAGCGGCGCGATTCCTGTGTAAAGATACCGTTCACGAAACCGGGAGGCGCTGCCGCCCTGGAAGCCTGACCGGTTGGGAAGTTATTTACATCTTCATCGCGCGACCAGTAATCCTGCCCAAAGCGGCCCTGTATGCTTAGCCACGGCAGGATATTATATTTCAGGGCTACATTGCCAAAGATGCGGTCGCGTTTAATGTTGTGGAACTGTTCCGCCAGCACCCAATACGGGTTGGTGCGGTTTGTGAACCTTGACCATGGGTATTCATTGCCTGCCGCATTGTATTTGTTTGCATTGAGCACACTTAACGGCATGGAGGTCGACATCGCCATTAAAGAAGTAGGAATGGAATTATCCTGGTTAGCAATATTCGGCGGGTTCTTATTTACTTCCCTGGAATAGTTGATATTACCGGATAGCACAAGCTGATCAACCAGGTTGTAGCTGAAGCCCAGGTTCATGGACTTACGGTTGAACGTATTATTGGGCATAATGCCCCTGTTATCCGTATTGTTCAGCGACAGGCGCAGGCCGCCTTTATCATTGCTGGTTTCAAAGGCTACCGTGTTGGAAACATTCTGGCCATGACGGTAAAACTCTTTAATACGGCTGCCCTGTGGCTGGTATGGCACCGTCAAATTATCGAACAGCACCTGCGTCATGCCGGGTGCAAATTTTTCTCCGAAAGACCACTGCCCCGAAGTGGAATTAGGCGTAGTAGGGCGAACGCCACCCTCACCCTGGCCATATTCGCGCTGGTAATCGGTAAAGTCCAATGGGGTATCATTGGTATAGTTCAGATTATAGGTTACGCCAATACCTTTTGTTTTTCCTTTTGTTTTAGTGGTGATCATAATCACGCCATCTTTAGCGCGTGAACCGTAAAGCGCCGATGCCGGTGCGCCTTTTAAAACGGTCATGCTTTCTATATCATCCGGGTTTATGCTCGATAAACCATCTCCACCATCTGCAAACACCCCGCCCTCTTTTACATTTCCTGAAATAATATTGTCGTTGAAGTTAGTATTATCAATAGGTACACCGTTGATAACGATCAGTGGATTGTTCTGCCCTGAAAGGGATGACTGGCCACGGATACGGATCTTGGAGGTACCACCGGGGCCTGTGCCCAGCGATGAAATATTCAGGCCCGCCACTTTGC
>JGI24806J26614_1000433_pt1 | contig 12736 bp, 8 predicted proteins | sample Kansoi200umMDA_FD_26614 | JGI IMG/M metagenome (IMG submission 26614)
GTTGAAACATTTAACCAAAACGATGAGCTGGTGATGGTGTGTGAACACATTTACCTTGCTGAAAAAAGATCCGTATAAACTTGAATAATGGCAGCATCAGTTTTAAATGGTATAACATGGGGACACAGCAGGGGCATCACACCTCTGCTGGCTGCTTCGCAACGTTATAATGAGCTGCATCCTGAGATAGAAATTAAATGGAGAAAAAGAACACTGCAGGAGTTTGCTGATTTTCCAATTGAAAAATTAACTGAAGAATACGACCTGCTGATCATTGATCATCCCTGGGTGGGCTGTGCAGCTGCTACGCAATGTGTCCTGCCGTTGAATGAATTCCTGTCTAAAGAGTATTTAGATGATCAGTTTATTAACTCAGTGGGTTATTCTCACCTGAGTTATTATTACAAAAATTCTCAATGGGCCCTTGCAATAGATGCAGCTACACCGGCTGCCAGTTATCGTAAAGATCTTCTTGAAAAAAATAAGGTTGGTCTTCCGCAAACATGGGAAGAAGTTATTGCTTTAGCGAAGACAGGCAAGGTTATCGTACCAGCTATTCCTATCGATCTGCTGATGAACTTCTATACTTTTTGCATTACATGCGGGGCTGAACCTTTTCAGAACCGGGATGAAGTGGTAGATAAAGAAACCGGTGTGCAGGCGATCAGCACGATGAAAGAATTGTATTCTTTAGTGGATAAGCGAATGTTTACCTGTAACCCAATTGCTGTTGCAGAACTGATGAGCGCAACAGATGAGTACTGGTATTGTCCGTTTGCTTATTGCTACTCAAATTATTCCCGGAGGGGGTATGCAAAACATTTATTGCACTATACAGATGTTGTTTCCTATGAAGGAAATAAATTAAGAACAACAATTGGTGGAACGGGCTTGGCAGTTTCGAAATTCAGCAAACACAAAAAAGTTGCTCTTGACTTTACACAATGGATCGTATCACCTGAGCTGCAACGAACATTATATGTAGAAAACGGTGGTCAACCCGGTCATCGCTCTGCATGGGTTGATGATGAAGCAAATCGGTTAACGCATGATTTCTTTAAAAATATTTTGCCAATAATGGATAATGGCTATGTGCGGCCAAGATATAATGGCTATCTGCATTTCCAGGATCATGCGGGAACACCTTTGCAAAAATGTTTGCTGGAAGACGGTGATCTTGCAAAAGCATTGAATGAAATGAATGCCATTTATAGAGATAGTCTCAAAACTAAGAACTTAAACGCGGTGTGATGGAATTACCTCTTGAAGGATTGATCGTTTTGGAATTCAGCCAGTATTTATCTGGTCCATCAGCAGCTTTGCGTTTAGCTGACCTTGGCGCAAGAGTGATCAAGATTGAAAAACCCAATGGAGGCGATGCGGGACGAAAACTTGCAATAAAAAATCTTTGGGCCGACGATAGCTCATTGCTGTTTCATACTATCAATCGAAATAAAGAAAGTTTTACAGCTGATCTGAAAAAAGCCGATGATATTGTGCTCATCAAAAAGCTGATCAAAAAAGCAGATGTGCTCATCCATAATTTTCGTCCGGGAGTTATGGACAAATTAGGATTGGGATATACAACTGCCAAAGAGCTCAACCCCCGCATTATTTATGCAAAGATCTCTGGTTATGGTAAAGAAGGACCGTGGAAGAATAAGCCCGGCCAGGATCTGTTGCTGCAGGCAATAACAGGATTAGCTTATACAACCGGTAATGGTGATAATGGGCCTGTACCATTTGGTATTGCAATCGGTGATATTTTATGTGGTGCGCAGTTAGTACAAGGTATTATTGCTGCATTGATACGCCGGCAAAAAACAGGAACAGGTGCACTGATAGAAGTGAGCCTGATGGAATCATTGCTCGATTTCCAGTTTGAATTACTTACGACTTATTTTACAAATAACAAGCAACCGCAACGCAGCATCAGCAATAATGGACATACTTTATTGGGAGCTCCTTATGGTTTATATAAAACAGCTAATGGGTACATTGCATTAGCCATGATGGATATTACAGAATTGGCCAAAGCAATAAACTGCATAGAGTTGCGGGAGTTTACCCAAGAACAGGTTTTTGCAAAAAGAGACGAGATAAAAAAAATATTGGCAAATCATCTATTTAATAAAACCTCATCTTATTGGATTGAGCAGTTACATGAATGCGGACTTTGGGCAATAGAAGTGCTGGATTGGGAGCAAATGATGAACAATGATGCGTATAAAGTTTTACAGATGGAGCAGGTATTGAATATAGCAGGAGAAAAATTCATTACAACCCGGTGTCCAATAAGGATTAATGGAGAAAAATTGAACGCAGATAAACAAGCACCTCTATTAGGAGAACATAAAGAAAAAATATTAGCTGAATTAGAATGAACTTACTTCAGGACATATTAGTGATTGACTTCAGCCAGTTCTTATCAGGTCCATCGGCTGCATTGCGGTTGGCCGATATGGGTGCAGAAGTGATAAAAATTGAAAAACCCGGTAACGGTGATATATGTCGTCAATTATATGTATCAGATGTGATGATAGAAGGGGAGTCGACTATTTTTCATGCGATCAATCGCAACAAGAAAAGTTATGCAGCTGATCTGAAAGATGCTGACGATCTTCAGAAGATAAAGCAGTTGCTGGTAAAAGCAGATGTGATGATGCATAATTTTCGTCCGGGTGTGATGGAACGATTAGGACTGGATTATGAAACGGTGAAAAAGATCAATCCATCGATCATTTATGCTGAGATCACGGGTTATGGTAGTGAAGGACCCTGGAAAGATCTACCGGGACAAGATCTGTTATTGCAAGCAGCATCAGGATTAACATGGCTGAGTAATAACAGCGATGAAAATCCAACACCAATGGGAGTGGCCGTGGTTGATATATTAGCGGGCACACATATCGCCCAGGGGATTCTGGCAACTTTATATAAACGAAGTATTACAGGTGAAGGAGCATTGGTCCAGGTTTGCATGTTTGAATCGGTACTGGATTTTCAGTTTGAAGTATTGACCTGTTATTATAATGATGGGAAGCAATTACCCGTTCGCAGTGCAATCAATAGTGGTCATGCGTATGTAGCGGCGCCTTATGGCATTTACAAAACAAAAGATGATTATATTGCCTTAGCGATGACAGATATTGTCAAATTAGGGGTTTTATTGGAATGTGAACCGGTGAAAAAATATTCGAATGCCGGTGATTGGTTTAATAAACGTGATGAGATCAAAAAAGAACTGGCAACTCATTTAATCAAAGAGACCGCTTCACATTGGTTGAATATTTTAGAGAAAGCGGATATATGGTGTGCACCGGTATTGAATTATGACAAGCTGGTTAAAGAAGAAGGTTATCGTATCTTAAATATGGAAATAACTGTAAAGACAAGCAATGGAATATCGGTTAAGACCACCCGTTGCCCGATACGTGTTGATGGCAAATTATTGATAACAGATAAAGGTGCTCCATTGCTGGGAGAGCACAATGAAGAAATAGATGCACAATTTGGATTGGCAACGAAATTGCAAGCTGTCAATAAACGCTGACCGGTTTTGATCATATGAAAATCATCGATACACATGTGCATGTCTGGGATATTGAAAAGGCAGATTACCCATGGTTAGAAGGTGATCAGTCAATTCTTAATCGCACCTGGCAAATTGAAGAAATAGAAAATGAAAGAAAGCAAGCAGGAATAACGGCAGGAGTGTTAGTACAGGCAAGTGGCAATTTGGAAGATACTGAGTTAATGCTTGACACTGCACGAAAGACCGATTGGATAGCAGGAATAGTTGCATGGTTGCCACTAATGGATACTGAAGCGACACAGGGATTACTTGAAGAAAGATTTTTGAAAGAGAAAAATTTTAAAGGAGTACGTCACCAGTTACACGATGAGAAAGATGCTAAATGGTTGTTACAACCATCTGTAATTGAAAGTTTGAAGATCATAGCATCTTATACTATTCCTTATGATGTTGTTGGGATATTACCTGCGCATATCGAAACAGTTTTAGCCGTTGCAGAAAAGATACCAGGTCTGAAAATGGTATTCGATCATTTGAACTGGCCACCGATCCCGACCAAAGAAAAATTTGGAAGGTGGGGTGAATTGATGAAAGAAGCAGCGAAGCATAAAAATTTATATGCAAAGATCTCCGGCCTGGGAACCGCATCGGGAAATTTTGCAAACAGAACAGCAGAAGATATCAGGCCCTATGTTGAATATGCATTAGAACATTTCGGGAGTGAACGTTGTTTTTGCGGAGGTGATTGGCCTGTGTCCATGCTTGCAAATAATTATATCCAAACCTGGCAAATAACCAAAGACATTCTTAGTAGCTTATTAAATGAAACGGAAAAGAAGAAAGTGCTTTTTTCGAACGCAAATAATTTTTACAATCTAGGGCTCAGCTAATGGAAGTAGTAAATGGTGTTTTATATCATGCTGTCGGTGCTTCAGGCGCCGCATTGTGTTATACACCTCAGAAGGGAGTAAGAGGTTGGAGCTGGCAAACCTATTGGCTGGCGCAAGCTTTTATTTGCTGGTTACTGATGCCGTTGCTTGTTGCTTTTCTTACGATACCTCAATTATTGGATGTATTGAAAGAAGCTCCGGCTGACGCAATGCGAAAATCTTTTTTGTTAGGAATGGCGTATGGAGTAGGAGGTACTGCGTTTGGTATTGCCATTCGTTATGTTGGTTTTTCATTGACTTATGCGATCGCAGTTGGTATCAGTTGCGTATTGGGAACTTTATTACCACCAATTGTACATGGAATTTTGGGAGATGTATTAAAAAGCAATGGCGCTTCATTCCTGATCGTGGGCGTTGTATTGGGTGCAATCGGAATTGCTCTGTGTGGTGTTGCCGGACGAAATAAAGAAAAAGATATTTCAGCTAGTGAAAATAAGAAAACAGGGTTTTCATTGGCAAAGGGATTGCCCTTGTGTTTATTGGCGGGTGTGTTATCGGCATTGTATGGATTTTCGATTGATCAGGGTAAACCTATTGCTGATGCAGCTTTCGCACATGGTGCAGGAAATTTCAAAACTAACGCTATATACATATTCTCTAATTCAGGTGCTTTTGTCACTACGTTGATCTATTGTTTGTATTTACATACTAAACAAAAGACGCTGAACGAATATAGTACTCAGACTGATAAGACAGGGAGTTTAACAATCAACTATCTTCTGGCCATATTAACAGGAGTGCTTTGGTATGGACAGTTTTTCTTTTATGGGTTAGGTACAGTACGTATGGGCAAATATGAATACACAAGTTGGGCTATTCATATGATCATGCTTGTACTGTTCAGCTCTGTTGCAGGATTATTAATGAAGGAATGGAAACAATGCAGTGCTGCGACGATCCGGTGGTTAGCGGGGGCCTTATTGGTTTTGGTGATTGCTATTTTACTCTTAACTTATGGTAATTATCTCGGAGGAAAATAATTAGTGAATGATTGCACAATTACCATCAGAAAAAAGACCCATTTATATTATTGGCGCAGGTGGTATTGTAAACACAGCTCATTTACCTGCCTACCAGATCGCAGGATTTAATGTACAGGGCATCTTTGATACCGCCGTTGAAAAAGCAAAGGCAACTGCTGAAAAATTTTCAATCCCAAAAGTTTTTAGTGATCTAAGGCAAATGATTGATGATTCACCAGAGAATGGAGTGTTTGATGTTGCTGTACCCGGTTCGCAAACGATTCCTGTTTTAAAACAATTGCCTGATGGAGCATCTGTATTATTGCAAAAACCAATGGGAGAGAATTATAAAGAGGCAAAACAAATATTGCAATTGGTGAAAAAAAAGAAAATGCTAACAGCAATCAATTTTCAGCTGCGTTATGCTCCTTATATACTGGCTGCAAAGAAATTTATTAACGATGGTAGTCTTGGTGAATTAAATGATATAGAAGTAAACGTAAATGTCTATACACCCTGGCATCTTTGGGATTTTTTAATAAAGTCACCCCGGGTTGAAATTCTCTATCATAGCATTCATTATATTGACCTGATAAGAAATTTGTTAGGTAACCCCAGGTCGGTTTATTCAAAAACGACCAAACATCCTTCTATGCAACAGTTGGCTTCAGTTCGCAGTAATATCATTATGGATTATGGGGAAATGGTCGCTGCAAATATTCTTACCAACCATTGTCATAACTATGGAACTCCCAAGCAACAATCGTACATAAAGATTGAAGGAAGCAAAGGAGCTATTAAAATAAATTTTGGCGCATTGATCGACTATCCTCGTGGCTCGGCAGATAGTTTTGAATATGTGTTATTGGAAAATGAACACGAACCACAATGGAAAGAAATGAATATTGAAGGCAGCTGGTTTCCGCATGCATTTATTGGAAGCATGGCACAGCTCATGCTGGCGGCTGAGGGCTCAACTGATAAGCCCGATAATAGTGCAGAAGATTGTATTCATACCATGGCTTGTGTAGAAGCAGCGTATTTATCCAGCGAACGGGGAGGGGTTTTATTATCTGATATTAAATGAAAAAATTAAAACTTACAATATATTTTCTATTGGTTGCACATGCAATTTTTGCGTTTGATAAGGGTATTATTATATATAATGGTACAGGAAAGCAATCAGCAAGAATCGGCTATGCTATTGCAAAATTAGAAACGGCATTAAAAAAGAATGGATACAAAGTAATTTATACTACACAACAAAATCTTTTACTCGAATCTGTTTCAATTAATATTGATCTTCAACTAAAGAAAGAAGGGTTTAGTATTGTTCATCAAAATAAAACACACAGCATTTCCGGCGCTGATGAATCAGGCGTTCTATATGGATGTCTCGAATTTATCGATCAATTAAATAAAAACAGAGTCTTACTCACACAAGGTTCATTTACTGATGCACCTGAAATGGTTTTAAGGGGTCAATGTATAGGATTACAAAAATCAACTTATCTTCCCGGCAGAAGCGTTTATGAATATCCTTATACTCCCGGAACGTTCCCTTGGTTCTATGATAAAAAATTATGGTTACAGGTATTGGATTCAATGCTGGAGAACAGGATGAACTCTTTGTATCTGTGGAATGGACATCCATTTGCTTCGCTAATAAAGTTGAAAGATTATCCGTATGCCGTTGAAGTAGATGATGCAACTTTTAAGAAGAATGAAGAAATATATCGCTTCATCACTACCGAAGCAGATAAACGTGGTATATGGGTGATACAAATGTTCTATAACATCATCGTATCAAAACCATTTGCAGCATATCATCATATAAAAACACAAGACAGGGAACGACCGATCATTCCTTTGATAGCTGATTATACCAGAAAATCAATCGCTGCATTTGTTGAGAAGTATCCTAATGTGGGCCTGATGGTTTGTTTGGGTGAAGCAATGGAAGGTATCGGTAAAGATGATATCGAATGGTTCACTAAAACCATCATACCGGGTGTCCAGGATGGATTGAAAGCATTAAAGAAAACGGATGAACCACCCATTGTTCTCCGTGCACATGATACCGATGCTCCATCTGTAATGAAAGCCGCATTGCCTTTATATCATAATTTGTATACTGAAGCAAAGTTTAACGGGGAAGCATTAACTTATCCAAGACCACGAGGCAGTTGGGCAGAATTGCATCAAACATTAAGCAAATTGGGGAGTGTACAAATTGAAAACGTTCACATACTTGCTAATCTTGAACCCTTTCGTTATGGCTCTCCGGATTTTATTCAGCAGTCGGTTATTGGTATGCATGAAGTAATGGGTGGAAATGGTTTGCATTTATATCCGCAGGCTTCTTATTGGGATTGGCCATATAGCGCTGATAGTGTAAAAGGAAAAAGATTGTTGCAAATAGAAAGAGACTGGATCTGGTATAAAGCATGGGCACGTTATGCGTGGAATGCAAAGCGCAATCGTGATGATGAAATAAAATACTGGAGCCAGCTATTGGCTGATAAATACGGATGTAATTTTGAAGATGGAAGAAATATACTGGCTGCATATGAGTACAGTGGAGAAATAGCACCAAAGTTGTTGCGTCGGTTTGGAATAACCGATGGCAACCGGCAGACACTTACACTGGGAATGTTAATGACACAACTGATCGATCCTTTTCGTTATGGGTTATTTACATTGCTGTATGATAGTGAGAGTCCGGAAGGTGAGATGCTGATCGATTATGCAGATAAAGAGTGGAAAAAAATAAAACATACCGGGGAAACACCATACGGAGTAATTGGGGATGTTAATGACAATGCGAGGGAAGCTTATCATACACTTGTTAGGATCAACCATAAAATAACAAAGAACAAAGAGGAGTTTGAGCGATTATTGAATGATATGAATTGTTATTTCGCAATGGCATCATTTTATGATTTAAAGGTATTGGCTGCTATTAATACACTCAGGTATAAATACAGTAATGATATAAAGGACCTGGAAGCCGCAGCAGAGCAGTTGAAGGCAAGTGTGGATCATTACTTGCAATTGACCATGCTTACCAACTCAACTTATCTCTACGCTAATAGTATGCAAACACAGCAGCGAAAAATTCCTCTGCGGGGAGTCGATGGAACTTACAAGCATTGGAAAGAAATGTTGCCGGTTTATGAAAATGAGTTAAAAACGTTTCAGCATAAGATCGATTCTCTTAGGAACAATTCTGGGATTGCCACAAAAAAAGTTATCGTTTTTGAAAATGCAAATGTTAATATAGCAGATAATAAATATAAGATCAAAGAAGGAGCAAAACTTTTCAGCGATACCAATTTTACTATTAAAAACCATGCTGTTGAATTAAAAGGTCTATATGGATTGCAACTCTCATTTAAACACCAAATGCAACGTGGCACCGAATTAAATTTTTCAACGGATAAACCTGTAAAAGTTTTGATCGGCTATTTCAAAACTCAAAGGGCGGCATTTACAGCTGATACGATTTTTGCAAAAACACCCGAACTGGAAACGAATGCAAGTGCTGATGATTACGGACAAGCTGATGTAAAAATATCTAATGCCATTTCAATAGAAGGATTGCCGCCTGTAAATATTCATGTTTATAATTTTAAGGAAGGAAAACATAGATTGAAACTTCCAAAAGGAGTTTGTCTTGTATTGGGGTTTGTAGATGGACAACAAAGTATACCGGTTTATGATGCTATGCTGATGAGTGATAATAAAAATAAAAATATTGATTGGTTGTTTGAATAGATAATTTCATGCAGCGAACAAGAAATAGCTGAATAATGAACAAAATGTACAAGAGTCCCGACGATAAATGTCGGGATGCTGACCGCAAGCGTCAGCATGCGACCCTTCGACAAACTCAGGGTAAATTGCAACGCAATTGCTGATAAGCGAAGAGAACCTTGAACGGAGCGTCGCAACAAAAGTTAAATAGTAATACAAAAGCTGATGACAAAAAAAATTACATATCTAATATCATTACTGCTTGTATTCAGTAATGTTTTTGCACAGGAACAAAGGCTTTGGTATAAACAACCTGCATTAAAATGGACAGAGGCTTTGCCTATCGGTAACGGAAGGATTGGCGCCATGATCTTTGGTGGAGTAGAGCAGGATCATATTCAATTTAATGAAGAAACATTGTGGACAGGAGAGCCAAGAAGCTATAGCCGGCCAGGCGCCTATAAATATTTAGATACGATCCGGCAGTTATTATTTGATGGCAAACAGAAAGAAGCAGACGCATTAGCAGAAAAAGAATTCATGGGTTTAAAAAGCAATGAAGGAAAAAAAGATGTTTGGATTAAAAAGGTCTTGCAATATAAAGATGCTGCTAAAGAGAATTTTGATGATCGTAAGTGGAAAACAATGACGGTGCCAGCGTATGATGGCTGGGAGGCTGTTGGTTTTGAAGGTCTCGATGGGGTTGTGTGGTTGCGTACCAGTTTTGATCTGCCGGCAACATGGACCGGTAAAGATGTTATATTGGATCTGAATCGGATCCGTGACTATGATCTTACTTACGTGAATGGTAAGCTGGTGGGCTCGCAGGAAAATACAGAACCAAGAAAATATATAATGGCAAAAGATGTTTTACATCCTGGCAAAAATAGTATCGCTGTTCAGGTAATAAACTATGCTGATAAAGGCGGCATAACAGGTTATAAAGATACAGCAAGACATATCGGGATTTATCCGGTGGGAGAAGAGACATCGAAGATCTCATTGAATGGTCAATGGAAATATTTTATTCAGGATGATAACCCGCCGCCCGTTGGTGTTTACCAGGCCAGCTATCAACCATTCGGAGATCTGTTTTTGATTTTTAAAAATACAAAGCAGGTAACTAATTACCGAAGAGAACTGAATTTAGAAAATGCGATTGCAGCAACAAGCTATTCATTGAATGGTATTGATTTCAAAAGGGAATATTTTGTAAGTCAACCCAACCAGCTAATGGCAATTAATATAACGGCTTCTCAAAAAGCAAGTGTGAATTTTGAAATTGTAGCCAGGAGTCCGCATAGAAACTATACAGTTAGAAAGATCGATAACAACACCATCGCACTTTCAGTACAAGTGAGGAATGGCGCATTACGGGGTGAAAGTTTTATCCAGGTGAAAACAACCGGTGGTGAGATTAAAATTGAGGATGAGAAAATCAAAATAGATAATGCTGATAATGCAACGGTTTATTTAACTGCTGGTACGAATTATAAAAATTATCATGATATCTCGGCTAATCCAGCTCAACCCTGTTTGAATGCATTAGCAGGTATAGAAGGACAAACATACGAACAGATCAAGGCTGCACACATCAAAGAATACCAGCAATACTTTAATACATTTTCTATCAATTTAGGCAAAAGCGAGAATGAAAAACTTCCAACCGATGAACGAATAGAAAAATTTGCTTCGTCTAATGATCCATCATTTGTTGCTTTGTATTTACAATACGGAAGATATTTACTGATATCTTCTTCACGTCCGGGTACAAGACCGGCCAATCTGCAAGGAATTTGGAATGATCAGCTCAACCCGCCCTGGGGCAGTAAGTACACAACCAATATCAATCTTGAAATGAATTACTGGCCGGCAGAAGCATTGAATCTTTCTCCCATGCATGAGCCGTTATTTGAAATGCTGAAAGAGTTGGCAGTTACAGGTAAGCAAACAGCAAAGGATCATTACAATGCACCCGGTTGGGTATTGCATCACAATACTGATCTGTGGCGGGGAACTGCACCGATCAATGCTGCTAATCATGGAATATGGGTAACAGGTGGTGCCTGGCTTTGTCGTCATTTATGGGCGCATTATTTATTTACACAGGATAAAAACTTTTTGCAACAAACTGCTTACCCGATCATGAAAGAAGCAGCATTATTCTTTAATTCATTTTTAATAAAAGATCCCAGGAGTGGTTGGCTGATCAGTGCACCATCTAATTCACCCGAACAAGGTGGATTGGTTGCGGGACCAACAATGGATCACCAGATCATTCGTGCATTGTTTGGAAATGTGATCGCTGCAAGTCAGCTACTGGATGTTGATAGTGCATTACGAAATACATTAAAAGAAAAAATAAAACTGATCGCACCAAACGAGATTGGCAAATATGGCCAGTTAAAAGAATGGATGCAGGATGTAGATGATACCACGAACAAGCATCGTCATATCTCACATCTATGGGCAGTTCATCCGGGTAATGAGATCAATTGGGATGATACACCGGAGTTGATGAAAGCCGCACGACAGTCATTGTTGTATCGGGGTGATGCAGCAACGGGATGGAGCCTGGGATGGAAGATCAATTGCTGGGCGAGATTCAAAGATGGCGATCATGCATTTCATTTGATACAGATGCTCATGAGTCCGGCGAATACAGGTGCCGGCAGTTATCCGAATTTATTTGATGCACATCCACCCTTCCAGATCGATGGCAATTTTGGTGGTGCTGCTGGTATTGGTGAGCTGATCCTGCAAAGTCATACAAAGTTTATAGATATACTGCCAGCCCTGCCCTCTGCATTGCCGACTGGCGAGGTGAAAGGTTATTGTGCAAGAGGTGGATTTGTCTTTGACATAAAATGGAAAGAAGGGAAATTGCAGGAACTTGCTGTTATATCTAAAGCAGGCCAGCCATTACTAATGCGTTATAATAATAAAATCGTAAACATTCCAACAACAAAAAATACAGTTTACAAATTCAATGCAGCCTTCGATCAGAAATAATTTTATTTGGGTAATCAGCTGCATTACTACTATTAAGTTTCTGTTGCGACGCTCCGTTCAAGGTCCTCTTCGCTTGTTAGCAATTGCGTTCGCCCCGATTTTATCGGGAAGCTTGTCGAAGGGTCGCATACTGACGCTTGCGGTCAGTATCCCGACATTTATCGTCGGGACTCTTGTACTGCAACAATTCTATTCAGCAATAATGGCACGCAACGGCGCAACGGCGCAAAGAAATGCTTTCGGCAAGTTATCATTGCGGGCTTTGCGTCTTTGCGTGAAGCCCTTGGTGCTTCTTAGTGCCTTAGTGTCTTTGTGGGCAAATGCTATTTCACAGCGTCAGGACATAGATATTAACAAAGATTGGCAAACATCTTTAGTAGGAACAAATGACCCGATAGCTATCGGGTGGAAGAAAGTAAACATCCCTCACAACTGGGATGATTATTATGGATACAGAAGGTTAGTACATGGCAATCTTCACGGTGACGCTGTTTATAAAAAAACTTTCAGCATCAAACAAA
>JGI24806J26614_1000434_pt1 | contig 12724 bp, 8 predicted proteins | sample Kansoi200umMDA_FD_26614 | JGI IMG/M metagenome (IMG submission 26614)
CGATATAAGGAAAATAAAATGGCGCTAACAAAGATGCAAGAACGTGTGAACCGATCGAGAACTTTCCGTATAGCTTGACAAACTCAATAAAAATGCCGGGTGTGATGAACCAGCCAACGACCGGGATGAATTGCCAGAACACCCAATGCCTCGGACGTTGGGCGAGTGTTTCCATGATCCAGGTATTATAAAAAGGAACAAATGCTTTCCATGAGGGCACTCCAGCTCTTTCGAACAATTTCGCCAAGCCAAAAGAAGGTAAAAACACAAGCAGAGTTCCGATGAGATAAATGATCACCAAATGGTGTAAAGGCATATCCTTAGTTTAAGCGGGCAAATTTATTATAATAATTGGCGAACCAAAATTTAAAACCGCAAAGTTTTGCTAAGATACATGGCTGGTTGCTTGTTGTTCGTTACAATTACCAACCGACCACTAGTAACTAGTGACTAGTAACTAGCAACTATTTAGGCATCACATAACTATTGACATCCTCGGCGGTGATGGTTTTACCTGAAAGAATAACCAATCTCTCTACTACATTTCGCAGTTCACGGATATTACCGGTCCAGTCATAACCCTGCAATAACTGCATTGTTTCATCGTCGATGGTTTTTTTAGCAATGCCGTAATCTTCGCATATATCAGTGAGGAATTGATCTACCAATGGCGGTATATCATCTTTACGCTCGTTTAAGGAAGGTACATGTATAATGATAACGCTTAGCCTGTGATACAAGTCAAGGCGAAAAGTTTTTGCATCGACTTCTTTCAAAAGATCTTTATTCGTCGCAGCGATCACGCGAACGTCAACATTTATATCTTTATCCGCACCCACTCTTGTGATCTTTCCCTCCTGCAATGCACGGAGTACTTTTGCCTGGGCATTCAAGCTCATATCGCCGATTTCATCAAGAAAAAGTGTGCCGCCGTTTGCCTGCTCGAATTTTCCGATGCGTTGTTTAATAGCAGAAGTGAATGAACCTTTTTCATGTCCAAATAATTCGCTTTCGATCAACTCACTGGGGATCGCTGCACAATTCACTTCCACCAGCGGTCCACTGGCGCGGTTACTTTTTTCATGGATCCATCTTGCCACCAGTTCTTTACCAACTCCGTTTTCGCCTGTGATCATCACTCGTGCTTCAGTGGGTGCAACTTTATCGATGGTGTCGCGTATTTTCATTATGGGTGCAGAATGCCCGATCATTTCCTGTACCCTGTTCACTTTCTTCTTAAGTACCTTGGCTTCGGAAACCAGGTTGCTCTTGTCCATCGCGTTGCGGATAGTGATCAGCAAACGATTCAGGTCAGGAGGCTTTGAAATATAGTCGTATGCTCCTGTTTTTACAGCTTCTACTGCCGTCTCAATGTTCCCGTGACCCGAGATCATAATGACCGGGATATCCGGATTGCTTTCACCGGCTTTTTGCAAAAATTCAATACCGTCTATTTTTGGCATTTTTATATCGCACAGCACAACATCATAATTTCTTTCCCTAAACTTCTTTAATCCCTCCTCTCCGTCAGAAGCCTCATCAATCTTATAGCCTTCAAATGAAAGGATTTCACTCAGCGTCTTCCGTATTGCTTTTTCGTCATCGATAATCAGGATATCAGCCATTTGGATAATTTAGTTCGCAAAAATAAAGAAAGGAGGGCAAGGTTCAAGATACATATCTGTGGGGCAGGCAAGGATCAAGGCACAATTATCAAGGGTATAAACCAAAAAGAGAAATCCTGGAAATCCTTTTTGGAGCCAACAGCTGTAAAAAAGAAAAGAGGCCGGGATAGAAATCCAGCCTCGTTTTAAAATCCAATATCCTATGAAAAACCGTAACAAAGATGTGGTTAATAATCGAAACGTTGCAGTTCAACTTCAAAAATCTTTTTAACAAGCTGTGAAAAAATAAAACCCGGAAAATTTCCGGGTTTGAAAAGTTCATCAATGAAACATTGTTATTTATTTAGATACATCACATCTTTCACCAACTTCACTGTCCGCGGCACATCCGGCAACGCCGCTGCGACGAGATTGGGCGCGTAGTGAAGAGGAGCGTCTGCAGCAGTGATGCGACGAACAGGAGCATCCAGGTAATCGAAACCTTCTTTTTGAATGTGATACGCTAATTCAGAAGATACCGAACCAAAAGGCCATTGCTCCTCTACGATCACAAGACGGTTTGTTTTTTTCACGCTCTCGAGAACGGTCATCCAGTCAAGCGGGCGAATTGTCCTGAGGTCAATAACCTCTGCATTCACATCTTCCTTTTCCAGTTCGGATGCGGCAGCCATTGCTACTTTCATCATTTTGTTGAATGAAACGATAGTAACATCGCTACCTTGCTTTTTTACATCGGCTCTACCAAGCTCAATATAATATTCCTCTTCCGGAACTTCGCTTTTGTCTCCATAAGATACTTCGCTTTCCATAAATATCACAGGGTCTTCTTCATAGCGAATTGACTGTTTCAATAATCCTTTTGCGTCATATCCATTACTGGGAGAAACAACCTTTAAACCCGGTATATTAGCATATATGCTTTCATAGGCTGTTGAGTGTTGCGCACCCAATTGCCCCGCGGACCCGCTGGGACCGCGAAAAACAATGGGACAGGAAATTTGTCCGCCACTCATGGCTAGCATCTTGGAGGCCGTATTCAGAATTTGATCCAAGGCAAGATTTGCAAAGTTCCAGGTCATAAATTCAACAATCGGGCGCAAGCCGTTTTGAGCAGCACCTACACCCACGCCTGCAAATCCTAGTTCTGAAATTGGTGTATCAATGACTCTTCTAGGACCAAATTCAGCCAACATACCCTGGCTAACTTTATAAGCACCATTGTATTCAGCCACTTCCTCTCCCATTAAAAAAACTCTTTCGTCCCTTCTCATTTCTTCCACCATTGCCTCACGAAGAGCCTCACGATATGCAATTTGTCTTGCCATGCGTTCTTTCGATTTTATCCGGAATATTTTCGGGAGGCAAAAATATGCGAGAAGAAGGATAAAACCTAAACTCGTTGCTAGTTGCTGGTTTCCTGTTGTTTCACTTTCACCAGCAACCAATTACCAATGACTGGCAGGCAGTAACCAGCAACCAGAAACCACCAGTATCTTTGTTGAAATGGATGCGAAACATTATACAATAATAATTATCGGCGGAGGTCCGATCGGCCTTGCGTGTGCACTGGAAGCCAAAAAAGCTGGATTGGATTATCTGATCCTTGAAAAAGGAACTCTTGTTAACTCATTATATAATTACCCGGTTAACATGACTTTTTTCTCAACGTCAGAAAGATTAGAGATCGGAGGAATTCCATTTGTCTCTAATAACCCGAAACCCACCCGACCGGAAGCGTTGGAATACTATCGACGAGTTACTCTTTCGAACCATGTAAATATTCACCTGTTTGAAAAGGTGGAAAAGGTGAGTCCCCAGTTACCAGTTACCGGAAACTTGCCTACCGGACAGGCAGGAAGGGAACAGGTAGCAACATTTTTAGTTACAACTAACAAATCGATATATACGACTCATTATGTCATTATCGCAACCGGCTTCTATGACATTCCGTATAAATTAAATGTCCCGGGAGAGGATCTTCTGAAAGTCACACACTACTATAAAGACCCACATTTTTATGCATTTCAAAAAGTAATTGTCGTAGGCGCAAGTAATTCTGCTGTCGATGCTGCACTCGAAACCTGGCGCAAAGGAGCTCAAGTGACGATGGTTGTAAGAAAAGATCAGATCGGGGAAAGAGTAAAATATTGGGTAAGACCCGACATCGTGAATCGAATCAACGAGGGTTCAATCAAGGCTTATTTTAATTCCACCATAAAAGAAATAAGGGAACGCGAAGTAGATATTCAAACGCCGGAAGGCGTGGCCACCGTCAAAAATGATTGGGTGATCGCGATGACAGGGTATCAGCCAAACCTTGAATTCCTGAGAGACCTGGGTATTCATCTGTCGGATGACGAATTAAGGAAACCAACTTATGATGAAGCGTCTTACGAAACCAACGTCCGAAACATTTTCATAGCTGGTGTTATTTGCGGCGGAATGAATACTCATCGTTTATTCATAGAAAATTCGAGGGAACATGCAGAAAAGGTGATTAAAACAATAAATAAAAGGTCTAAAGAATACCAATAATCATATAACGCAAATCGTTTACATCCGGAAGTTTTTTGATTTTGAAAATGGTCAAAAAAGGTAAAACCCCACACCGGCGATGTAAGTCTTCCCCCTGTCTGCAACAATTTTTTCTCGAAAAAACCGTTTTACACCATTGTCCGGAATACGCAGTTAACTAATTCGTGTATCCCGACGTAATTCCAGTTCTAATGAAAACCAAGCCAATATCCTGTCTAGGAGCCATCCTAATTGCACTCATTTGTAATTTAGCCAAAGCTCAACCTTCGGCAACAGCGTCAGCTGTTTGGATCACTGATTGTTCCCAAAGCAGCTTCTTAAATGCCACTGGTTCGATTGGTTCTTCAAACTTTGATAATTCATATCTTGGAATCTACACTCAGAATTCAGGAAACTTGATACTAAGTGGCGGACAGGTAAACACGTCTCATGACGCAAGTTCATCCAATGTCTGCCTTGCTCACTTGTACTATAGCGTACATCTGCAAAGCAGTTCCGCAGGGGCTTTCAGTTCTGTCACTTTGCCTTTATTAGAAAGCTGTAATGGATCGAATCAATTTCCATCTGATGGAAGTTCATGTTCAGCAGGTGATCAAAAATGGCAGCTCTTTTTCTCCAATGTAGATCTTACGGCATTTGCACCTGGCATGTATGTGCTGGAAGTTTATTTTGATGTGCAAACAAATAACTCGCAGCCGGCGCCAGCCGCATGTAATGCGACTTTACCCATTGATAACAACGGCGATAATTTTAAAGCTTATTTCTCTATACAATCGCCGAACCTTTCAAGCACTAACCCTTCCTCTTGTTTTGGCAACGAGGGTTCAATTACGATTGGTGGTCTTGTTGCCGATAGATCTTATCAATTAAGCTATACAGACGATGGTACGTCTGTCGGTCCTAATGAATATTTCGCAAATGATTTAGGCCAGATTATCATCACCGGATTAAATAAAGGTTTTTATTCCAACTTTTCGCTGCAGATCAATGGTTGTACAACAAACCTGTTTACTGGGCTTATCTTATCAGACCCGATATATGTTCCGACCTTCGATCCAATTCCTCCTTTTTGTGAGGGAACCATGGCGCCAATATTACCAACCACCTCAAAGAACGGGATCCACGGAACCTGGAGCCCTTCGACAGTGGATAATCAGAATTCCGGTACTTATACATTTACGCCCGATATCAACCAGTGTGGCGTTGTAACTACGCTTCCGGTGACAGTAACCCCGAGAACAACTCCTACTTTCAGTTTTGGGTCAATTCTTAGCATCTGCGCGGGAGAAACTGTGCCTGCTTTGCCACCATCATCGCAAAACGGGATAACAGGTGTGTGGACTCCTGCTGTTGTCGATAATCAGAATTCAGGTACTTATATATTTACTCCAAGCGGAACGCAATGTGCAGCAACTGCAACATTCAGCGTAATTGTATCTCCGAACTTAACACCTACTTTCAATTTTGGAACAAGCCTGACGATCTGCGCAGGAGGGAGCGTTCCTACATTAGTTCAAACATCAGTCAATAGCGTGATTGGGACATGGAGCCCATCCACAGTAAGTAACCAAACGTCGGGGACATACACTTTTACTCCTTTTTCAGGTCAATGCGCAACGCAGGCAATTTTTACCGTGACCGTTAATCCCAATGTTACACCAACTTTCGGTTTTGGAACAAGTCTAACCATTTGTTCCGGGGGAATCGTTCCGACTTTGCCGTCGATGTCATCGAATGCAATAACAGGAATATGGAGTCCTTCAATCGTAAGCAATCAAACGTCGGGAACATATCTGTTTACGCCGACACCCGGCCAATGTGCAACGACAACTTCTTTTTCAGTAACAGTTAATCCCAATATAACTCCAACATTCAGCTTTGGAACAAGCCTGGTCATTTGTGCGGGCGGTATTGTGCCCACGTTACCTTCCGGATCACAAAATGGAATTACAGGAACATGGAGTCCATCTACTGTAGATGATCAAAATTCCGGGAACTATACGTTTACACCGGATCCCGGACAATGCGCAACACAAGCTTCCTTTGCAGTAACAGTCAATCCAAACATAACTCCGGCATTTAGCTTTGGAACAAGTCTTACTATTTGTGCCGGAGGAACCGTACCGTCATTGCCTGACACATCACAAAACGGAATTCCCGGAACATGGAGTCCAACAGCGGTAGATAATCAAACCTCCGGCGTTTACACTTTCACGCCGAATGGAGGCCAGTGCGTAACAGGTCCAGTACTATTTACTGTAACGGTAACTCCTAACCTATTGCCCACATTCAGTTTTGGTAATAGTTTGACAATATGTGCAGGGGGAACCGTTCCAAATCTGCCAGCTACATCAGACAATAGTTTAACCGGTTCGTGGAATCCATCGGTTGTGAGTAACCAGGTAAGCGGAACATATACTTTCACCGTACCAGGACAATGTGTTACACCATTTGTGTATACTGTCACTGTGAATCCAATTGTAAAACCGACGTTTGGCTTTGGAACGTTCCAATCGATTTGCACAGGTACCTCAGTTCCTGCTCTAACGAATACTTCCTCGAATGGAATAACGGGCACATGGAACCCCGCTATTGTTGATAATACTGTGAACGGGACATATGTCTTTACTCCGGATCCGGGTCAGTGCACGGACACTACCTCCTTTAAACTTGAAGTAAATTCAGTACCTACAACGACGATCAGCGAAGACACTGCTGTATATGACGGCACATATATACCATCATACAATTTTATAACAAGCCCTGGTGCAGTAACTCACTGGACAAATTCTAATCCATCAATTGGCGTTGGAGCATCCGGTGCAGGAACTGTTCCATCTTTCGTTGCCACAAACCGAGGGGACCAGGACATTGTTGGAACTATCACAGCGACGCCGATCATTGGCGGTTGCTCAGGAACGCCGCAAACCTACACCATCAAAGTGATGCCATTGAATAAAGATGTCTTTGTACCAAATGTGTTTACTCCAAATGGGGATGGAAAGAATGATGTGTTATACGTGTACGGCAATTACATTGATAAACTTGAAATGCACATTTTCAACCAGTGGGGTCAGCAAATTGCGGTCATCACAGATAAGACGCAGGGTTGGGATGGAAAACATAAAGGAACAGCACAACCTATTGGTGTGTATGTCTATGTGTTAAAGGCAGAATTATCAACCGGCAAGACAGTGAATTTGAAAGGCTCTATCACGCTGCTACGATAAAAAATTTGACAAGCATTTAAGAGCAAAAAATAAAATCACCAATGTCCAGTGTAAGATGAAAAACAAAACATTATATCGCTCTGTTGGGACAATGTGTCTATTGATGATGACGCTGCTAACAGTTGCCCAGACAGATCCGCATTTTACGCAAAACTATACCTATCCTATGTATGTGAATCCTGCGCTTGCAGGCAGCGGTGATGGTGAATACAGAGCATCTGCCATCTATCGCAGTCAATGGGGCAGCATAAGCGACCCTTACCGTACCATGGGAATATCATTTGACACACGCACCAATAAAAACATTGCATTGGGCGTAAACTTGTTAAATCAATCTGCGGGCGATGGTGGCTTTAACTATTTAAACACCTACGCTTCTTTTGCATATACGGGTGTTAAATTTGGAAAAGAAAATAACCATCGAGTTGTATTGGCATTACAGGCCGGCATTATCAATCGTCGCGTTGACGAATCAAAATTCAAATGGGGCGAACAATGGAATCCGATCACAGGTTATAATGCTGCAAATCCAATTACTGAATCTTTTGCAGCAACATCATCTACTACATTGGACATGGGCGCCGGCGCATTATACTTTGATGCCACCCCAAACAAAAAAACAAATGCTTTTGGTGGCTTCTCCTTTTTTCATATAAACAAACCAAAAGATCCTATCATTTCCACACAAAGCACAGAACTCAATACGATCCCGCTTCGCTACGTTGTGCATGGAGGTTTGAGTTTCAACTTATTTGAGCGCACCAGTATTGTGCCGCACATATTGTATATGCACCAGGGCACGGCAAGCGAAACAATGTTTGGTACGTATGTGCAGCTATATGTCAACCCGGAAACAGATGTAATGATCGGTGGCTATTATCGCTTTAAAGATGCAGTCGCGCCGTTTATCGGGTTTGACTGGAAAAATTTTATTGTCGGATTGAGCTATGATGTCAATACATCCAAGTTGGGTGCTATGACCAGGAATGTAAACAGTTTTGAGTTAAGTCTTTCTTATGTGAAAAGATCGGGAACGCGAAGCATTTTCGATTTTATCCGATGCGCAAGGCTTTAATTTGATTAAACAAGTTCAGATGAACGCTATGAATAATATTTTACCAGCTTTGCAAAAACGAATAACTGTTTTCAAAGCAAAATACGTGATAAAAACATCTGCCAGCTTATTGAGCTTAATAATTGCCTGTGTAAGCATTATGCAGTTGCACGGCCAGCAGGCAAAAGGTCCTGTACAATTAGCAGATCAGTATTTTGCCGCAGGAGAATATTATACAGCAGCGAATTTGTATGAAGAATTTCTGCATCCCTCCAAAAAACAAATATCGACAAGCGAGTTTCCACTCAACATCAAAGCAAAAAGGACCGTAGTATCGGCAGCACCCAACGTCTCACGCACAGATATTCTCTATAAACAAGCAGAAAGTTATCGTCTCGCCAATTACTGGCAACAAGCGGCAGCAGCCTACAAAGAATGCATGGAGGAAGATCCTTCCGAATATCCAGGCGCCTTCTATTGGTATGCAGTATGTGAACGCAGCCTGGGACATTATGAGTCTGCCTGGGACAATATTAAGCTATACTTAATCGGTGCAGGCAGCAATAGCGAATACAAAGAAGCCGCTGAAAAAGAATTGCAGACATTAAAGTTCATCCAGCAGCAATTGGTACGACCCGATTCAGTGTTGATGAAAACACAAAAACTAAATGTGCCGGCCAGTAATGAAAAAGGAGCATTCGCTCTTGCGCACATTAGCGGCAACCAATTTTTGATCACCAGTACAGAAACTGATTCAATAAAGGTTAACGGCGTTAATCCTTACCACAGTCGTTTGTTTTCGGCGACATTGAATAATGGCACCTTCGATGCGATGACGCCGGTGACGCTTCCGATGAACGATCCGATCATCAACCAGGGGGCAGGAACAATTAGTCCTGATGGACGGTATCTTTATTTTTCACAATGGAAAAAAGAAAATGGAAAAGTAATTTCCTCTATTTACTATTCGGTAAAACAGGGTGCGAATTGGAGTTCGCCGACCAAACTTCCTATAATCAATATCAATACTTTCAGCAGTAAGCAACCTTTTTGTACAACAGACGGAAAATATTTGTTCTTCTCATCTGATCGCCCGGGTGGATCTGGCAAGTTTGATATTTGGTATGCCCTTTTGAGAGACGATGGCACTACAGGTCAGCCAGTTAATCTCGGTCCATCCGTTAATACCGGCGATGACGAGCAAGCTCCTTTTTATCAAACAAGCAGCGGCACGTTAGTGTTTTCTTCCAATGGATACCAGGGAATGGGAGGATATGATCTTTTTGCAGCAAAAGGGAGGGAAACAACCTGGCAGTCACCTGAAAATCTGGGTCATCCTGTTAATTCTTCAAGGGACGATATTTACTTCCTTACTGCTGAAAACAAAACCCTTTTAAGCAATGCTCTTGTCGGCTCAGACCGCGGGGAAGGTTGTTGTCTCGAAACGTATTCCATAATAAAGACACCTAAAAATAAACGATTGGCAGGTTCTCTATTTGATTGCAATGGCAACGCTCCACTCGCCGATGCACAAGTAATTTTAAAGGATGGCCAGGGGAAAACGTGGACAGCGACCACAAATGCAAATGGAAAGTACAGTTTTGAAATGGGAAATGAAGACCATGAACCTCTGACACTATCTGCCAGTAAAGAGTTTTACCTGGACACAACATTCTCTTCTAAAGTTGAGAATATTGACGAATCTGATCTACTGGTTGATAAACTGATCAATGCTGATCTGTGCCTGGAAAAGAAGCCTGAACCAAAACCAGAACCAGTACTAGTTATTAAAGCAGAAGATGTTGTCACGGTATATTTTGATTTCGATAAAAGTTTACTAAAATCTGAAGCCACTCAAAAATTAGATTCGATCTATAATATAATGGTAGAGCTGCCGATTACGACGATCCAGATCTCTGGTTACACAGATGGGCTTGGCAGCGATGCGTATAATAAGATCCTTTCCGACAAGCGTGCAAGAGCATGCGCAAATTACCTTATTCAAAAAGGAATTGATGCCACTCGCGTAAGCTTCGTTTCATTCGGGGCATGCTGCCCGGTAGAGATGGAAAAAATTAATGGACGCGATAATCCTGACGGCCGCAGCCGCAACAGACGAGCGTTGATCAATGTGAAGAAGGATTAATGGTTGACGTGAACACCTGTGGAATCAGTGAGATCATTGTGGGGAAATGTCGCTCACAGATGATGAAAAGTCGAAAGCCTATTCAATATCTTTCTTCATCAGCCAGTCTGTTTGCACGTCATTACCAAGAATAAATTCCTGTTCACCAAAAATTTCAAAGCCCCAGTCGATGTAAAAATCGATTGCACGCTGGTTTTGCTTCCAAACACCAAGCCACAGGGTCTTTTTACCTTTTTGCTTTGCAATTTCATGACAGGTTTGCATCAATTTTTTCCCAACACCCTTCCCTATCTTTTCCTGAACAGAATATATTCTTGCAATTTCAAGGGACGATCTTACTTCAAGTTGTATAGGAACAGTTCCCTCCCTTAGCTTTATATAACCTACGGGCTCATCTTTTACATACGCAAGAAAAAATAGCTGCCAGGGTTGTTTAACCTCATTCATCAGCCTTTCTTTCGTGAACTGCTCGTTCATGAACTTATCCATATTCTCTTTTGTGTTGTGCTCCCCGAAGCTTTCATAAAAAGTTTGCCGGCTTAGGTCCGCAATCAATTCCGCATCGTTTTCTGTGGCTAATCTGACAATTACATCAGTTTTGTTTAAAGTCATGAACAGATATTTTCTTGTTGAGAAATATTTCATACAATGACGCACCCTAAAAATAGGAAGATGACCTTACTCGTTAGACAAAAATTGCAAAGCCGCACACTTGCAATTTTTCCTCACGGGTTCAGGAAGCTTGCATGGATGAAAGGACTAAGTTCTCACGTGGCCAAATAAATGTTGCGGGCCTTGAGCCCCAAAGAAGGGTTAAAAGGCATGTTTTATCAGGAAGTGTAAAGAAGTAGACAAACCACTGTAAAAATTCGAAAGAAAAGTCAGCCCTTGCGCATGTTATAAAGCTTCGGAAAGTGGCCGCCGGCCTCATTATTTAAAGGCTTATTTAACGGTAAAGTCAATTTCAGTCAACTGTAAAATATCCTTTTTCCGCCTGGTTCGCACCGGGCTGGACTACCTTAGTTCGAGCAATGGTTCTTTTTTGTCGAAAACAATCGATCATGATAACCAATCCCGCAACGTATAATCTTTCATTAAAAAACTAATTTATGAAAAAAGTATTTTCAACAGCCATGTTCTTTATGGCAAGTTTTTTTCTTAACCAGTTACTGGCGCAGGCATCAGACGATGATATTCAAATAGTCCAGGGAGCCTGGGGAAAGGAGAAAAGGGAGCTTGTGAGAATCGCAATGGCTCTTTCACCTACTGATTCTGCAAAATTCTGGCCCGAATATGACAAATATGAAGACAGGAGAAAAAAGATCGGCGCCGAGCGCATCAAAATCATCGATGAATATGTGACCGGCTACGAAAAAATGACAAATGAAAAAGCAGACGCGCTTGTAAACCGCATATTCAGAAATGACAGGTCGAATAGTGATCTCTTGCAACAATACTATGTGACAATGAAAAAAGCTTTGAATCCCATCGAAGCAGCAAAGTTTCTGCACGTTGAAACTTTTCTTCAATCGTACATCAAAACACAGTTGCAGGGGAACCTGCCGTTCTTAGGTGATCTTCAACAGGCGAAGGGGAACAAATAATCACTGTATACTGACAATCATTCAAAACCCGCTACCAGAGCGGGTTTTGTCATTTCGCTTGTTATTCATTTCTGAATAACCCTTGTGATCCCGTTGGGACTTCCTCCCTTTCGGCGGGATAAACTTCTCATCCCAATTTTTGCTTACGCAAAAAAATTCCCAGCGCTAACGCGCCGGGATTATGCTCACCTTGTGATCCCGTTGGGACTTCCCGGATAAACTTCTCATTCCAATTTTTTGCTTACGCAAAAAAAAATCCCAGCGCTAACGCGCCGGGATTGTGCTCACTTTGTGATCCCGTTGGGACTTCCCGCCTTTCGGCGGGATAAATTTCTCATCCCAATTTTTTGCTTACGCAAAAAAATCCCAGCGCTAACGCCCCGGGATTGTGCTCACTTTGTGATCCCGTTGGGACTTCCCGCCTTTCGACGGGATAAACTTCTCATCCCAATTTTTTGCTTACGCAAAAAAAAATCCCAGCGCTAACGCGCCGGGATTGTGCTCACTTTGTGATCCCGTTGGGACTTCCC
>JGI24806J26614_1000435_pt1 | contig 12710 bp, 9 predicted proteins | sample Kansoi200umMDA_FD_26614 | JGI IMG/M metagenome (IMG submission 26614)
AACGACATCATAAATAGCAGTAGGCAAATGACTCTCCCATAATAAATTTCCTGTCGAATCTATTTTAATTAGATGACCACCATCAGTTTCATTACTAGGATTGGAAAACTATCAAATTGATAAAATTGTACCAGCATATTATTTTACTGAAGGTACCTGTTTTACAAATCTTGGTACACAACCTATGTATCTTTCAATATTAGAATTTGACGAATGAAAGTCAACGTAATTCTGTATCAATATTTTTTTGCAGTATTAAAATTAAATTCTGAGTAGGTTTGTAGTCTGTCAAAAGTGAGGGTCCATCTTTTTCAACTCAGTTTCCATACTCAGTCAAATACTCCCATTCCTTATAACCATTTTCTAACTTCTTAATCGAAGTTAGTTTTTTCGGTTGCTTACGTAGACCATCCGGTGTAATATTGCCTAAGCAGTGGTAAGCGTTCCAGTACATTTTGCATCTGGCAATACCTCCTTTTTCCTGGGCAATGTCGATTAGTTTTAGGAGGAGGTGTTGATTGATTAATTTGTGTTTATTCCATTTTCTGATTTGTTCTGAATTAGAAAGATCAGATCCTTTACCGCAAACAATGCCGGGTAAATCTCTTTGCTTTCCATTGGCATCCGTACCCCTTTGTGCTAATGTATTAAAAACGGAATTATTTATTAACTTTAAATCATGCTAAACATTAAATTACTTAAGCTTTTCTTGTTACTTATCATTTGTTCTTTTGAAGCCTTTGGGCAACCCAGTAGATTTATGATGAGTATGAATGATACTATCGGTGACGTTGGGTTATGTATAGAGAAAACTTTTGATAATGGTTATATAGCTGGTGGATTTGGTGCTGGAGCAGGGGGAGGGAGTAAAGTTTTTAAAATTGATTCATCAGGTCAATTTGTATGGTCAACTTTTTTTAAAGGCGGAATTTTTTTAGCAATTTATGACATGACTCGTACAAAGGATTTGAATTTTTGTCTAACTGGTGTTTTGAGTAGAAATAATTATGGAGCAGATCTGGTTTATATAAAATTGAATTCCAATGGGGACACAATAGCTACGAAATCGATAAATATAAATGGTAACACAGGCACTACTTGGGGAATGAACATTTCACAAACAGCAGATTCAGGTGTTGTACTATCCGGTGAATATAGAGATTCAACTACCAATTACTATTATTTAGTAGTCGGTAAAATTGATAAATATAATAATATAGAATGGTTGAAAACTATTCGTGTGTTCGGACATGCCTATGGCCCCATTAAACAAACAAATGATGGTGGATTTGTTGCAGGAACTTCCGGAAATGGAATTGTTCTATTAAAGTTTGATTCGTCTGGAAATATACTATGGAATCATAATTATTCTACTTCCTCTTCCATGAGTATTAGCTTTCATGACTTTCTGGAAAATCAACAGGGATATTTAATTTATGGTTCGGTTGATTGCATTCCCTTGCTTATACAAACAGATTCGCTAGGGAATATTGTATGGCAAAAAAGCTATCAGAATGTTTGTACTTATCCATTACCAAAACTAATTAAAACATTTGACAAATGTTTTATGTTATCTACCAATGAAACTGATGGTGGTCATCTAATTAAAATAGATTCGACAGGAAATTTATTATGGGAGAGTCATTTGCCTACTGCTATTTATGATGTCGTTGAGGCAAAGGACAGTGGAGTTGCAGTAGTTGGTGGATCACCTCCTATACCATTTGTAAACCCATTACTTCAAATTATCAAAACCGATTCACTTGGTTCAGGGTTGCAATGCAGTTATCCAGACACTGGTATTTACATAACTCAGGATACATTATATGAGGATTCTCTTATTTTGACTGTTAATTCAACATGGTCATATAAACATTGGATAATTATTCCAACTCATCATATTATTACCTTCGACACAACTTGTTTGATATTAGGCGCTTTCGAAAATGAAATGCCTGAAGACTTTATTCAAATATTTCCAAATCCTTGTCATGGCAGCCTTTCCATCAATCTAAAAATTGATATAGGAAAATATGCTTTGGAATTATACAGCAGCAATGGTCAATTAATTTACAAGAATATTTATTCCGATAAAGTTTGGTTAGATCTAAATAATTTTAGTAAAGGATTATATCTACTGAAGTTATTCAATCAGAGAATTAATTTAACAAAGAAAATCGTTTTGGAATAATAGCTACGAAATGACATACTGTTTCATCGTTTATGTTCCGTTTTATTATAATTTTTATGATCGATTAATAGATTCTATAGGCTAACATACCTTGAAAAAATACAAACCTCTCAACTTAATATCTTATCAATCATGAAAAAACTCAGTTCGAAATTGTTTTTAATAGTTTTATTCTTCTCCTTCCAGGATTGTCTCAGTCAGCATCTCCTCACCGCTTTTGAATTTGCAGACATCAGAAATCAGACCGTCTTTGGAATTAGTTCGGATAATAAGAATGATATTTATGTAGTGGGTGAATTTGATGGCACACTCGACTTTAATCCTGATACAAATGCCGCCGACACGTTTTTTATGAGAATGGAAATTCCAAGTACACCGAGAAAACAGGCCGGCTTTGTTGCTAAATACTCTGCAACCGGAAATTTTCGTTGGGCATTTGAACTTACAGGATATGTTTCATTTTATGATGAAATCAAAGCAGTGAAATATGACGGCTTTGGCAATATCTATATTACCGGACGAATGAAAGATGCCGATTTCGATCCCTCTCCGGGAAGCGCGATCGGACACGGATCGGGTTTATTTCTTGCGAAGTACGATTCAATGGGTAATTTCAAATGGGTTAATCATATCAGCACCACAGGTGAGGGAGAAGCTCTTGATGTAGATAACTTTGGCAATGTTTATATGACGGGAACGTTCAGCGGTACAGCAGATTTCGATCCATCCTCAGCCGTGTATAATCTTACTGCATCTACAAGCGGCTTTTACGATGGTTTTCTCGCGAAGTATGACAGCGCAGGGAATTTTAAAAAAGCGTTTGGACTTCCTGCAGGAAACAACGTTACAGGTGAAGGAGTAGCGTTGGATAACAATAACAATATTTATGTTACCGGCACTTTTAGCGGTGCACTTGACGCTGACCCTTCCTCTGCTAATACAAATTATGGGTTGATGATGGGTCAGAATTTTTTTCTCGCAAAATATGACACCGCATTTAATTTTGTCTGGGGCATAGGCCAAGGCTCAGATCAAAATGACCTTGCTCACAGTGTCGCAGTTGACAATTCGAACAATATCTGGATCGCAGGCGAATTTTATGACTCTATGAATGTCAGCGTTTCAGGAACGCCATACTATATTAAATCATCGGGCAGTGTTGACGCATTTTTTGTAAAATATAATTCTGCGGGAACTCTACTTAATTCTTTTACAATAGGTGGGGGTGGTGACAGGGAAATTGCTCATTCCATCGATGTCGACGGCAATGGCTATTTGTATGTAGCGGGAATGTGCGGATACAATTGTGATTTTAATCCATCTGCTTCTAATTATACTGTTGCCGGATTTGGTAATGCCGATTGTTTTTTTGGCAAATACACACCTGCCGGACAGTTCTTATGGGCATTCACATTTGGAACACCTTCATGGGAATATGTGTATTCAATAGAATGTACACAAGAGACATTCTGGATCGGAGGAAATATCAACCAGTATGGACCGAACGCATCGGATCTGGATCCAACTATCAATCAGTTTCTACTGCCCGGATATGGTGGCAGTGATATTTTCCTCGCAAAATACGATACACTGGGTATAAACGTTGGAATAGATGATGTTGGTTCGATGCAGCAATCACAGATTTTTCCTAATCCATCAAAAGGGATACTGTATGTTAATCTTAATTCAAATCCTTATGATGCATCAATTGAAATATTCAATTTGCTTGGCGAAAAAGTGTATCAACAATCCCTAAAGCAAAAATATAATCAGATTAATATTGAGGGTCTTCCTTCTTCAATTTATATAGTTAAAACGAGTGATATAAAAAACTCCTCTACACAAAGACTTATTCTGGAAAAATAGTTTTTATAGATCGAACCGGCCATAATATTTTAAAAAATGTAAATAAAAAATTTGATCAACATTTTCTCCCTGTTATCAGTTGTCCTTACCATATCCTTCGGCTGCAGCAAAGAAAAGGACGATGAACCGGCAAACAACAATAACAACAACAACAACAACACAGTCGATTCCATTCCGCCAATCATTTATCGTAACAGCAACGATACTTTCTGGCTTGTATTGAATTGGCCTTTCGTCGATCCGGGAGCAACGGCGAATGACCTGGTCGATGGAAATATAATTCCTGTCGTTTCGGGATCTATGAATAAGGATTCGATCGGATATTATACTATTACTTATACGGCAACCGATTTGTCCGGTAATTCAGGCAGCGTCAACAGGATTGTTCATGTATACAATCAGATGGAAGCCTTTGACGGCGTTTATACCAACTGCACGGATAGTTGTCAGGCGACTCCTTCAAGTGTTTTTACGGCAACGGTGACATCGTCAGCCACTATGAATAAAGTTGTCACCATTAATAACTTCGGGGGATTCGGAAACCAGGTTATTATTCAGGCAACGATTACCGGATCCTTTGTAAATTCTCCGGTCAGCATTCCTGCAAGTCAATCACTCGGCGGCGGCGCAAGCCGTGCAGACTTATGCCGACAGTTGTTTTGTCACGCAACAACCGTTAGCTCCCGGCTCTGCATTCCAGATTCTTTATCAATGGAGCGATGGAGTTAATTCCGAGGTTGGTAAGTCGGTTTATATGCGTTGAAATATTTTATGGTACGGAAATTTTCTATAAAGCAATATCCGCAGTTTTAGGATAGTCGTACGAAACTGAAATATATGTGTGGTTGGTGTTGGAAGGAGGCTTTGAAGCGCTCCTTTTTTATTTCCCAGCTGTTCATGCGCAAAGTTTTGCCCAGTAATTGACGATAAATGCTTTTCCTTGTACTAAGCTAACATAACCCCCATAGGGTTTTCCCTATTGTGCAACATCACTCGGATCATTCGGGTATTAGTATTCACCATAACAAAAAGTAGTAGTTGACTGGAAGGGGAAGAAACAGGAAAGGCTTCCCCTTTTTTTCTATGCTGTTCGAGTCCGGGAGCTTTACAACTTTCACTATAGCTTAATAATCTTCGCAGTTTTCACATGCCCGCTATTCGCTTTATCCCTTATTGTCAGAAAAAACAAACCTGAATGTACTCCGGAAAGATCGATCGTGAATTTTTGAATAGTGCTATCGAGCGATCCGGTGCGAATTAGTTCGCCCAGGGAATTCCGTAATTCATATTCGGTGCCGATTGCTTCTTTGCTTACGTAGGCAATCCTTAACTGATCGTTGCAGGGATTGTTATACTGCAGTCCGGTGACGAAATCATTTTCATCGATGCCTATCGTGGAGTTGTAAAGGAATATTGCTGACTCCGAAAAAATACTTTGTGCGGGGGAATATAGAAAAACAGGTTCGCCTGTCGAAGTGCTGTACCAAACATACTGCTCTAATTGCAGACCGAAATCCAGCATTATCCTGGCCATGATCACATCGTTATAAATTTTGCCTGGTACTTTTATAGTTCCATAACCGAGACTTGTGTTGTAGAACCAATCACTCACGGCGTTACCGGAAATATAGCAGGAGTCTCTCCAATACGAGGTGCTTGTATAAGGAAAGTTGAGTTCAATCTGTCCATCGGTATAAATTGAATATCCATCAGCAGAATCCCATCCACCGATCCGCTCGTATTTTGTGGAATTCAAAACGTAAAAATTATTATCCATTGTCGGGCCCTCAAGTATTGCATAGTTTGCAGATGGAAACGATGCAGCATGAACCGTCAATGAGGGATCGAATATCGTAATCGTAAAATCCTGTTGAGTCGTAGTTGTTACACCAGTAAAATCCCAAACTTTATTTGCACCCTGTATAGAGGTATCAATGGCAGTGAACGTTGCAACATGTTTATAATAAAATTCGGATCCGAACGGTGCCATCTGGGAAGAGGTGAGAGTAGGCTGGGCGAGGACTAACGATGTAATTACAGAAAACAAAAGCGTAGAGATTATTTTCATGTGTGTTTGTTTATCTCAAATACAAACTTAATGATTTTATCTCTCACAGAGGGCGCAGAGTTCGAGGAGTTTTTTAATCTCAATTTCTCTGCGCTCTCTGAGTTCTCTGCGAGAGATAAAAAGAATCTGCACTCCGCTCGATTATATAGCGATCGATTGGAGTCTAGATTCCTTATTTAGCGATGGAAGCCGGTTCCCGAGCGAAGTCAATGCGAAAATGTTTCTCTCGCAGAGGGCGCAGAGTTCGCAGAGTTTTTTAATTTCAATTTCTCTGTGATCACTGCTTCCTCTGTGAGAGATAAATAAAATCTTCAGTCTTTCTTCTCACAATTTTATTTTATCTTGCAAGAAAAAATTCCTCCTATGAAGAAAAATCTACTACTACTAACAACCTTATTCTTTATCGTACAACTGTCGAATGTAAATGCACAATCGTATTCATTTACACATTCTACAGGTACCTATGCCGATCTTCCGTCTCCAACCGTGCTTAGTTCGCCGTATTGGGACGATTATTCGATTTACCCGGTGCATCTGCCTTTTGCTTTCACTTATTTCGGTACGGCATTCGATTCGGTGTGGGTTATGAGCGGATTCGAAGGATTTACCTACGATCCGAATTCGGGTTTTGGCGACTACGAAATTGGTTCGTATGAATATGCTGAACTGACCGATAACCAGACACAGACGGCCACCATCTCTATTCAGACTACCGGCAGTGCCCCAAACCGTATTTTCAAAATCGAGACGAAGAATGCCGGTTTTTATAATAACTCAAGCGGTACCGATTACGTAAGTTACCAGCTCTGGTTTTATGAGACGTCAAACGTAATTGAGATTCACTTCGGACCCAATTCAGTTCTCGATCCGGCGAGTTGGGAAATTCCCGGCAGCACCGGTCCCGGAATAATCCTGGCCAAGACTGCGGCGCAATTCCTTGCGCTCTCGGGTCCGGCTGCAAATCCGAATGCGACGACGACGTTCGTTAGCTATACCGTTACGGGTGCACCCGCTGACGGTATGATTTACATTTTTACACCGACCTCAACCGGCATCGATGAAAAACTCAGCCGTGCTTCGTTTTCAGTTTACCCGAATCCGACGAATGGCAAATTCCAAATCGAAGCTAAGGACCTCACGTTCGACGGTCAGTTTAATATATATGATGTAACAGGAAAGCTAGTGTATCAAAGCACAGTGTCGTTTGTCAACCGCCTTTCGGCCGAAGTAGAACTCGCTTCCGGAATCTATACATCAGAGTTGAACGACGGGAAAGAAATAATTATCAGGAAGAAGCTCGTCATTGAATAATCATTAAAGTAAAAAAATAAAGAAGGATTATGCCGTTCGATCGAATTAAATGAATGTCATAATCCTTCTTGTATTAATAATTCGCTTATGAAATATTTATTATTTTTCTGTTTTACGTTCCTGTTCTTTTCGCTTTCCAATGTTTCATTTGCAACTCATATTGCGGGAGGAGAAATCAGTTACCAATTTTTAAACAACGATACCTACCTTATTAAATTAACATTGTACAGGGATTGCTTTAATGGTGTTCCACCTTTTGACAACCCGGCAACGATTGCAATTTTTGATTCTTCCAATCAACTGGTGAGTGCTAATCATGTTTCCTTGTTGACATCTTCGGCAATGAATAATTCACCATTTAATTGCATCCAAGGCCTGGCTGTCAATGTCTGTTATGAAAAAGGTGTGTATGAATTCAAGTCTTACCTGCCACGCAGAGCGGGTGGGTATCAAATTGCTTATCAGCGATGTTGTCGTCCGGCCGGTATTGTGAATATTACGAATGTAACATTGACGGGAATGACCTGCTATGCAATTATTCCGGATTCGATAAATGCAGTCAATTCGTCTCCGGCATTCGTGAATGATCCCTTCACGGTTGAATGTCAGAGTACATTATTTACTTACGATCATTCGGCAACGGAAAGTGATGGCGATTCCATCGCATATTCGCTTTGTGCTCCGTTCGATGGAGCCAACAATGTGAATCCGATGCCTGATCCACCGTACAATCCGCCTTATAGTAATATTGCCTGGGCAACAGGATATTCGCTTTCTGATATTTTCGGCGGCGGAACACCTATGACGATCGATTCGATCACTGGAATGTTAAGCGGAATGGCAGCCAATGCCGGAATATATGTTTATGGCGTCTGTGCGAAGGAGTTTCGGAACGGAATTAACATAGGAGAAACGAAGAGAGATTTCCAGGTTAACGTCGTACTGAATTCAGGCGTCGATGAGATAGGAGAGGAGCAGGCGGTGCAGATTTTTCCTAACCCGGTAAATCAAAAGGCTGTCATTAGAATAAAAGACAATATTCGTTCTGATAATGTTGAGATGGTTTTTTATAATTCGCTTGGATGTGTAGTGAAGTCGATGCGAATATCTAATGATGAATTGATTTTTGACAAAGGGGAGTTGCTTTCAGGAATTTATTTTTATAGAATTATTTGTGAAGCAGGAATGATTGGCTCCGGTAATTTAGTGATCGAATAAAGTTTTTACATATACCCATTCGACAATTAAATACAGGTGATTTTTAAGAAACACTATTTGCAAATTCACATGCGATCCCTCCGGGATCGGGGGCTTCGTTGCGAACCGGTTAATATAAACATTTGACCCTTCCGGAGTCGCAATACGAAAGTCACGAAGCAAGTTATTGTGAATAATGTGTGTACAGCAATCTCACGAACTCAAAACTCATTAAGTTTCCACAATCCCATTCTCCACCTTCATCCTCCAGATATAATCATCGAGCTTCAGCGACGTCCTCATAAAGCTCAACGACTGATCATCGACGACACGGTTATTGAAAAGCCACTGGTATAATTTCTCATTGATGAAATACATCGCTTCGAAATCGATAGACTCCGTCGTATTGGAGACATAGATGTTTTGTTCGGCATAAATAATTCTCCTGCAGTCGAAATACCAGTCCTTGATATAACTGATCGACTTGGTGGTGTCTTCCTCGATGAAACGAATTAAAACGATTTCCTTGTTCTTATAAAAAACCTGCTTCTTAATGAGACCGGTTTGTGACTCTTTGAAATTTAGAGTTCCGATCGATCGCTTGATTTCTCCAACGGTTGATTTGATGATCGTAATCGTGTGATCCGTCGAACTGCAACAATTGGCAAATGTATGTGTGCTTAAAAAAACTAATAAGCAGAAAGCAAGGAGTCTTTTCATCTTAATTAGTGTTTGATTAGTACAAGGTAGTGATAATTCTTTACGTTTTCCGTTTGGCGTTTAGTGTTCGCAGTTCAAAACGTGTAGCTTCACCCAACCCCCAAACGCCAAACGAGGAACGCCGAACGTAAAAAGTCAGCCAAACAATTCCGACAACTCCAGCCACCGCATCGACTTCTCATCTATTTCGCCCATGATTTTCTGCATGCGAACGGAAATATCATTTGCCTCAATATGACCGACCGTGCCGCTACTCAACTTGTCGGTCAGATCTTTCTTTTCTGTTTCGAGCTGTGAAATTTCCTTCTCCAGTTTTTCGAACTCGAGTCTCTCTTTGTAAGATAGTTTTTTCTTCGACCCTTTATCCGTCTCAACGGGTCGTTGCGGCTTTACACTTTTTTCCTTCTGCATCCGCTCTTTCTCGAGCTGATCCATCCGGTACTCAGAATAACTGCCGTTGAAGTCCTTGATCATTCCGTTTCCTTCGAAAATGAGCAGGTGATCGACGAGCTTGTCCATGAAATAGCGGTCGTGTGAAACGACGACAAGACAGCCTTTATAGTGGAGAAGGAATTCTTCGAGGACATTCAGCGTAAGCAGGTCAAGGTCGTTGGTCGGTTCGTCGAGGATAAGAAAATTCGGATTCTTTATCAGCACAGTGAGTAAATGCAACCGCCGCTTCTCTCCGCCGCTCAGTTTCGAATAATACGTGTACTGCATGTCGGGCGGAAACTGGAACATCTGCAGGAACTGGGAGGCGGAGACCTTCGTTCCGTTCGCGAGCTGAATCACGTCGGCGAAGTCTTTCGCGATCTCGATCACGCGCTTGTCTTCCTTCAACTCTAATCCGTTCTGCGAATAGTAACCGAAAATGATCGTGTCGCCGGTGTTGATCTTGCCTGAATCAGGCGGCTCGTCGCCGGTGAGCAGGTTCAGGAACGTCGTCTTGCCCGCACCGTTTTTCCCGACGATGCCGACGCGTTCGCCGGTCTTGAAAGTATAGTCGAATCCCTTCAGGATGTGGAAGTCGCCGAAACTCTTGTAAACTTTTTTCATCTCGATCACCTTGCCGCCAATGCGATTCATCTTGATGTCGAGACTCAGGTCATCATTCTTCTTCTTGCCCGTGGCCTTGTCTTTCAGCTCATAAAACGAATCGATGCGCGCCTTCGATTTCGTGCCGCGCGCCTTTGGCATGCGGCGCATCCACTCCAGCTCGGTCCGCATAAGGTTCTGTGCCTTGTCTTTCTCACGGGCCTCGTTGAACTCGCGTTCTTCTTTCTTCTCGAGGAAGTAAGTATAATTTCCCTCGTATGTGTAAAGCTTGCCCTCGTCGAGTTCGAGGATCTTGTTGGTGATGTTGTCGAGAAAGTAACGGTCGTGTGTGACGATGAGGATGGAGAGTTGGGAGCGGGTGAGAAAATCTTCGAGCCATTCGACCATTTCCACGTCGAGATGATTTGTAGGTTCGTCGAGGATGATGAGATCGGCNGGATCGATGAGCGTGCGCGCGAGTGCGATTCTTTTTTTTTGTCCCCCCGATAACTGCCGCACGGGCTGGTCGAGGTGATGAATGTTAAGTTGTGATAATACCTGTCGCACCCTGACTTCGTAGTCCCACGCACCGGCGCCGTCGATGAGGGAGGAGAGACGCTGCAATTCCGAGGTCAATGCATCGGAAGGATGCTCCTGCATCTGCTCGAGCACGCTCTCGTAATCGCGCATGAGTTGCACGGTTGGGTTGTTATCTTCGAAAATGGCCTCGGCGATGGTCTTGCCGGGATCCATGTATGGTTCCTGCTCGAGAAATTCGATGCGAGTGTCTTTACGGTAAGTGACTTCGCCGCTGTCGGGCACTTCCTTGCCGGCGAGGATTCTCAACAGCGTCGTCTTGCCCGTTCCGTTCTTCGCAATCAGTGCAATCTTTTCGCCCTTCGCAATCCCAAAGCTGATGCCTTCGAAAAGTGTTTTCTCGGTGTATGATTTCGAGAGGTTCTCGACGCTTAGGATGTTCATTGGCTTCTATGTTCTGTGTTTTGTGTTCTGTGTTCCGTGTTCGGTGTTCTGTCGCGAAGAAAAACAAATACAGTTTGTGGGCTCGACGAAACTTTATTTCGACTTCAATGGGCGGGGGCAAGCCCCGCCCCTACAATTTTCTCCCTTCTCCCTTCTCCCTTCTCCCTTCTCCCTTCTCTCTTCTCTCTTCTCCCTTCTCCCTTCTCGATACCTGCTACCAAATACCAACAACTACTTTTCCCCCTTTTCCCCCACAAACTGATCCGTCGTATACTTAAACAAAACATTAAACGTCGTCAGCGATCCATAGCAGCGTGTGACATATTGCTGCATGTTGACTTTGTCTTCTTCCGTTAATTTTTCGTGGCTGTTGATACGCTGTTCGAGAACGCGAAGACGGTCGCGAAGCAGGACAATCTTGTTGAAGAAAACATCGATCGGAACTTCCTTCGATTTCAGGCTGCTGTCGCCGGGTTTGAGCGTGATCATTCCGCCGGTCCACTTGGTTCCGATCTCGACGCGTTCCTGTATGTCTGAATATTTGCGAAGCGTATTCGCCAGCAACACCTCGATGTCAGCAAGGCTAACCAGGTCGTTGTCGGCGTCATTCGCGTCGATGATTTCGAATTGGTCGTACGTTCGTTCAATCTCACGCAAACCATGTTGCATAAAGGTGATGAGGTATTCTTCGGGTTTAATCTGGATTACAACGCCCTCACCAAATTGAGGATGCCGTACACGTGAGCCGATTCCCAGGGAAATTTTCTGCATAAAAAAGGAGGTTTTGGCAAAAATAGCAAAAAAAGAACCGCGGATCTTTCGACCAGCGGCTCTACCACACGAAAACATGAACACAAAAACTAATACTTAAAGTTAACGCACATAGATCGATTTCATTGCATGTTTGGTAAAGACTTACAATTCAATGACAAAATCGCCTAATATGTTAAAGTTCATTAACCTATTCCTTATCTTTTTTTTCACTGCTTTCCACCAATGAAAGTGATCTAAGTTTCGGCATTGCAGCTGCTGTTGTTGCAACCGATGCCAAAGCGACGCAGCCTCCAAAAATTACAGATGGAATAAGACCCATAATCTTGGCAGCTAAACTCGATTCGACTGCACCGATTTCATTCGATGAGCTGATAAACATTGTACTGACTGATGTAACACGTCCACGCATCTCATCGGGTGTGAAAAGTTGTAAGATGGTGGAGCGGATAACAACACTAACATTGTCGAAAGCTCCGCTTACTGCCAGAATCAGCATTGACAAATAAAAGTTCTTACTCATCGCGAAAAGTATCATGCGGATTGAGAAAGCAGAGACACAAATTAAAA
>JGI24806J26614_1000436_pt1 | contig 12706 bp, 6 predicted proteins | sample Kansoi200umMDA_FD_26614 | JGI IMG/M metagenome (IMG submission 26614)
CTTAGGAGTGCGAAGTCCCTTTAGAGGATTTAAGGAATTATAACTTTGGAGTGCCAGGTCCCCTTTAGGGATTTAGGGGGTATTCTAAACAACTTTTTTTAATTTCTTAGCTGTAGGAAGTGTCTGCAGGTTGTAATCTTTCATATTGGGTATAAATTTTCTTTCTTTAAGTAAATAGCCATTTCCTTTTTCACAAAAATGGACCTTGATGTTCTCAACGCTTATAGGATTTCCATCCGGTATGTCGGCGATGTTGCTGTGCATAATATCATGCCCGTCAATAATCATTACAAGGCCGCTTCCAATAGCCTCCATGATGTTACCTTCTTTTATGAGCATTCCCGTATCTTCCCCAAGTCCGATTCCGACTGCTGACGGGTTACTTGCAATTGCCTGCGCAAGTCGTCCAAACCTGCCGCGCTTTTCAAAGTGGCTGTCAAAAATTACGTCATCCATAAACCCGAGTCCCGTGGTTATTTTCACCTCGCCTTTCAGATGCGCTGTTGTGGCATTGCCTTCGTAAATCATTGTATTACTCATGGCCATAGCACCCGCTGAAGTTCCGGCTACCACAAAATTCTTTTCTTCATTGTACCGGTTAAGAGCTATTTCTAAAAACTCTGTACCTCCAAAGGTTGCGGAAAGTCTTAATTGATTGCCTCCGCTAAACAGGAGTGCATTGCATTTTTTTACACGGTCAATGTAATCTTTTTCCATCGCGTCAGCACGGTTACGTATCGGAAGCAGACCTACGTTAGTACAACCTATTTTTCCAAAAGCATTCAGGTAATTTTCACCTACTTCATTAGGTATCATGGAAGCAGTAGTGATTACTTCCATTCTTATTCCGGAGCCCCCCGCCTCTTCAAAAATATGGCGAAGAATGCCCAGCTCAAAAAAATTAAGATTATTTCGAACCATTTCGCCCTTCTCCAGATCAACGCCTTTATCTTCTGCGCCACCTATGGCAAATAGTTTTCCCTGCGGATTTTGCATGCATTCAATTTTGATAAAAACAGCGGCGCTGCATTCTACACGATACTGGTTATGGGTTAGTATCTTTTATACGCCCCTACTGTCAAAATAATACTATTTGCAAAAGTAACGCAATTGAGATGAACAGATTGTACAATTTGTTTATATTTTTTTTTGACAATGAATTTTTACTACCTTACAATTTGCCTGAACTTATATTCATTTACACAAACCTCCTCACATTTCTCTATGAAGATTGTTGACATTAAAGTGCTGCGTGGACCCAACTACTGGAGTATCCGAAGACCGAAGCTTATACAGTTGAAAATTGATCTCGAAGAAATGGAACACTTGCCTACCAATAAAATACCAGGCTTTAAAGAAAGACTTGAAAAATTACTGCCCTCGCTTTATGACCACAGGTGCAGCGAAGGTGTGCCGGGCGGTTTTATTTCGCGTGTAGAGGAGGGAACCTGGATGGGCCATGTTATTGAACATGTTGCCCTGGAGCTTCAAACACTTGCAGGAATGGATATGGGCTTTGGCCGTACAAGAACAACAGGTAAAAAAGGAGAATATTTTGTTGTGTTTGATTATATGGAAGAAGAAGCCGGGGTATATGCCGCAAAAGCATCTTTTAGATTGGTTGAAGCATTAATCAGGGGAGAAGAATATATACTTGGCGATGATATTCAGCAATTGAGGGAAATAAGAGAAAACACCCGCTTAGGTCCCTCAACGGGCAGCATTGTTGATGAAGCAGTTAAAAGAGGAATTCCTTATATACGATTAAATAAGCAAAGCCTTGTTCAGCTGGGATATGGCATCCTTCAAAAAAGAGTACGTGCCACTATTGCAAGCACTACTTCATCTATAGGGGTAGATATTGCCGGTGATAAAGAAGAAACCAAAAACCTATTGGGTGCAGCAGAAATTCCTGTCCCAAAAGGAATAATTATTCACAAAGATGATACCATACAGGATGCTGTAAAAAATGTTGGGTTTCCCTTTGTAATTAAGCCGGTAGATGGCAACCATGGTAAAGGTGCAACAACGAATATCACTACACCAGAGCAGGCGGAAAAGGCATTAGAGGCCGCCAGGAAATTTAGCAGAAATGTGATCTGTGAAAAATACATAGCAGGCTTTGATTTCAGGGTTTTAGTAATAGGCTATAAATTTATTTGTGCTGCATTACGTACGCCTGCATCGGTTACCGGCGATGGCGAACATACCATACATTGGCTGGTTGATGAAGTTAATAAAGATAGCAGAAGAGGTTTTGGTCATGAGAAAGTTTTAACCCAAATTAAGATTGATGATTTCACTCAAAAAATGTTAGATGATAAAGGATATACCTTAGACACTGTTCCTGCAAAGGGTGAATTGGTTATTCTAAAACCTACAGCAAACCTTTCAACCGGGGGCACATCTGCAGATGTAACAGATGAGGTACACCCGGTAAATGTATTTATGGCCGAACGAATCGCAAGAATAATTGGCCTCGATATTTGTGGTATAGATATCATGGCTTCTGATTTGCGAAGGCCTTTGTCTGAAAACGGCGGGGCCGTATTGGAAGTAAATGCTGCTCCGGGCTTCAGAATGCATGTTGAACCTTCCGAAGGTTTGCCAAGAAACGTTGCTGAACCATTGGTTGATATGCTCTATCCCAAAGGGACCAATGGCAGGATTCCGATAATTGCTATTACTGGAACTAATGGGAAAACTACTACCAGCAGGCTTATAGCCCATATCTGCAAAACCGCAGGATATAAAGTTGGGCTCACTACTTCGGATGGGGTGTATATACAAAATCAATTGATGATGCAGGGCGACTGCACGGGACCACGCAGTGCCGAATTTGTTTTGAAGGATCCTACGATTGATTTTGCAGTGTTGGAATCAGCAAGAGGAGGAATTTTAAAGAACGGGCTCGCTTTTTCCAATTGTGATATTGCTGTAATCACCAATGTTACTGAAGATCATATCGGACTTGGTGGTATTGAAAATATTGAACAAATGGCGAAAGTAAAATCTGTATTGGCAGAAACTGTTTTTCCAAATGGCTTTGCCGTTTTAAATGCTGATGATGACCTGGTATATGAAATGAGGAAAAATGTTGACTGTAAAATTGCTTTATTTAGCATGGATGAAAATAATAAAAGAATAAAACAACATTGTAATAAAGGAGGCATGGCAGCTGTATTTGAAAACGGATACGTAACGCTTATGAAGGGAAGCTGGAAGATAAGGGTTGAAAAAGTAAACGATGTGCCTATTACTTATGGGGGCAAAGCTATTCATAACATAATGAATACTTTAGCCGCAATACTTGCCTGTTATTTATTCCGCAATATAAAGGCTGAAGATATAAGGCTCGCATTGCAAACATTTATTCCTTCTCCCTCACAAACTCCCGGAAGGTTAAACCTTTTTCAGTTTAAGAATTTTAAGTTTTTGGTTGATTTTGCCCACAACCGGGCCGGGCTGGAACTGCTATGCGACTTTGTAAATAAATTTCAGGAATCACCAAAGGTAGGGATCATTAGTGGCACTGGTGACAGAAGAGATAACGATATCCGTGATATTGGAAGGATCTCTGCAAAAAATTTCGATGAAATAATCATCAGGCAGGATAAGAATTTGCGCGGAAGAACTGCTGAAGAAATTATTAATCTTTTAATAGAAGGAATCAATGAAAGCAAAACAAAGGATATACCCGTTACGATTAATTTCAGTGAACGTGAAGCAATAATGTACGCTTATAAAAATGCAAAGCCCGGCTCATTTATAACCATCATGTGCGACGTAGTACCAGATGCGCTTGCTTTTATAAAAAATCTGAAAGAAGAAGAAGAGAATTCAAAGGCATAATGAAATAAGGGGTAATATGCAATATGCAATGGGCAATATGCAATGGGCAATGGGCACTGCGGCAATTGAACAATTCACCAGCTCAACAGGGAATTGCGTTTGTATAATTTAATGCTTAACCTTATTTTTGCACTCCTTTTGTCCCATAGTATAAAGGTAGTACAACAGATTTTGATTCTGTCTGTCGAGGTTCGAATCCTCGTGGGACAACATTATTGAAATGAAGGCCACTCCTGTATTTCATCGTTTTTCCTTCCTTGCTTGTAGCGTTAACCGTTAACAGAACCCTTAACACAAACGCTATATATGATGTCTCTTTCGAATCGGTGTAAAGTCAGCAACTTTCTGTTTTTCCCCAAAACGGGCAAGCCAATTCTGCAAGCACGAAACACACCCTGGCATATCCATCACCGGGTTTTATGATCCCTGTGTTTTCAAAACCCATCAGGTAATTGATCAAAGGAATGAATATTTTGCACGATGAGATCCGAAAAAAAGGATGCGACTGCGATTTTACGGAAAAATGAAATGGACCTACTTTTGATCCAAGGATATAATAAGCAAGTCATACTGTGTTCCTGATGACAACGAGATCCATCCGCAAATACCGCAAAAATGAATGCAGTTGGTAACTTACCTGCATCAATACCAGGTCATTATTTTGGTGGGTGGCAATAACCGCTGCCGATACGATTACACAAGGTGCTGCAACTTGATAATTTAAAAGGTATTCCACAAAAGCGTGATGGTTGTTCTGCTGGCGGCGAAGGGTGTACCGAGACTAACCGGGAAATTCTGATTAATTCATAATCTACCCCCTCCAAGTACCCGTCCAAGTAAACCTCCTGCCCCACTAAAACCCCGGCCTGCGCCAAATAGGCTGCCCAATAATCCGCCACCAAGCAATCCTCCTAAAAGGCCTCCACCCCCGCCTGTCATTGTTCCTCTATTGCCGCCAAGCAATCCTCCCAACAGACCACCTCCTCCACTTCTTCTTCCACCACTAAGCATTTTTACAAGTATAATAGGACCAATTATGCCAAGTGCTCCTTTTAACAATGAGTTACTATTTATTCCGGCGGCTTTAAGTTTGTCGCCAAAACCCAGGCTATCTAAAAAGTTGCCTGATGTTGTTTGTTCCGATTGAATTGCCCCGGCATGCTTAGGGGCTTCCTCAACGGCTTTTTTTGTAAACTCATCAAGTAACGAGAATTGCTGACGGGTGACCCCAAGGTATTGTGTAATCTTCTCAACATATTTTTTTTCTTCTTCCGAATAGGACTGATCTGACTGGGCAAACGCAATTACATCACTGATCAATGAAAAACGCAGATCACTTGTTTTTAACACATCCAGGCAGCGCTTTAAGTCATCATCACTAATTTGCGTGGCGGCAGCTTCTGTTATTAATGCCGTTTGCTCTTCAGATAATTTGGCTGATTGGCACAACACTTTCAAATAATCTTGTTCTTCTTCGCTTGCCCCACGATCGGCCGTAGCAATAGAAGCAATTGCTCCCAGGTAGGCGCCTTTTTCCAGATCACTATACCCGTCTAAAATAGTTGTTGTTTGTTCCATGCTTTTTCATAATTGAATAATAATATGACAAACAAGCAAGTAAAAATCATGCCATACTATGCTATGTAATTATTCTGCATTCCTGTCCTGGCTTGAAGTACAATGTCAGGATAATGAAAACTCTATTTGATTCATTTCGGTGGTTAATTGCATCACCTTTTGCAAAACCGACAAGATTAGAGAAGATGGAAATTTGTAGATATGCAACTGCCCGATGGAGTTTGTAAAAACAATGGGTTATAGTACAGTTGAACAGTTATTTTTTGCTGCTTCACTTTGCGTACTTTTATGTCATTGCGGGGCGTTTTTGTAACTGGCCACATCTTACAACACAATGGGGGTAAGACCTTCAAGTTCACGGAGACCCTTAATTAAAGGCATTACGGGCAACAGATTTAATTACCTTCAAGGCTGCTTTTTGATAAGTTATGATTGGCATTTATTGGCAGTATTTCTGAAAAGTGGGTTAGCGCTATCGCCTTGTTAGAAATGGAATAAATATCTATCTTATTAAAACAACGGTGCCCTTTCTGCGAATTTTTTCTCCTAAATCGCAAATGGCCTCTATATAATAAACAAATACAGTCGATGGCTGGTCCTGATTGTTTACTTTACCATTCCATCCAAACGCCTTATCATTTGGAGGAAAATTTTTTGCTTCATAAACAAGCTTTCCAAAACGGTTATAAATTGAAAACCTGATAATGGATTTTATGCCACGTGTTAAAGGATAAAAGTAGTCGTTAAGGTTATCATTATTTGGAGTGAAGGCATTAGATATTAATAAATTCGCATCCTTACACTCTATAAAAATTGATATCTCATCCTTTGCGACACAGCCGCTATCAGAAGTTACTTCTATGAGAAAAGTGTTTGAATTAATTGCAGTGCCACTTGGGGTAGGGCATGTGTTGCAGCTTAATATCCCAGTGGGTGTCCAGCTATATGAAGTTATATTATTGCCATATAAGGGGCTTATGGTAAAATTAGAATTGAACGGATAAACTTTATCCGGACCGGCATCCACGGTCGGCAGGCTTTTTATATGCACAGTAATATTTGTGCTGCTGGTAAAGCATCCTATGGAATCAGTGAGAGTAGCCGTGTACGTGGTAGTTTGAGTGGGCGAAGCTATTGGTCCATAATTATTAGCATTTGACAGGCCGGCCGCCGGAGACCATACGATTTTTTTCCCCGGAGGATCAACATTTAACTGAACTGTATCATTAAGGCACATATAAGGGTCACTCATTAGGCGTGTAGCGACGAAAGGGGGGTAAGCTTTTACCAAAATGCTATCTTTTACGGTGCAGCCAAACCTGGTTGCAGCGGTGATAATATATTGTGTTGTCGAAGTAGGATTAGCGAGCACCGTGTCACATGTGGCACAGTTTAGAGAACTGGATGGAAACCAGGTTATAGCGTCGCTGTGAAAAGCAAAAAGTGAATCAGTCATTCCGGCGCAAAGAGTATCAATAGCGGGAATAACGTATAAAAACGGCAACGGATTGACAGTAATGGTTTTTACAAGAGTATCCGTGCAGCCGTTTATGTCAATACCGGTTAATTTGACTTTATAAGTACCGGGGTTATCGTAAACATAAGGCTGCGGCTGATACACTGTATCATTTTCCTGCTGTACACCAAAATTCCAATACCAAAGATTGACAGCGTCTGCCGGAATATATGGCTTGGAAGTATTCGTAACATTGTATAAACTATTCAAACAAATAGAGGATGGAGCAGTAAAACTGAGGTCAGGCCCTCTTACTAAAAGTGTATTATTTAAGCGGATAGTATCCTGGCAATATTGAGAGCCGTTATTTATAATTACGTAATTATTAAAATTTCCGAAGATCGATGCACTAACAGTAAATGAAGAATCGTTAAAAGGACCTGCCTGCTGTCCTGCGACATACCATGTGTAAGTGTCTGCAGGATTATTATAATTATTTAGAACAGAAAAGGTAGTACTGTCATTTTTACAAATTGAGGTATCAGAATTTGCAAGAAATGGATCCGATGTATAGATTGTTTGTGAATATGTATCGCTGCAACCCGTAACATTGTCTGTAACTGTCAGCTTTGTTACAAAAGAACCAGAAGCAGGAAAAGTATGTGTAGCGTTACGTGTATTTACAACAGGAGAACCATCACCAAAATCCCATGAAATAGTTGACAAGTTGCCCTGGCTCGTATTAATGAAAGAAAATGTTTTTTTATCAGCACAACTGTTTGAATAAGCGTAGGTGGCTATTACGCCTACCACCGTGATCGGAAAAGTTATACGATTGCCAAGGCATCCATTGTAAGCGGGGGTAACAGTAACATGCTTAATGCCCAACGAGTCATATTTATGATGAGCGAGCGTATCTGTCACTATTTCAGTTTTGCCATCATCAAAATTCCAAAAATAGGCATTTGCGTTGACCGCTTTCGAAACAAACGATGCTGTATCAGATCCACATATTATTGACTTAACCGGATAAGCAATATGATTGAAAGGCGGAGTTCCATAAGCGATTCTACTAAAACTGTAACTATTGGTACAACCTTCACTAGTAGTAATAGTCACTAAAGGCGAATAACTGCCTGCGGCAGGATAAATATGAGTTATACTCCCGGTAGCAGTTGCAGCGATTGGGCTGCCATCGCCAAAATTCCAGGAATAATTTGTTACTGTAGTATTAACCGGAATGGCAACGTTTGCATTAAAACTTACATTCTTCGGAACACATCCGAATGTTGGCAATACGGTTCCTTTGATCGGAGGGTTTTGAACCGTAATGGTAACCTGACTAGTTCCAAAACAGCCTGACAAAGCCACCGCTTTTAGGTTTACGGTATACTTCCCCAGCGCCGCATAATTATGAGCTATGCCATTGACAGCGGTAGTTTCAATAGCTGATCCATCTCCAAAATCCCAATAATACTGGGCAATGTTTCCACTACTTGTTGCCGTAAAATTCACAATACCGGGTTTACAAATATAATTTCTGTCGTATTTAATGGTAGTCGTTATCGACGAATTAACAATAATTCTTTTAGTAACCACTACAGTGGAGCGTGCATAAATTACTATTAGTTTTACTGTATAAGAACCGGCATTGTTATAAGTTATTGTTGGATTTGGACTATTACTGCCCTGGCCATTTCCAAATGTCCATACAAAGCCTCTGGGGTTTCCTGTGGCAGTTTGTGTAAATTGTACAGAGGAAGGGTTGCAAAATAACCCATCGCTGGTTTGATATGTAAAATCGGCAGTCTGCGCTTTAGCAAGTAACGAGAAAGAAACAAAATAAATAATAAATAACAGAATTTTGTTCATTGATTGAATGTTAATTATAGCAGCAAGTTGAGTTTTGCGAACTCACGAGATTCACAAATAGTGCCAATCATTTATTTCCCCCCAGAAAGCCAGAGGTACATAAAAAGTGTTTTATAGGTTGACGGTGATATTTTTTGGTGTACAGGGCGGAATGTTGACTCCTTTCGGAATAATCAATATTGTTCATACAAATACTAACATCAATAACGAAGAAAATATTGTGGGTGGGGACTGGAAAATTTGCTTTCTGTTTTCAATGAAGGGGCATGGTGATAGATTCCTTGCAGAAAGTGAGTAGCTATCCTATCCTACCGAAGCGAATGTTGAAGGTCGGTTATTGATATTAAAATATGTAAGAAGATGGACGCTGCGCGGTATATTGAAAGCTATCGTTAACCCGCTGCTGATACAGCATGAAGCGCAATATGGAAGAGGTTTCATAGCCGTATAAAAGGCTATGAAACGTTCCGTTATGACAGCTATGTTTCGACAGGTTCTTATTTTGCAATCCCATTGATTAATGCGCTAATATGATTGCATGGATTATTGTATTGCCTGGCTTTTAATATCTATAACATTTGTCTCCCCACCACCCGGTTCACAATGTGTAATGATCCTGTCTGCACTGATCCCTTCTTTTTCTGTGAGATAGGTTTTTACAGCATCTACTCTTTTGTTGCAAAGAGCCTGCGAAGCTTTGGTGGAGGCAGGATACCCTGTAAGAGTTATGGAACAAGCAGCGCTACCCTTTAGTTTAGCAGCCACTATCGCTAACATAGCCTTAGCATCACTGCTTAAGCTGCGTGCGTTCCCCTTGAAAGAAATACTGGGCAGATCGCCAAGATTACAAGCGCTGCTATCCGAAATCCTGTTTTTACAACATTCCGGATCAGGGCATTTACCCACGCCATCAGCATCTACAGGCTGGCAATTTGTAGGTGTTATTAATTCTTTGTCTTTGCAGTCCGGAACTCCATCACCATCCGTATCTTTAGTCACACCATGGGAATCGACCGGGCACCCCTTAGGAGTATTTGGTTCTTTATCAAACTGATCGGCAACCCCATCACCATCAGAATCCATCATGGTAGTTTTTAATGTATCCACTTCTGATTGAATATGATTTATCTGGCTTTGCAGGTTATTATTCATATATGCCGCAGGATTATCAAACATCAGTTGTTTTTTTGGTTTCTTGCCAAGGGCGAATTCTATTCCTAAAAACCCATAAGAAAACTTATCTCTATGCACATCAGCATGTGTAGTGGTAGTTCCATCAAAGTTATCGTTGTCAACAATATTCGCCCTATAACCCAAATCCAAATTTATCAAATCAGACAGGTTAAATTTAAGACCCATACCTACCGGAACAAAAAAATTGTGCAATGTATTACCGTTGTTAAAAGGAACTTCAGCGGTAGTTCCTGTCGCAACAGTTACGGGCTTATAATGTGTAAGGCCACCACCAGCAGTTATATAAGGGACGACCCTGGTTTTCACACTGAGCCAATTTATATTTCCAAAAGTGAAAACGCCACTTAAACTTATAGCAAAACCCATGTCGGTTTTAAAGGATGCAATTTTTCTGTCGGTGGCCGGTAAACCGTTCCAGTAGTCGTTATCATTGTTCCCTTTCAAATTCCCCTTTAAAAAGTCAGCCTGTACTCCGAACAGATGCGTAAACTGGTATTTTATATTTGCACCATATCCAAACGTATACAACGGTTTTGTAAAATCGTTGGATCCACCTGTGACTATTGAAGGGCGCAAAGCCCCTACATTAACGCCCACAGAAAATTTGCGAAATTGACTGCTCCCCGTAAAAGGGGCCTGGGCTAATATTATTAAGGAATTGACGAGTAAAATTCCCGTTACAACAAATTGTTTAATAGAATTGATAATCATAAAACAGATTTAGATATTATTTATTTGGCTGATTCCGTGAGCTAATATACTTTTTTACAAGATTAAATAGCGGATTAATTTTTTTTTATTACCAATTACAAAGGAGCGGTCCTATAAAGGCATTTCATCCTAAGCCGAAACTGAAATAAGTTCCGGCATTTCTATCACATCCAGCTTTTCATAAAAAGAATTTTTACTTTTATATTCCGCTACAATCACTTTCATTTGTTTCACCACCAGTATATTTTTATTTTTTTCTGCAAGTGCTATTAAATCTTCAATATCATGGGCAATAGTATTCGTTGCCTGCTTATTGACCCTGGAAATCATTATCTTTTTGTGATGTGTGGGAATTATTTCTTCGTCTTTGTTCAATACTTCTTCATATAATTTTTCGCCAGGCCTTAAACCGGTATATTCTAAATGGATATCTTTACCTGGCACTAACCCGGTTAGTTTTATCATTTTATTCGCCAGGTCAGCGATCTTAACCGGTTCACCCATATCAAAAACAAAGATTTCACCACCTCTGCCCATAGTAGCGGCTTCCAATACCAGGGAACAAGCCTCCGAAATCGTCATAAAATACCTCATAATTTCAGGATGGGTAACTGTTACAGGCCCCCCCTTGTCTATTTGCGCCTTAAAACGCGGAATTACCGATCCGTTGGAGCCCAAAACGTTCCCAAAGCGGGTTGTAATAAATTTAGTATTTCCATTCACCGAAAATATATGGGGTTCATTTCTTGTATCAAAATTTCCTTTAGGGCTTTTTTGAATATGTTGCTGGTTGATTTGCAGCGCACCCACATACATCTCTGTTATGCGCTTGGAGGCGCCCATAACATTTGTGGGATTGATCGCTTTATCAGTAGAAATAAAAACAAAACGCTCTACACCGTACATTACTGAAAGGTCTGCTACAATCTTCGTACCCAGCACATTATTTTTAACCGCTTCGCATGGGTGCATTTCCATCAGCGGTACGTGCTTATATGCGGCAGCGTGGAATACAATCTGGGGTTTATGTGTTTCAAAAAGATTTTGCAGTACCTCTTTATTTCTTACATCACTGAGACAAAATACCATATTATCAGTTCCGCCGGCTATTTGTTGCAGTTGATATTGCAATTCATATAATGCTGTTTCCCTGTTGTCACATAAAATAAGCTGTTCCACGTCAATTCCCATTAACTGTTTCACGATCCCGCTGCCTATTGAACCCGCCGCCCCAGTAATCAATATTCTTTTCCTGGTTAAGCTTTTCTGTAAATGTTCCGGCGCCAGCTCAATGCTAGGCCTGTTTAACAGGTCTTCTATTTTTAAATTTTTAATTTGCCTCGTTTGCAGATTTCCATCTACCCACTTTTGAACAGCTGGGATTATTTTTACATTAATATTCCTGGTCAAACAATAATCCACCACTCTATTTTTCAGCTCTACATCTATATCATCTGATGCAAGGAATAGGTATTTAATTTTACACTTTAGAGCAAAAGCCTTAACCTGTTCAAAAGAATAAATCTTAGTATTATCAATGGATTTACTCCAGAGATTTTCATTTTCTTCAATAAATCCTACCACCTTATAAAGGCGGCCTGCAATAGATTCAATTGCTTTTTTCAAAAGTGCTCCGCTATTTGTTCCCCCGAATATCAACACATTTTCAGCCGTGAATTTTGCTTTTAAGCTTCTGTGATATAGTTCTTTTACCCAGATGCGATAAGCAAAGATTAAAAAGGAGGCTGTAAAAAAATAAATAATTAAAACGGACGAAGGAACAAGATAGGGTATTTTAAAAATAGCGCTTACTGCGATTGAGATCATTAAGACAAAAGAAGAAAAAAATACGGCCGAAACACATCTGAATCCTTCCTGCGAACCAGATAGGCGGATAATTCCTTCATAGGTACGAAATATCCTGAAAAAAATTATATTAAGCCCTGTTACAACGAGTATTGAACAAAGACGAAGAAATAATTCCCACACATCACAAAAAGATAATGATTTCCAGGGTCAATAAGCAGGCAACGAATACTATTG
>JGI24806J26614_1000437_pt1 | contig 12700 bp, 6 predicted proteins | sample Kansoi200umMDA_FD_26614 | JGI IMG/M metagenome (IMG submission 26614)
GAAATGCTAAGATTGCAAGTTGTGGTGCCGCAATCTGTGTCTGGTACAGGATTAGAGCAATCACCATCAAATGTGGCAGCACGAAGATGGCCACCATCATTACCATTATTGTCACCTGCGAACAATCCAGTGTTTGCATCGCAATTTTGTGTACAATAAAGAATAGGCATCGTATTGCATGCATTTGAAATCAAGGTGTGACTGAAACTATAAACACCATCACTCACATAATAAGCAGTATGACATTGATTACCATTATCGCTGCTCTTAACGATGACTTCAATAGTGGCATCCGTACCACCATTGGCACAATCTGTAACATTGCTTAAAGTAATGGTATACGTACCACCCTGAGCAACCTCCCAGAATTGTTGACCACCATTATTGGTAGTTGATGCTGAACAAGCCCCGTTCTGTCCTTCGACATTGGAGATATAACCAACACCAAAATTGTCATCGGTAAATAGAGCTTCAGCGTGTCCGCCAGAAGATTGTCCATCGGCGGTTGCAATAAGTGAAGCGCCAAGTTCATCCTGATCAGCAGGTACGTCCCATGTTGCAGAGAAATTGCCATCGCCATCAGCGGTTACGTCCCACGGCTGGTGATCAGGACTGGTGGCATCATCACCACCTGTTGGGTTGTGAAGAACTTGTAAGGTTACTGTCTCACCAGAACCAAATCCAGAACCGGTTAGCTGTACGGTGGTGCCGGGAGCATAATCACTGGCGTCAGTAGTTAATGTTTGTGCGAATGTTGCACTTGTAAAAACAAGAAGCAACAGTGTTATCGCACAACAACAAAGCTTTTTTAAGGGGTTTTGATTTTTCATTTTTAAATGTTTTAGTTGAGATAATTGAGGATTGTTAAATGATTTTTAGAAGCCTTTGGGCTCGAATTGTAAATGGTCAAGGGAATTTGTTGCATAGGCATTATAATTTTTTGAGTGAATAAAGGAGTGTATGTTGAATTGAAACTTTGATTTTTTGAATGGAGAAAATAGCAGCAGCTAAACGAAGTAGCGCTCTTCTTCGAAAAGGCTTACTAAGAGGAGAAGCATTGTCACTGTAAAGCATTAATTCTCCTCTTAGAGAATTACAATCGACTTCCACAAAGTTGATGGCCTCAGGTGTTTTGTTTTGGGTAGGATAAACTGAAACCGGGCATGAAGATACACATGAATATGAATTACCACATACAAAAATTTATGCAAACTTACTAACAGACAAACTCACATTAGAAAGTGTCGTATTCAGGTTAAAGCCAGGTTAAATTCCAACTCTGTTCAACAGGGATGAAGCCTGAATTAACGCAGCTGTATGACAGTGGTCATAAGAATTTCTATTTTTATAACCAACATAACTAACTTAATGTATAAAATCACATTTCTGATTCTCCTCACTCTTCTCTTATCTTTCAACACGCACTCGCAAAGAGCTCAATTAAATCCCACTCTATACCGTGCTGTGACTGCAGATGAAGTTGCTTCTGAAATTGTTTCACTATTTGCTCAAGGAAATGTAAATGTTGTTCAACAAGCAGTGAAGGAACTTGGAGGCACTTTCAAGTATGCAGTAAATGACATTGCTTCAATCAGTCTGGCATTAGATAAAGTATTATGGCTGGCGCAGACTCCGGGAATTAATCGGATTGAAGGGCTGTATGGTGAAGGTCAATTGATGGATGACATGACGAATATCAATGCCAACGTAAATCCGGTTCATCTTGGTTATGCACCATTATCGCAAGCTTACAATGGCAGCGGAGTCGTAATGGCCTTTCTTGATTCAGGTATTGAATTCAGCCATCCGGATTTTCAGCATGAAGATGGATCAACCCGTATTCGTTGGCTATGGGATCAAAACATGACAAGCGGAGGAACCACTCCACCCGATTTTGGTTACGGACAGGAATGGGATTCTATTTCTATCAATAATGGTGAATGCACCCACTCTGAAGCATCTGTTTATTTCGGACACGGCTCGAATGTCTCAGGCATCGGTGCAGGAAATGGTTTTGCTGTCAACAATTTTGAAGGCGTTGCCCCAAAAGCAGACATCATTACCGTTGCCATCAGGTTTGACAATGATTTTCTGAATAATGTCGTGGATGCCACAAAATATGCTTTTGATAAATCGGCAGAAATTGGCAAGCCATGCGTTATCAATGCAAGTCTTGGAACATACAGCGGCTCACATGATGGGACTGATCTCGCAGCGCAAATGATCGACGATTTGATCGAACAACAGACAGGAAGATCATTCGTGTGTGCAGCAGGGAATGCGGGCAACATTAATTTTCATTTGGGATATGATGCAGAAACTGATTCCTCTTTCACATGGTTTTACTATAGCGCAGTTCAGCAATCAGTGCTCTACGAATGGTGGATCGATGCAGCTGATGCTTCTAATTTCAATTTTTCCATTGGAGCTGACATCACGAATCCATATACTTACCGGGGAAGAACAAAATATTACAATCTCGTCAATGATTTCAATTTTGTAAGCGGTGTTGCTACGAGGAAGGACACCTTGTTTTACAATGCAACGAGATTGGGCATTATCACCTTCACTGCTTACAAATATGATAGCAGTTATGCCTGCGACGTCACCATCAAACCTGATCTCACTACGTATTACTGGAGATTCATCACACAGGGGTCGGGACGTTTTGATGCATGGAGTGGCACAAATACCACCGCTACCTCTGACATGATTACTATTCTACCGGATGAAATTACATTTCCTGATATCGCGCGCTATAAACTTCCTGACAACAATGAAACCATCGTGAGCAGTTTCACCTGTTCTGATAAAGTGATCTCCGTTGCTAATTACACCAACAGAAATGAATACATCAATTTCTACGGACAACCCCAGGTGAACAGCGATGTGGTAGGAGCATTAGCGGTAAGCTCAAGTTTTGGACCCACAAGGGACGGCAGAGTGAAGCCGGAGATTGCCGCCCCAGGAAACACCACGCTCGCCTCCGGACAATTTTCAACGTTGTACGCCCTGATAGCTTCTGCACCTGGTAAAGTAGCCTTAGGAGGAATGCATGACCGGAATGGGGGAACTTCCATGGCATCACCGGTGGTGGCAGGAGTTGCTGCGATGTACCTTCAAAAAAATCCCACGGCAAGCTGGAAGGAAGTTAAAACAGCAATCACTTCCACTGCAAAAAGTGATTCGCTAACCGGATTCAATTTGCCGGACAATAAATGGGGGTACGGAAAAGTGGATGCATTTACGGCCATGACTACGCTGATTGTTCTTGGTTGCACTGATCCTTCTTCCATCAACTTTAATCCGGATGCCACAATTGACGATGGAAGTTGCATTGCGATTGTGTATGGATGCAACGACATCAACGCGCTGAACTACGATCCTTCGGCAAACTTTAATGATGGGTCTTGCCAATATCCCGTTGGAATTTCATCTGCGAATTCCTCAGAGGATTATTTCTATTGCTATCCGAATCCATCGCATGGAGCGACACAATTTTTCTTTCCATCGAATGAAAAATCTTCGAACAGGAAATGATGGTGGCCATCTTCGTGCTGCCACATTTGATGGTGATTGCTCTAATCCTGTACCAGACACAGATTGCGGCACCACAACTTGCAATCTTAGCATTTCAAGCAGTGCAGAATGTTCAGACAATTGTCCGACATTAAGCGTCAATGGAGCACCTGATGATGCTACTTATCTTTGGAGTCCCGGCAATGAGACTACTTCAACTATACAAGTTTGCGATCCCGGAACCTATTCGGTTACAGTAACCGGAACCAACTGCGCGAGTTCAACATCGATCTCTCTTGATGATTGCGGAGGTGGATGTCCACCCCCCAATGTTGGAATTACCCCAAGTGGACCTACTACGTTCTGCGAAGGCGGCAGTGTTGATTTGTGTGCTTCAGGAGCAGTTTCCTATTCATGGAGCGGCCCGGATGGTTTTATTTCAACTGAGGCTTGCATCACTGTAAGTACGTCCGGAACCTATACAGTCACCGGCTATGGGCCAGTAGGGTGCATTCATACAAGCCAAGTTACCCAGGATGTAACCGTGAATCCTCCTCCAACAGTTGTAGCAACGGCAAGTGGTCCAACTACTTTCTGTCAGGGAGGTAGTGTACAGATATGTGCCAGTGGTGCCTCTACATATGTTTGGAGTCCCAATAACGAAACTACAACTTGTATTACTGCTAGTGCAGCCGGAACCTATTCAGTAGTAGGAACAGATGCGAATGGTTGTACAGATGCTTCGGATGGCGTGACTGTCACTGTTAATCCGAATCCTTCATGTAACATTGTAGATAACAATACAACTGTGGTGTGTGGCTTGTCCTACACTGCTTCTGTTACTACGACTCCTTCAACCGGCGTTACTGTTTTGTGGTCTGTTTCCGGTTCAGGATGGTCAATCCCAGGTAGCAAAATAGGTTCTTCAGTTACTTACGTCGCTGGTCCTGGAAAGGGCACGTTGTCAGTAACAGTCACAATCACGGCTACAGGTTGTACAAGTAATTGCTCGCTTTGCATTACTTCAAATTGCACAGAAGGTTGCAGCTACACACAGGGCTTTTATGGAGGCACCGGAAAGAATTGTCAACAAGTTTCTGCTTCTGGTGTGAACGGTGTTGTTGCTTCAGCTCTTAGCCAAGGTGCATTTAAGACAGGAACAACCGGTCACTCGATTACTTTTGGAACTGGTGAAGCCTCTTGCCTTATTTCGCATCTGCCTTCAGGCACTACACCTAGCCAACTCCCTTCCGGAGATAAGAGTTGTGCGACGGCAAACACAAGCGCTTATTTGAGCGGCGGTAAATACAAGGATGTACTCCTTGGACAAGTCATCGCTCTCGGATTAAGCATGCGCAATACTTCCGGATTGGGATCCATTGTAATAAACGGTGCTTATGTGACAACTTATAAAGCAACGACTTGCTCAAGTGGTGTTGCTAGGCCAGGAACTAAGATTGTTAAAGGTCCAATTCCTGCGTCAATATTTACCGCGTTGGGCTCCAGCTTCACAGTGTCACAGTTGTGGACTGCAGCTAACAATGTGTTGGGTAATGGTGGTACTGCATCAGTATTGAGTGATTACACAAAGGCACTCGACGTAATCAATAATGCATTTGACGGTTGCCGTATTCTTGCTGGCTTCGGTTCCAGCTCAAGTGGTCTTAAGGATGATGATCAACTTGATCCAATATCTTCTAATGTTTCTTACACTACATTGGAGAACCTGAGCATCTTCCCGAATCCGGCCGTAAATCAGGTGAATATTTCATTTACTTCAGCATCTGACATGAATGCCACTGTTTACATCTACAATGTGAATGGGGTTCTTGTTAGCCGTGAGGTTACTGGAGTATTTACTGCTGGTGAATCGTCGATGGTTCAGCTTGATGCTTCCAAGTGGTCACAAGGTGCTTACTTTGTTAGAATCATCCAGGGCGATAAATCTGCCTATGGTAAGTTCATCATAGCGAAGTAATCTCTATTAAGTTTATCAAATAAAAATGCCGCTCCATTAATGGTGGAGCGGCATTTATTTTCTTAGCCTTCTTAATCCCTTTTACAATTCTCGAACAACTCTAAGAGTTTATTCAACTGTGATTTGCTTTGTCACCATTCCATCAGTTCCGTAAACCTTCACAAAATAAATTCCTGCCGGCACCTTTAATTGAATTTCGGCCGGTGTGTTCTCATCCATCTCATCACTCTTCCAAATTTCTTGTCCTAAGACATCAAAAACAACAATCGACTTCAGGACATCACTTGATGACACGACAAAATTTCCTCTCGAGGGATTAGGATAGATTGAAACTTCCGGTGCAATTCCATCAGCTCCTTTTTTCGAAGCGGTTTTAAATGTTTGTGTTGAAGTGAACCCAGAGGTCGTTAGCGGGTTACTAACGCATGTTGCCTGCACTTTGTATTGATAAGTGGTGTTTGAATTTAGTCCTGTAATATTGATACTGTTGCCTGTCACTCCTGAAATGATAGACCAAGGACCATTTCCGTTCTTCTTGTAATCCACTTCATACGATATCGCGCAGGAATTATTTGTCCACGACACAGTCGCTGAATTTGCAGTCACGTTCGAAGCGGAAGGATTAGCGGGTAGCGAGCAACTTATGTTCAGGTTGCTTCCGTTGTCAGTTCCTGTTATAGCAGGATCAGAGGAGATCACACGAATTCTGAATCCTGTTCCGGTTTGGTTTGAAGGAGACGTGCAAGCGATTGTACCTGATTGGGCTGAAGAGAGTGTTCCAATAGTTACCGGTGAAGAAAAACTTCCGGTTGCATTGGATAATTGCGCTGTGTAAATATTTCCTGAATTAAATGTTCCGTTAGCTGTAAACGACACATTTAATGAACTGCCGGGACAAATGGAAGTCGGAGAAATAGCACTTGTAGTTATGCTCACATTACTGGTTCCTTGCCCTGAGCATGTTGTCGTATTTGTTCCGGTACTTGCATCGGAAATTATTATGACTGGTCCTCCATAGCCTTGAATAGCTGGTGGCGAAAAAGTTACCGTAACATTGTGACTGCTTCCTCCTGCTAAACTTCCGCTCCAGTCGCCGCTAAATCCTGAGGGATATGAAATGGAAGAAATGTTCAGCCCTATATTTCCTGTATTTGAAATAGTAAGTGTTTGCTGAGAAGAATTTCCAATCGCAATATTTCCGAAATTCAAATTGCCCGAAAGACTTATGATGGATTGATTGGTTACCACAACGCTTGATAAATCAGATTGCCACATTCCGCGGCCGTAGGTGGCAGCTACGAGTTTGTTTGAAGTGTAGTTTATTTCAAGCTCAAGTACCAACACGTTTGGCAGCCCATCGCTGTAAGAGATCCAATTCGTAGAGTTATTATCTATGTAATAAATGCCGATGTCAGTTCCAATATAAACACGATCTGGAGAATTCTTTTCATAAACAATAGTGTTTACCGGAATATTTGCCAAGGTCCCACTGATGTTGGTCCACGTTCCACCTCCATCTGTCGATCTGAAAACTTTATTTCCGGAAGAATATCCTCCAAGACAAATCCAAATCGTATTTGGATCCGATGCTGAAACAGCAATTTGATTAATTCCTAAATTGACAAGTGATGGAAGTCCCGTAGTGATATTGGTCCATGTAGTTCCTCCATCAGTCGTTCTGAGAATTTTTCTGAATGAGCATGCATAGATTGTATTGGGATCAGAAGGAGAGATGGCGATATCAGAACAGCCCTTATCACCGGAGCATGTTGTTACATCGAAGATGTTATTGCCAATGTTGACCCATGAGTTAGATAATCCCGAATTGGTAGATTTATAAACTGAGGCAGTGCCCGCATAAATTGTCGTAGGTGTTGTGGGATGCATTCGAATGGGAGTAACCCAATTGCCTGTAGACGGAAGTGGAATGCTACTGAATGAAGTGCCAGTTGTCGTTCTATACAAACTTCCATTTTGAGATGTAGCATATGCAACGTTTGCATTGGTATAATCAACCATGCAATCCATTCCATCACCTCCCAATACACTTGACCATGTGCTGTTATCACCATTCCATCTTCTTGTTCCGTTGTCTTGCCATCCCGAATAAACAATGTTTGGATTGGTTGCACTGCTCGCTACACGATAGATCTGTGAGATCATTAATCCGGAACTGAGATTGGTCCACGTTGATCCGCTGTTAGTTGTTTTATAAAAGCCGCCATCATTGCCGGAATAAAATGTGCTTGATGATGTGGGAAGAAAAGCAAAACAATGCTGATCGGAGTGAGTACCACTTATTGAACTCCAGCTCGAGCCGCCGTTGGTGCTTTTCATCATATTCATTCCTCCTACCACAACAAAGTTTGCATCTGCTGCGGAACAGGCAAGAGCACAATCATAGTATCCATAAAAAGATGCGCTGGATGGATATGTCATAGTGGTCCACGTTGCTCCTTCATCTGTTGATTTTATGAATGTGCCAGCTGTGTTGAGAGCATAAATAATTTGCGAATTAGCAGCAGATACTTCAATTGAAATCCTGCTAAGACCTGCGGCAAAATTCGATTTTATTGTACTCCATGTGGCCCCACCATCTGTTGATTTGTATATAGCGCTATAGCTCTGTCCACTGGCTAATCCAGCACAATACACGATACTGGAATTTGAAGGATTATATTCCATATCAAAAAACCATCCTGAGAGAGTTTGTGTCCACGAAATTCCCCCATTCGTTGATCTCATAATTCCATTTTTCCCCGCGGCAACTACAGTGCTCGTGTCTGAAGGATTTATTAAAAGACGATTGATTATGTTATAGTCTGATTGATTGTAGCTAAGTCCTGTAGTATTCCATGTAGCGCCGCCATCAACAGATTTAAAAACACCAGCACTATACAGCCCACCCCAAAAATCCTGATCAGAGCCGGATGTATATCCATAACCATCACCCGTTGCAACATAAATGTTGCTTGAATTATTTGGATCAAGAGCAATATCAGCAATGCTCAGGTTGGGAAGATTATCACCAACAGCAGTCCATGAAGTTCCGCCGTTAGTGGTTTTCCAGATTCCACCACAAGCAGTACCAATATAAATGACGTTTGTATTGGTTGGATCAATTTGAATCACGTTAATGCGCCCTGCACCGGCAATAGTTCCGCTTAATGTTCCAACTTGTGTCCAGTTGGCGTTGCGTATTGAAGCTTCATCAGGGTGTAATGCCAAATAATCTGAGCGTTCACGCGCAGTAATACCGGGATCGGGCAGGGTGCCATCAGGCATAAGACGGGTTTGCATTAACCACTCCCACCTGCGAAATCGTGACAGCGTACCATCTTCCTCATCGGTTTCTTTTTCAGCAAAAGGTTTATTCTGTTCTTTCAACTGTTCGTAGTTCTTGTAAAATTGTTTTTGCAGAGACTCGAATTTTGGTTGTGTTGATTGGGAATAAACGAAAGAGGTAAGAAGAATCCTGAGTAGAAATACCAATAACGCTTTCATATTTTGAAGATTTAATTCGCAAGGGAATTACATCGCTCACTTTCATCATAACACTCAATGGTGAGAATCCAGTCTCCGGTTTATATATTATTGGGATGTCAACTGCGAATGATTTACGTCATTCGTCTCGTTTTAAGGTTCTTTGTTACGGAAAAGAGGACCTCATAGTTGCTTTACGGTGAACTAATTTGTCTGGTAAAGCCCGTTGAATATTTTTGCTGAGCTTATTGAGCGATGAAAACAATTATCTTTCCCGCATGCTGTTTCAAGTTATTTTCATTCTGATTCTCGCTGCAGCCGTTTTCATTTTTACCCGAAACGTCAGGAAAATAATTCGCAACATCCGGCTTGGACGAAGAGAGAAAATCACCGGTGATACATCAAAACGCTGGTTCACCTTATTTCGGGTTGCATTGGGACAATCGAAGATGCTGACAAAACCGATCGCTGGTTTTTTTCACATCATTATTTACGCAGGGTTCATCATCATCAATACCGAGATTCTTGAAATTATCGTTGACGGAGCTTCCGGAACACATCGAATCTTCGGGCAAGTTCTTCCTGCACCTCTTTACAATTTCATCATCATCGTGTATGAAATTCTTGCCGGAGGAACAATTGTGGCCGCATTAATTTTCTTATACAGAAGATATGTGTTGAAGCTTCCCCGTTTCAAAAGCAACGATCTCGACGGATGGCCACGAAAAGATGCAACGATCATTCTTTGTTTTGAAATCGCATTGATGTTTTTCTTTCTCTCGTGGAATGCCTGCGATCATTTATTGCAGGAACGTGTAGGAGGGCACTACATCGGTGTGGGATCATTTCCTGTCAGCAGCACTTTTTTTGCTCCTCTTTATTCATGGCTTTCAAATTCGTCACTGGAAATTATGGAACGCGCATGGTGGTGGATGCACATTATTGGAGTGTTAGTATTTCTGAATTACCTGGTTATCTCCAAACACTTTCACATCATCATTTCCTTTCCGAATGTGTACTTCTCCAATCTCAATCCGCAGGGGAAATTCAATAATCTGCAAAGTGTCACCAATGAAGTGAAGCTGATGCTCGATCCGAATGCAACTCCTCCAGCCGAACCGACCGTGGCAAAGTTTGGTGCGAAAGACATTTTTGATCTGAACTGGAAACAGTTGATGGACGCTTACTCGTGCACGGAATGCGGGAGATGCACGGCAGCATGCCCCGCTAACATCACCGGAAAAAAACTTTCGCCGCGATTGATTATGATGAAGACGAGAGACCGTATGGAGGAAGTAGGAAAAAAGATGGATGAGACGAATTCGCTTAGCGTACCAAACTATAGCGATGGTAAAACACTTCTCTACGATTACATCACGGAAGAAGAATTGTGGGCTTGCACCACTTGCAATGCGTGCGTGCAGGAATGTCCAGTAAATATTTCTCCTCTATCCATCATTGTCGATTTGCGGCGAGCGATGGTGATGGAAGATTCAAAAGTTCCGGCAGAGTTGGCGATGATGAACAGCAACATTGAAAACAATGGTGCCCCATGGCAATTCAGTGCAATGGACAGACTCAACTGGGCGGAAGGAATGGAAATTCCAACAATGGCGGATTACGCTGCGAAAGGAGAGAGCCCTGATATTTTGTTTTGGGTTGGATGCAGCGGATCATTTGATGATCGCAATAAAAACATCACAAGATCATTTGCAAAAATTCTTCAGGCGGCAAATATTCAATTTGCTGTGCTGGGAACTGAAGAAACCTGCAATGGTGACCCGGCGAAGAGAGCAGGCAATGAATTTCTTTTCCAGATGCAGGCCTTCAACAACATCACTACGCTCAATAATTACGGGGTGAAAAAAATAGTGACGGCTTGCCCGCATTGCTTTAACACATTGAAGAATGAATATCCCGAGCTTGGCGGAAACTATGAGGTGATTCATCACACGCAACTGCTGCAGCAATTATTTCTGGAAAGTAAAATCAAAATTAAGGAAGACAGTCCGCTGAAGAATGCTTCAGTCACTTTTCATGATTCGTGTTACATCGGTAGGGGCAACGGCGTGTATGAGGCTCCGCGAGCCGTGCTCGAAGCATTGAAAGTGGAGTTGAAGGAAATGAAACGATGCAGAACCCAGGGATTATGTTGTGGCGCCGGCGGAGCACAAATGTTCAAAGAAGAAGAACCAGGAAGAAAGCGTGTTAGCAGCGAACGTGTGGAAGAAATTATTTCCACAGGAGTGAAAGTAGCGGTGTCCGCTTGTCCGTTCTGCATGACCATGCTGGATGATGGATTGAAACAAAAAGGAGAGGAGGCACCGAAGCTGAAAGACGTGGCAGAGTTAGTCGCGGAAAGCATTAGCGATTCATGACGCTTGTGCCAGAAGACGATTACCCACATTGCAAATGCTGCTTCAACAGCATCCGGGTAACAAACACTGACGAGAGGGAAGGGATTCGCGCAGCGAGTTACTCTACAATTATTTTTCCAGCAGCAATCATTTTCCCTTCCTCTTTCAGCGTGAAAAAATAAAAGCCGTCATTCATGGCGTTGCGGTCAATTGAAAGAGAGAGAAAAAAGTTTTTCATAGGGAGGCAGTAATATGTTGAGCTATGGCATTGAACTGATCGAGGGACGTGTGTGCGGTTATTTTATTCAATTTCATGTTGAAGACTTTCACTCCTTTTCTCACCATGATGAAATAGAAGTTTTTCCCATCGCTGTGGAAATAGGCTTCATCACCGAGGTCGCTAAGCACTTTGATGCCGTGATCTTCATTGGCTTTCTTGATGAAGTCATATTTTTCATGTGCCGATGAAACCTGATTGTATTGTTCAATTAAAAAATAGACAGCGCCGGTTTTTTCGGTACCACTGTCTACCTGGTTTGCTTTGTACGCGCACTGATATGTTAGTTTTGCTGCATCCCCTTTGGTGGTGCTGTCTTCCAGGTGCCCCGCCTCTCCTAAAATCTTTTCGGCATCGGGCAGGGTGAATAAATTACTGAGTGCGGTCTCACTTGTTTTTGCCTCCTCCTGAATTTGCTGAGGGGTATTGTCACCTGATCTTGTTTGAATGCAGGCCGTAAGAAGAATTGGCAGGAGGTAGATGAAGATGGTTTTCATTGGTAAAATAAAGATACAACAGTGTAAGTTCAGATGATCGTGTAAGCACTAATGCTATTTAATCGATTCATAAATGAGAAAAGCAATTCCATTCTTGAATGGTTTTGCATCCGTCAAATTAAGATTTGCATGGCTCACGTCTTTGAATAGCGGTTTGCCTTCGCCCAAAATAACCGGCACCACTACCAAAGCATAATGATCAATGAGTCCCAGGTTGGTAAATTGCTGTACAATGGTGCCGCTGCCAAGGATGGTAAAATCAGCGGCTGACTGTTGCTTCAATTTCGCAATCTCGCTCGCATTGATTTCGCGAATGAGTTGAATGTTTTTCCAATGTGGCTCGTCCTGCACGCCGTCCATTGTTTTTGAGAAAACAATTTTTGGACTGCTGTTCATTACTTCGGCCATTTCAGGATCTTCTTTTCTTGCCTCTTCTGTTGGCCAATAGCTCTTCATCATCTCATAAGTCGTGCGGCCAAATATCAGGGTGCCGCCGGACTGTGATTGCTGATGGGTATATTTTTCAAACTTTTTATCCTTTTTGATTCCTTTGAACCAATCGATTTCACCGTTAGGTCCTGCAAAAAAA
>JGI24806J26614_1000438_pt1 | contig 12693 bp, 13 predicted proteins | sample Kansoi200umMDA_FD_26614 | JGI IMG/M metagenome (IMG submission 26614)
CGATGTAGNTTTACTGGACATCCAAATGCCTATCATGGATGGCCTGACGACCTTGCCTGAGATCAAGAGATTGTATCCAAATATTTCCTGATCCTTGAAGCTTGTGCCTTGGGTGCTTCCTAATAAATATCTTCTCATCACGCCAGCTATGCAACCTTCTTTTAACGGCGTCGTAAACATATTTCCACCTTTTACCCAAAAAACATTAGCAATCGTTGAATCGCAGATCCTGCCATGGGTATTTAGCAGCAGGCAATCATTTAATTTGTTTTCCTTAGCATAAACGGCGGCCATCACATAAGGCAAATGACTGGCAGATTTTAAATTGGAAAAAACGTCACAACTCTTCCGGGCGTCAGGAAAAATGTCAATGATCAGCCCGTTTTCATTTAATCTGTTTGCGCTCTCGTTCAACGGCCAGCATTCTATGACCCACTGAAAGTTTTCATCGGCATCATATAAACCGCCGTTCCCTCTCGATACCGACAATCTCACTCTTCCAAGATGTGCGCATTTATTTTTCCTGCAGAGTTCAATGATCTCCGTTTCAAGATGCTCAGCCGTAAGAAATTTTGGAGTTTGGATTCTCAAAACCGACAGACTGTTAAATAATCTTTCAAAATGCAAATCATGTAACAGGATCTTTTCCTCCTTTACTTTCATGGTCTCAAATAATCCATCTCCGTAACGATAAGAATGATTGTCGGCCCTGGTACTGAATTGATCCCTGGCAAGGGTTTTACCACTCACATTGATAAATTCCATCACTAAATGTAAAAACAAAAGCCATCCCGAAAATGGAATGGCTTTTTAGCAAGCATGAAATCATTTTTAATGAGGTTGTTCTACAATCCCGGCTTTTACAGCAAACATAACGAGGCCGGCCATGGATTTTGTTCCAGTCTTTGTTTTTAGTTTGTCACGGATCGCCTCTACGGTGCGGGGGCTCAGATCAACAATGTCGGCAATTTCCTTGGTGCTTTTTTCTTCACACATTAACCTGAGAATGATGATCTCCTTTTCGGTAAGTTGCACATCGTGCGCCGCGTTTGTGTCTACTCTCTTTGTACGAAGGCCATTCAGCAAAGCCTTATTGGTAAGATCATTGAAAAAGAATTCCTGCTGGTAGCAAGTTTTTATAGCCTGGTATATCGTTTCAGAATCGGACTCTTTCGTGAGATATGAGTTTGCTCCTATCTCCATCATGCGGCTGATCATCGAATGATCATTGTGCATCGAAAGCATAATTACTTTAATATTTGGATACAATCTCTTGATCTCAGGCAAGGTCGTCAGGCCATCCATGATAGGCATTTGGATGTCCAGTAAAACTACATCGGGTTGAATATGCTTGAGGAGATTGAGTAGCTGCATGCCGTTTTCCGCTTCGGCCACCATTTGTATGTCTTTGCGTGCTGATAACGAAGTTTTTACTCCCGTGCGGAAAAGAGCATGATCATCAGCAATGGCTACTTTAATGACAGTGTTTGGGTCGAGATTCTTCATGGGATATTAATTGGGATAAAAACGATTAATAGGTGTTTTTATTGTTGCTTTTGCGGTGCAATTTGAAGGTTTCATGTCGATTATTCTATAGTATAACTACGTAATTTAACTACTGTGGAAAGTACCAACCCCATTTGAAAAACGAAAAGCTACTACGAAAAATTAGAATGTTTACGAAACGAACAGTAAAAACCATAAACAAAAAATCGGTCAATAGTGCTCTTGTCCACATTGCGATGTGGATATATTTTTGATTCAGAAAGTTGATTGAACAGGAGAACTCGTCCCCGTTCCTTACCGTCCAATGTCCTATTACCGTCCAGAAAGTTTTTAACCAAATCCTTTGAAAAATTGACGACAGACCCCCGATCAACTTTCTCTTTTCCTTTACTTACCCATTGCCCCGTTGCTAAAATCCAATAGTTAAGGTCGCTTGAAAAATTCTATCTGACCTTATGAAAGCTGGTTTAACCGGCAAGTCGCAATAAATAAATTCCCTCTTAAATTTTTTACCGTCTTCAGTGAAATATACTACCCTTATGGATGGCACGCTTACACCAATGACTGTTCTAAACTGGTAATGGTTGTGTTAGTCACTTTTTTTCAATATTCCTAACATATTAAATCCCTGGTTCATTTCACCTCCACTCCCTCTCTCCCGACATAATCGGGATGGAGAGGGATGATGGAGTGTTTCCAATGATGGGCGAAGAAACCATAGTGATTCTGTCCAGGGGAACCCCATTACGTCCTTCCGCCATGATGCCCTTTCGTAATCATCTGCCGCTGAATTTATGCGGAATTCGGGACCATCGAGGCTGAGGTACACGCTGCCGTCAGTGCCTGTGCCATCAATATCCCCGTAATGACCGCGCGAAGGGTGATTGTTGCTAGTGCATTAACCGACTCTACTGCAGACTCATCAGTAATTTTCCTCCAAATCCCTTTTCAATCTGCGAATCCTGGTTCTTCGTTTCCCTATTTTTCTTTTTTACGTCTAACTATTACAGCATAGCAAGTTTTAAGCGGGTAGTATTTTGCTTCATTAAGAAGTTTTTTAATAATGAGCTATTAATCAGAGACTATCCTAAATCCCGGTGTGTCTACATCGGGATTATTTTTAAGCTCCATTGTTGCAGTGAAAAAAATTTCTGCAAGTTTTTGCAATCGAAGGAAGGAAAAAGGTGCTTCTGCAATTTGACAAAAGCACCTTGAGATTATTTCCCAGAACCGTTTTTGTGTTTGCTAATATCTATAAGTGTAAAACAGCATCCGGGGTGTTCGGTGATCGGAAAAACTTCACCTCTCCAAACGGTGAATTCTTTTTTCGGCTCACCCTTGGGGCCAATTTCAAGATATTGACCGGACTTGGGGGCTGTCTGCCCCGATGTATGAATTGCCATAACGGTTACTAAGATAGTTGGCTTAGATTCCTAAGCTTCTTAGTATTTATCCACAGCTGTTGAGAACTGTGAATGCGGAAATACAATGTTTCGAGGGAAGCCGTTAGAAATGGCATACTTGAATGATAAATTCTGGCCCCATTCGTGGCACATTCACATAATAAAACAATGCCGCATTCAGAATTTTTGCCAATACGCGTCAAGTCTGAGGGTGCCGAATTTTATAAGGCTCTGGCTAATGGTTTCTGATTTCTAAAACAAATATTTAAAGCTACTCAGGAAGAAACCATGAGAAATAAACATCTTAGATACGTTTTTTTCGCAACCGATGAAGATCTTTTCTCCTTCATTCCTTCAATAAACAAACTACCTTAGCTACGATAGAAATTCGATGAGCCACGAAGTAATTAATAGGCTAACAACTCTTTGGAGCAAGACGTTTTTTACGGAACCAGTTGTCCTATTATTGTTTGTGCTTTGTGCATTTGTGGCCTTTTTCAACAATTGCAAGGAACGGGTAAGAATTTATTTCCTAATATATTTTCTTATGGGAGTAGCCTTATTTGTCTCGTCAGCGTCAATAATAATTTATAAAGGTTTAGCGGGAAGAAATTTTGCTATATTTCAGGAAACATCTAACAGCATTTTTGAATTAACCGAATTTATTGCATTTTATTTCTTTTTCAATAAATGCCTAAACTATAAAACCTCTAAGAGTATTTTAAAAATCTTCTTGATTTTATTATCAAGTATTTTTGTAGCGTTTTTTGCAAGACTAGTTTTTCCGGGATATTCAACAGAAAGTCTGAGAAACGATTCCATGACCATAAACGTGATTGAATTTTTCTTTCTTTCAGGAATTTGCCTGGCCTATTTCTATGAGTTGTTGACACTTGTTCCGAAAATAAATTTATTAGGACGGCCTTCGTTTCTCATTGTAACAAGCACTTTTTTTTACACAGTTTTAATGATCCCTTTTTTTATGTTAGCTAGAGATCTGTTTAAACTTGAACTGCCAATATTTTACATACTTTTCTCGGGACATTATATTCTTCTGGCCGTTATGCTAATTGCATTCCTAAAAGCTTTTCTGCGTAAAGAACCAATCACGAATTGAACTCATTGTATTATAACAAATGTCTCGTGAATTGGCATGAGGGCAAATAGAATGAGCTCATTAAAACCTCTTCTCGCCATATTTTTTAAAACAAATCTTTCAAATCCGGGAACGACGCATAAGAGTGAATAAAGATCGCAGCAACCGGCGATAAACCCTGTGGAAAAAACGATTTAAAAATGTTTTTTTCCGGATCTTTTCAACTAGCTAATTTCATTAAACAAAGTACCTTAGTTATGTCACATATTGTTCTATAGAGGGCGATTAAACAAAAGACCACCGGTTCTCCGGTTCCAAACAGTTACGCGCTTTCTATGCAAAAAACTCATTACGATATAGTTGCATTCGTATTAGTTTCTAGCTGCCTTATGCTAATAATGGCTGGCTTTATTGTAACCGTTCTATACCTATACAGAAAAAGGCAATTGGCATATTTTAAAACAATTGAAGAGTTAAAATTAGATCATGAAAAAGATCTACTACGCACGCACTTGGAAATGCAGGAACAAACTCTCCAGCACGTATCAAGAGAAATTCATGATAACATCAGCCTTTCACTCACTCTTGCAAAATTGAATCTTAACACACTCGACTGGAATTACCCTGAAAAAGCAAAAGGTCAAATCGATTGTACATTGGAACAAATTAGCAAGGCGATTGCAGACCTCAGCGATATTTCCAAAGGTCTGAATTCGGAATTGATCACAAACCAGGGGTTAGTAGAGGTCTTGAAAAATGAAACAAACAGATTGAGGGAATTAAATTTATTTGAGTTGCATTTTAAAATCACTGGCAATCCCGTTTTTCTGGATTCGCACAAAGAATTGGTGATTTTCAGAATCGTCCAGGAGGCATTCAACAATATCATTAAGCATGCAAAAGCAACTTCTGTCAAATTGTGTTTAGATTACGAGGCAGATCAGATATATGTTTCAATAACCGACAATGGCAAGGGTTTTTGCAAAAATGCGGTTGAACAAAGTAAGAAATCCAATGCGGGCCTGAGTAATATGCAAAAAAGAGCGATATTATTTAATGGCACGACCATTATTGACAGTGAAATCGGTTCAGGAACAAGCATCGTTGTCACTATACCTTATTAACCATTGTTAATGGAAAAGGAAATTACCTATATCAAAGTGGCGCTTGCAGACGATCATGTATTGTTGAGGAACGCCCTGGCATCCCTCATTAACAGCTTCGGAGATTGCAAGGTTATTTATGAAGCCAACAATGGAAAAGAGCTAGTCGATTTCTTAAAGAATGGGGCCATTCCAGATGTAGCAGTGCTGGACCTTAACATGCCCGAATTGGACGGGTGTGAAACGGCCAGGTTCATTCAGAAAAATTTTCCTGAGATGCACATCCTAATGCTCACGATGTACGATTCGGAACTATCTCTCATACGCCTATTACAGGCAGGTGTTAAGGGGTTTCTCAAAAAGGATGTGCATCCATCTGAGTTGAAGTTCGCTATTCACTCTGTAGTAAAGGCAGGCTACTATTATTCCAATCATACAACTGATAAATTGGTCAATCTTTTTCGTTCGGGGGGCGATAAAAAGAACCCGCTTCAAAATGCAATGCTTACGGAGCAGGAGCTTCAATTCTTAAAGTTCGCTTGCTCTGAGTTAACTTATAAGGAAGTTGCTCAAAAAATGAGGCTTAATCCTCGCGCAGTGGATAATTTAAGGGATCAGTTGTTCTTAAAGCTTGAGGTAAAGAGTCGGGTGGGTCTTGCCATGGTTGCGATAAAAAACGGGATAGTAACGTTTTAGAAAGCTTATGCCTTTTGAGCGATAACATAAGCTCTTGGGTCTCCCAATGTAAATTTCTTTTTTCCAGGGATGCTCCAAATCTCTTTCATAGCAAATCCAGAATTTTTTAGAATCGCTTCCATTTCATTTAGCGAATAAATATAATCCACTGCTCTTTTTCTTTCTTCTTCCCCGTTGCCGGGAGTAATGATTGTGTCTGTTTCGATACGAGTGGGGTTAAAAAAAATCTTGCTGTTCACTAAATAGCGAAAGCCATTTATCTCCGACCATGAATTCGGAATAAAATTTTTAAACACAATTTCCGCAATCGTCCAGCTATTGGCAACAAAAAAACCTCCTTGTCTTGTGTGGGATCCGATCATTGAAAAGAACGCGTCTGTTTCTTCCCGGCTAAAAAATGAGAGATTGTTGCCAAGACATATGACCAGGTCAAATATTTCCGTAGGCTCATACCCGGTTACATCGGCCATGATACAACTAACCGGTAAGTTTTCTTTTACAGCAATTTCTTTTACTTCATTTACATAATCAGAGAGGTTATCCACGGCGGTCACTTCCATTCCTTTTCTGCCTAATGCCAACGCATGGCGTCCGTAGCCACACATAAGGTCAAGCACCTTACTTCCGCTTTGCAACCCGGCTCTTTCAATTAAAAAATCAACCTCCGCCTTTGTAAGTCCTTCGGGAATAAGACTGCGCCAAATGTCTTTGTAATAGCCATCGAAAAAAATACTATTGATATTTTCAGTCTGGGTGGCTGGCATGAAAAAATTGAAGTAAAATTTCTATTCAAGCAACTTATTTCTCATCGCATACATAACGAGACCAGCGATAGTCTTAGCGCCCACCTTCTGCTTCATGTTTTGACGAATTGTCTCAATGGTGCGCGGGCTCAGAAAAACTTCCTTGGAAATTTCTTCTGTTGTTTTATCCTCCGCAATGAGCCTTAAAATCTTAACCTCTTTCTCTGAAAACTTTACGGGATTGGGATAGAATTGACGGATGGTTTTTTTATGCTGCAATTTTAAAAGCACGGCTTTGTTCACGAGATCATTGAAATAAAAATCATCATTCATGCAGGTGATGATAGCCTGGTATATTTCCTCCGGATCGGTGGTCTTGGTTAGATACGCATTGGCGCCCATTTCCATCATTTTGGTGATCATCTCCTGGTCATCGTACATAGTTAAAACGATGATCTTTACTGCTTCATACTCCTTGCGTATCATACCAATGGCATTGATGCCGTCCACTTCCGGCATCCGAATATCCATCAATAAAACATCGGGCTGTTTGATCTCCAGTTTGTGCATGAGGTCTTTGCCATCCTCGGCCTCCCAAAGGATCTTCAGATATTCCTTGTCCTTCAGGGCCATTTTAATACCATCGCGGAATATTTTGTGATCATCGGCGATGGCTACACGGATTTGTTGGGCAGTCATTGGTTTGGCTTTTCAAATAAATTTAACGGGTGACAAGAGTTAAAACGAAAATAAGTCCTTTCAATTATCCGGATTCATTATTATTTCCTTAATTGGTTCTCAAACCATTAGTTTCCCGGCTTGCGTGTTATTGCTACTAATAGAACGTAATATTACTAAGAATAATCCTAATAACCAATTGCCACTCCAGTAAAAACCGAACAGGCAAAATCGGTGATTATTGCTATTGTTTCCGGGTGTGGCCAATTATATTTTTGAATTAAGTTGATTGACGAGGATTAGCCCTTCCCACGTCCAATGTCCTACAACCGTCCATAACTTAATTTCTATTATCCTTTGAAAACCCGCGAAGTCCGGTGTCAATCAACTTCTTTCACGGAAATTTTCTTCAGCCTCTTTATTCACACCCGGTGATAAGCCCAACGGAAACGTAATTTTTCCTAGGATTTCTTTCGCTATTACTATGGTAATTTTACTAAATTTACACCGTAAATATACCTAATTTATAAAGTATGTCTCCCTGTGGATTTTCCGCTAAACCCTTTTCCACACTGTGTTTTATTGAAAGGGGACTTACGAGTATGAAGTTGCACCTATTGAGAAAGGGGGATAGTTATAGCAATTTTTACATACCAATTGATAGCAAACCCTCTAAAAGTTACGGTTATGAAAAAATTACCTAAGAGCAACAGGCAAATCAACGCAGACGAAATAACAATTTGGTGGGAACAAGACTAGGAAGAATACGATAAGGTTAACTCTCTGTAAAATTATTGAATTCGTAAAAGCTTTTCTATATTTGGACAAAATCCAAAATCATAGATAAGCTTTTTTTACAAATACTCGAATACTCCTTTATTCCGCCCGTTTTAATTTGTCTTGCTTTTCTCAATAAAATAAAAACGAAAACCGTTCTATTTGTTGTTATATTTTATTGTGTTTCAATTCTTTTAATGAATATTTATTGGGCTGACTGGTCTGAGCGCTTCCACAGATTTTATAATTTCACGTACACTCTCATCGAATATAGTTCCTTTACCTATTTGCTCTCTGTAAATATCCAGGAAAGAAAGGTAAAAGTTGCGATCGTGATGACTTCTGTGCTGTTTGTTGGTTTTCTTTATTTATTCAATTTCATTTACATAAATAAAAGAATCGATTCAATACCCATTGCGGCAGAAACCGTAATCCTGCTCATCATTGGAATATACTTTTTTTATGAGCAATTCAAAGATACGGCCTCCACATACTTGTACAACCACTTCGGCTTCTGGTTAATTATAGGAATTTGGATCTATCTCTGCGGCTCGCTTTTTATTTATTTATATGGTGAACATCTTACCTCAGCGGAGAAAGACCAATTTTGGTATTTTACTTACATATTTGAAATCATCAAAAATATCCTGTTCTGTATCGCAATCATTATTTATTCACGGCAAAGAAATTTTATAAAACCACCTAAAAACGACATTCCTTATTTGGACATAGGAGAATATAAAATCAAGTAAAAATGTTTTTTTTACAAGTCACCACCCGTTCCGATGTCTCCCTTGTGCTCTTTTTGGGCACACTGGGGATGCTGGTGCTTGTAATTGGCCTTATTCTCTTCATTATCTTTCATCAACGCAAAGTGATCCGTTACCAGCAAAAGCTGCAGGAAATGGAGATCGAGCAGCAAAAAATGATGCTCACCGCTTCGATCAAACTCCAGGAAGAAGAAAGACAACGCCTGGCCGCTGACCTCCATGATGACGCCGGTCCGCTATTGGCCACTGCCAGGCTCTACCTGAATGAAAACCTCGTGAACCAGGATAAAAGCACCCAGCTTCAAGCCATATTCCAGGCAAGGCAAATCATCGATGATACTATCCAGCTTATTCGCAATATCAGCCACAGCCTGATGCCACCAACACTCAAAAATTTTGGTTTGGAATCGGCTGTTAATGACCTGTTTCAAAAGATCAGCGGGTCAGGGACAATTAATGCCAGCAGCCGTTTCCATGACTACAGTGAAAGGTTGAAACCGGAAAAAGAACTTGTTGTTTTCCGCATTATCCAGGAACTGATCAATAATATTCTAAAACATAGCAATTCCAGCTTTATACATCTCACGCAAAACGTACACGGCGATAAATTTTACCTGCGTATCCACCACGACGGACGAGGTATTGTACAGTCCGATTTCGAAAAGCTCACTAAAAGTAACATTGGATTAGGATTAAAAAATATCAGCAGCCGCCTCCGTGTTGTACACGGCACCATTAATTTTGAAAAGGATATTTCACAGACATATTACAAGATCACCATTGAGCTTCCAAAAGAGGAACCTTATGAATCCTGACGGTTTTAATTGCTAACTTTACCGAACATCTGATAACTATGGGAATCATTAAAGTTGCCATTGCCGACGACCATAAGATTTTCCGGAAAGGCGTAGTTCTCTCTCTCCGCCCTTACACCAATATCAAATTTGTTTTGGAAGCAGATAATGGCGATGATTTACTGGCCGGCATTCCCGACGCACAGCCCGATGTGGTGCTAATGGACCTTCGGATGCCCGGTAAAGACGGGATTGAAACAACCAAAGCCGTTAGCAAGCAATATCCCAATATTTATGTGATTGTGCTAAGCATGTATGAAGACGAACGGTTTGTGTACCACCTCATGGAAAATGGTGCTAATGGCTACCTACTGAAAAGTGCTGAGCCCATGGAAATCCGTCGTGCAATAATGGAAGTCTATGAAAAAGGATACTACCTCAACAATTTCGTGAACCGCATATTGCTCAAGCGGTCACATGCCAGGCAGAAAGTTGTTCCCTCCCTGAATAGTGAAATCACCCTCAGCGATAAAGAAAAAGATGTGCTGCGTTATATCTGCATGGAGTTTACAGCCCAGGAAATTGCGCAGAAAATGGAGATCAGTCCCCGCACAGTAGAGGCCATCAAAGACCGGTTAATGGAGCGCTTCGGCAGCAAGAATACAGCAGGTTTGGTCTTCTTCGCTGTAAAAAATAATTTGATCGACTGATCATCAACTCAAAACTGCATTTCAGGAATTTCACCTTCAATAATCAATGTTCCTTCTGTTTTTGACTTTATCTCCTCAGTGCTTACACCGGGCGCCCGTTCCAAAAGTTTGAATCCCCTGGTTGTTACATCCACAACCGCAAGGTCAGTCACAATTTTTTTCACGCAGCGCACGCCCGTGAGTGGCAATGTGCAATGAGACAACAATTTTGATTCGCCCTTTGGATTTGTATGCATCATGGCCACGATAATATTTTTGGCGCTTGCCACAAGATCCATGGCGCCGCCCATTCCTTTTACCATCTTTCCGGGTATTTTCCAATTGGCTATGTCACCATTCTCATTTACCTCCATAGCACCCAGGACAGTCAAATCAACTTTACCGGCCCTGATCATTCCAAAACTCATCGCTGAATCAAAAAAAGCAGATCCCTTTACGGTAGTGATAGTTTGCTTTCCTGCATTGATCAGGTCGGGATCTTCGTTTCCTTCTTCGGGAAAAGGTCCAATACCCAACAATCCATTTTCACTTTGCAGCACAACCTTTATCCCGATGGGGATATAATTGGCAACCAGCGTAGGAATACCAATCCCAAGATTCACATAGTATCCGTCTTTTAGTTCGCGTGCTATCCTCTGCGCTATTTGCTCCTTGCTAAGTGGCATATGTTAGTCGTATAAGTAACAATTGAGAATTTAATTATTGAACCATAAATCGATTTCAAACTTTTGCTCTGACTGTTCTCTGCTCAATCCTTTTGTCATAATTTTTCCCTTCAAATATGCGGTGAACATAAATACCTGGTGTATGAATGCAATCAGCATCAAGCTCGCCGGCGGGCACCAAATGCTCTACCTCGGCAATGGTTGTTTTTCCGGCCATTGCCATCAGCGGATTAAAATTCCTTGCCGTTTCCCTATAAATTAAATTCCCCTCTGTATCTCCTTTCCAGCCTTTTACTATCGCAAAATCTGCTTCAAAGGCATATTCAAGCAGGTACTCCTTGCCTTTAAAACTTCTTACCTCTTTCCCCGCTGCCACTTCAGTCCCCGCGCCCGCAGGAGTATAAATCGCAGGCATTCCATAACCGGCAGCAAGGCAACGTGTCGCCAGAGTTCCTTGCGGTATCAATTCTACTTCCAGTTCACCACTCAATAACTGTCTCTCAAATTCAGCATTTTCTCCAACATAAGAAGAGATCATTTTTCTTACCTGTTTTTTTTGCAACATGAGGCCAATTCCAAAATCATCCACACCCGCGTTATTGGAAATACACGTCAGATCCTTAACGCCTTTTTTTACCATCGCTGCAATGCAGTTTTCCGGAATACCGCAAAGACCAAATCCGCCAAACATTATTACTGCGCCGTCGGTAATATCCTTAATTGCGTCCTCCGCATTTGTCACGACTTTACTCATAAAAATATTTTAGACCTTTCTATTAAAACTGGCCGCAAAATCAATCAACAATTTGATTATAGCACCTCGTGTCCTTGATCCTTTGTGGACAGAAGTGCTGTCAGATTGTACTGATAAAATTAGCAAACTTGAAGTTATTGTTTTCGTTCACGTTGGCGAACTCTTTGTTTCATGATGGAATCGCGTATGGAATGCGTATTTGTGGGAACAAAATCATTTTTTCTTTTGGCAAGGGAGTCAATAATAGGCCGAAACAAATCAGGACGGGAACTATAATAGTCGAGGCTTTTCTTGAATTCATCCTTTGTTATCCCGTGGATATGAAAAACTTCCTCGTAAAGTTTTATTGATTCTTCCTTTTTGTTTTTTGAGGAATCTTTTATCAATTGATCTGACACCCACTGATCCGTACGGATCATATCCCACATGACCTCGCGCATTTTATTTTGAGACAGCACATCAGCCCTTTTTTCTTTTCTGCCGCATGAAAAAAGAATGATGGCGAACAATACAAAGCTTAGGATGCTTCTCATTTCATATCCTTGTAGGCGGTGGCGTTAGTGACATCGAGCTTCACTAGCAGGTCCCTTGCGCGTTTCTTAATGTCAGGATTTGCCTTACTGAATATTTTTATCAGCTCTGTGGCCTTGCCCTGGAAAAAAAATTGGATCAGGATGGAATTCGGATTTTCCCTGTTAACGGCGTCCAAAAAATTAAGGCAATTCAAAATTCCGTTTCTTGCCTCATCTTCATTACCATTAAATTTATCAAGCCCGTCGCGATAATAAGCGTAAGTAGCATCATGAACTAACGCAAAGCGACTATTGTTGATATTTTCAGCCAGGAAATACCGGTTGCGTAATCCGTCAAACTGCTTCCAACCTGAAATGTCCCGTCCTTCCGGGGCGTTAACGACAATATTCCAGGCCTTTTGAAAATAAGCATCCCCACCACGCAGTGAATACGAATCGTAATCCATTCCTAAAATAATGTATACA
>JGI24806J26614_1000439_pt1 | contig 12691 bp, 11 predicted proteins | sample Kansoi200umMDA_FD_26614 | JGI IMG/M metagenome (IMG submission 26614)
TTCACGCAGTTGGCCGCCAAGTGTGCCTGGCTCTTTGGTGCAGGCCGCGTAATTGTTATCGACAGGCTCGATTACCGTTTGGATTTTGTACGGCAATATGCGCAGTGTGAAGCTTACAATTACAAAGAGATAGATGTGGTTGAATTTATCAAAAGAACAACCGGCTGGTTTGGTGCAGATGTCTGTATCGATGCCGTTGGTAGCGAAGCATTCGGCGATACAATGTTATCGATCGTTGGAAAATATCTTCCTTTAACGGGAGGTTCAACAACCGCGTTACACTGGGCGGTCAACTGCGTGAAAAAAGGTGGAATAGTTTCCGTCGTAGGTGTTTATGGCCCAATTGATTCAATGGTTCCGATTGGTAATATTCTCAACAAAGGAATTACACTTCGTGCAAACCAGGCTTCAGTAAAAAGATTATTGCCGAGACTGATTGAACATGTTAAAACAGGCAGGCTGAATCCGAAAGGAATTATCACGCATAGAGTACCGCTGGAAGAAGTTGGAGAAGCGTATCACCTGTTTTCCGCTAAGCGCGATAATTGTATCAAACCATTATTAATTCCTCACCATGCAAGAGCATAAAATGAATAACATGAAAAATATATCACAGCCGGAACCCGATAGAACTATCGAACCGGAATACGACAGGGCAGTAGCCGAAAGCTATAAAAACATTCATGGATGGGGAGTTGATGCCGATCCTGAAAATGATCCGACTTACCCGATGAAGCATTGGAATGGCGCTGACCATCAGCGTTTCAATTATACAAAACCTACCCAGCAACCTATAAATGTGGAAGTGCTGCATTCAACCGAACGGCCGGGAGTCAGCCGCGTATTTGGCGCTACGCTTCCACCTAAAGGAATCAGCGGTGCCATTCGCCGCTTTGCTTTTCGATATAATGAATCTACCATGTTGCATTGGGTGCCCCTTATGCTGGCAGATCGCGTTAATGTAATCGAGGGAATGGTAGAAGATATTAAGAAAGGAACATTTGTACAGCCTATGGCAAACAAATGGAAAGCAGAATGGAAATACAACCGGAAGTCACTTATCACGCAAGCAGCAGTTATTACTGTAGCTGCAGGCTTTGTTGCAGTTATGCTAGCCCTGAAGAATAAGAAAATACGCGTCGGGTAAAACCGGTTTTTAGCATTTTTACAGTAAAGTCTGTACCTTAGAAATAAATCATCCTATGAAATATTTCCTTCGTACTGTTACTGTGCTTTTTGTTGTGCTGATAGCCGCGTATTTTATTTTTAAGCAAGACGATATTCCGCTTCAAACGCTGAAAGAAAAATATTTTACTTCAGCTTCTAAGTTTGTAACTGTAGATGGTATGCAAGTGCATTACCGTGTTGAAGGAGAGGGAAGGCCATTTGTACTTATACATGGAACCGGTGCATCACTTCAGACCTGGGATGTATGGACAGATACCTTACAGAAATATTACAAAGTCATCCGTCTCGACATGCCGGGTTTCGGGTTAACGGGGCCACGCGCGGATAAAAATTATTCCAGTGCGATGTATGTTGAATTCCTGCATAAATTTTTACTGCAGTTGCAAGCAGATACCATTATACTAGCGGGAAATTCATTAGGTGGTGAGATAGCCTGGAATTATGCTGCAGCTTATCCTTCTGAAGTGACCCATTTGATTTTAGTCGATCCCGCTGGATTTTATGCTTCAAAAAAACAGAATCCTTTTTCTGTGTTTGCGCTTGCTAAACACAAATGGCTTGCGAATTTAATGAGCCAGATGGATACTAAAATTTTAGTGAAACAAACTTTGAAGGATGTCTATTATGATGATTCAAAAATCACACCTGAAAGAATCGAGTTGTATCATGATATGAGCCTGAGAGCAGGAAACCGCGCAGCATTTTCAGACCGTGTGCAACAAATCGACAGGGAAAGAAAACCAGATCTTTCACCAATTAAGGCAAAAACATTACTGATGTGGGGAACGGAAGATAAACTATTGGACATTTCGCTCGCAAAGAACTTTGAAAGTATACATAGTATCACCAAAATCGAATATACAAAGACCGGCCATAGCCCTCAAGAAGAAATTCCTGAACGCTCGGTTACAGATGCCATGAACTTTATAATGAATAATTAGTTTTGATAACACGTCCACTTTGGTACGGTTATTGAATTAAACATGCAAAAATTATTTTTTATGAAGAAAATCATCCCAATACTACTAGCCGGAATGTTCCTGTTTACGTACGTTCCTGCAATGAAAGCACAGGGTGGAACCCTGATTACTGCTGAAAACATGTCGCCTCAGGTGCGCGCAATCATCCAGAATGTAAAGAATGAACTGGCTTTAAATCCAAACCAGTTAATGAAATTTAGAAACGATTACATTGTTTTCCTGAATAAGAATCAACGAAATATGACGGCTTATTCCGGAAACCAGGCAAAGCTGGAAGATGAAACGAAAAAATTGCTGGTGCAGACAGGCACACGTTTCAGGAGTTATCTGAATGACGGGCAATTCACCAAATTATCACAAATGATCCAGGCGGGACAGTTAGATCCTGCAAAGTATACCGGTCCGACAGGTTCTACGGAAACCAACCCGGTACCGGTACAAAAAGTAGCAGCGAAGCCCAATACAGGTGTTTCCGCATCGCTTGCTGTTCAATCCAATACAGCCGGTGTATTTGAACAATTAGCGCCTTATATGAAGGTGACTTCAGATCAAAGCGCTCGCGTCATGCCTATTCTCCGTGAATATGATCAACGCGCGATGGAAATCAAAAAAAGCGGAGCGGCAAATACTAAATCTCAGCTTGATGCATTAAATGCAACTACGATTCCAAAACTGAAAACCATTTTGAATGATGATCAGATCACGAAAATGGTGATGGCGAATACCATGGAAGAAAATATTTTATCAGGCAAAAACCTGAACATGGAACAGCGTGCTTTTCTACAGAAATTACAGTCGCAGTATGGTTTGAATGATGTTCAGACTATGGCGGTTGTGTTAGTTATGGTAGAAGGAAAGGTTCGCGGTGACGCAATTAACCAGGTGGCTAAATCAAATCCCCAGGGAGCAGCGCAGGAACTTGGAAAGCTCATGAGCGATCTTGATATGCGCCTGAAATCAGCATTAAATAATGATCAGTATTTAAAAGTGAAGGCTGATATAGAAAGAATGCTTAAAGGACAAAAAATATAAAAATTTCACGTTTATGAAATGATGCAGCCTGTCAGCAATGACGGGCTGTATTTATTTTATTTCGGATCTGATGATCGCTGCAATTTTTTGTGCAGAAACATCCCATGAAAATTCACGGGCGCGTAATTTTCCTTTTTCTATAAGTTCGTTTCTAAGATGATTATCCTGGGTCAGCCCGAACATAGCATCAGCAATTTCTTCGTAGTTAGAGGAATCGATCAAAGCTGCTGCATCGCCAGCAATTTCTGGTAATGAAGAGGTTTTCGATGTGATGACAGGTATTCCAGCTGCCATTGCTTCTACAACAGGAATCCCAAATCCTTCATAAAAGCTCGGATACACTAAAGCAAATGCATTTTGTAATATCGACATCAATTCAGAGCGTTCTAAATTTTCAATCCACTGAATATCTTTACTGTATTTCATGGTTGCAAGTAACTGTTCCTCACCATTGCTCATCCATGCCTTTCTACCGGCAATAACCAATTGGTGACTTAAAGGATATTTCGATTTGAAAATTTCAAAAGCATTTAATAATCCGGCTACATTTTTTCTTGGATGAACTGCACCGATAAAAAGAAAATACGGCAGTTTGTTTTTTGATGTCGAAGTTGTTTCTGTTTGCTTAAGTTCATTGCTGTCAAAACCATTGTATGCAACATCGATCTTGTTATTATCAATGTGATATTTATTTAAGATATCGTTTTTGGTAAACTCAGAAACAGCCAGGATTTTTTTTGCTTTTGCACAGTATTTCGGAACGAAGTGTTTATAATATTTTTGAACAAGCAAAGGATTATGGTGATCAAAATGTTCGAAGGCTAGATCGTGAATAGTAATGATCTGCGGAACTGTTGTTGACAGCGATGCGAAACCGTCAGGCGAAATAAATAAATCGATGTTTAATTGTTTTAGCATCGAAGGAACTGAATGCTCGAACCACCAGTACCACAAAAAAGGATGACGTGCCTGCGGACCAATTTGTACTGCCTTTACATGCTTCGAAAAAATAAACTGCGGATCGGGTTTGCGGTCGAAAAAAAAGTAGAATTCATGTTCCGGCAACAGTTGAACAACGCGCTTAAAAATTTCCTGTGTGTAGATGCCGATTCCTTCTAATTTTCCTTTTAAAAGAAACCGTGTATTAACTGCAATCTTCATATGAAAACAGGCATTTCAGCACTTATGAACATTTATAAACACTTATAAACACCTGTCGAAAGATAAGGCATTCAGGCGGTTTTATATTAGGGTTTGAAATACTTAACTTTGAAAAAAACAACCAATATGAGATTTGTCGTTTCCTCGGCTCAGCTATTAAAAAACCTCCAGAAGATCAGCGGCGTGATTAGTACTAATACGGTTTTACCTATTTTAGAAGACTTCCTGTTCGACATACAAAAAAATAAATTAACGATCACCGCTACAGATCTGGATACGACAATGTCTGTATCGATTGATGTGGAATCAAAAGAAAGTTTTAAAGTGGCAATACCTGCAAGGATTTTACTGGACAGCTTAAAAGCATTGCCGGAACAGCCTATAACAATTGCAGTAGATGAAACTACGAACGGTATTGAAATCACTACTGATAATGGAAAATATAAACTCAGCGGTGAAAACAGTGCTGACTTTCCTAAGGAGCCTGTTGCTGACGGCGTAGATGAAGTAAAATTAATTTCTTCCGTATTGAATAAAGGCGTTGCAAAAACTTTATTCGCTGTGAGCAATGACGAGCTGCGCCCTGCAATGACAGGTGTTTATGTTCAGCTGGATGAGAATGGAATTACATTTGTTGCAACCGATGCGCATAAGCTGGTAAAGTTTAACCGCAATGATGTTACAGGTGGCAACGCAACATTTATCGTTCCAAAAAAAGCATTAAACCTTTTAAAAGCCGTAGTGCCGAATAATGAAACTGAAGTAACTGTACAGTTCAATAAATCAAATGCATTTTTCAATTTCGACAACATCCAGTTGATCTGCCGATTGATCGATGCGAAATACCCGGATTACAACGCTGTTATTCCAAAAGAAAATCCGAATTTATTATCAATACAGAAAGATGATTTTTATTCATCACTGCGAAGAACATCTATCTTCTCGAATAAAACGACACACCAGGTTGTATTGAAAATGGCGGGATCAGAACTGACCGTATCAGCGCAGGATCTTGATTTTTCAAATGAAGCATCAGAGAAGCTGGCTTGCGAATACCAGGGCAATGCAATGGAGATTGGCTTTAACGCAAAATTCCTGATTGAAATGCTCGGAGCTTTGGACAGCAATGATATAAATATCGAATTGTCTACACCTAATCGTGCGGGAATTATCAGGCCGACTGCCAAAGAAGAAAACGAAGATTTGCTGATGCTGGTAATGCCGGTGATGCTGAATAATTAAAAATAAAAACTCACTAACTATTATTAAATCCGCGGCCATCGCGGATTTTTTTATGCAATAAGTGGAATGAGATTTATTTTGAACTCCTGCGGGGTGTCCAGCGGACTTTATCGAAATCCTGTATCTGGTCATCTACTATTTTCAACCCTTCATTTTCTAAGAGTTGCTGCATCATAGTAGGAGAGCCAAAATGATGTTTGCCTGTGAGCAAGCCGTTTCGGTTTACAACACGATGAGCAGGCACAGGCGGAGTAACGGTGTGTGCATTGTTCATAGCATATCCTACTGTACGTGCGGAGCTTTTTGTTCCAAGGTATTCTGCAATATCACCGTAAGACATTGCACGCCCTTTCGGGATCTTTCGCACTACATCATATACACGTTTGTAAAAGTCGTTCATGATTTATTCCGGCCTAAAATATTCTCCATGTGCCTTCTGTGTTCCTTGCTGATAAAAACATCCGTATGCACATCAATCGTATGCTGCCTTACCTCTTCCAGCAGTTTAATGAAACGGCTGTTGTTAATTCGCTTTGTGCCGCGGAAAGCTTTTGATGGATAAGCACCATACTGCTTAGCTTTTTCAATGGCACGTTCCACCAAGGTGGATTCGGTTACCGTTTCATTTACAATCTTCCAATGAATCAAATTGTTGATGGGGATTTTATTTCCTTCATAACAAATTTCCTGCATGATAAATCGTCCGTGCAAGTATTCCGTCATTGCACAACCTAATGTACAGGCAACTCCGTTCTTCAATTCAGGCATAATAAAGGAAGTAGTTTCTGTGCATATCCGGTAATCTACAAGTATAGCTACCTGGAAGCCCATACCGATAGCGTGTTTATCTACCGCAGCTATAACCGGTTTTGTGCATTTCAGTATAGCAACATATAGATCGACAACCTTATTTAGTGCATTTGCAATAATTGCAGGATCGCCCAATTCTACAGCTTCTTTAAAATCACCACCTACGCTGAACGATCTGTTTTCTCCGCCGTATAAAACTATTGCATTAATATTATCATCATTCTCCGCTTCTGCAATTGCTGCTGTTACAGCATCCTGCAACGCTTCACTAAATGGGTTCTGCGCTTTTTCATGATTGAAGGTCAGCAGTAAAATATTTCCTTTTTGCTGTTTTAAAAGTATCTGATCAGGCATATAATTTTGTTTTTTGAATCAATGACTGCAAATCAATAGCATTTCTTTCCTGGTCATTGACAAACATCGCTTCAAAGATAAAATATAAAAAGATCGATTTGAAGCGGTAATTTTTTGCATCCGGGATTCCAAGGCAATGAGAAAATAATTTATCCAAGCTGGCACCGGTTGTAAATGCATTCTTTTTTCTCCAGGCAATAGCTTCGGTTAGTAATTTTTTTTCTTCAGCCATTTCACGCAGTATAGCTTTTACTTCATCGCCTTTGTATTTCAGCTCAAATGGAATAGATAATCCATAGTTGATCAGCTCAATTTCCCAGAATGGATGAATAATTTCCATGTTTAAAGCTTGAGCCAGGTAAGGGCTCATTTCTCCTGTCCACGATGCGCGTTTGCACCAGTATTCAGAAAAAGAATTGATTGTACTTCTGTCGCCGATATTTAAGAAGTCACCGAGAATAAGATCCGCACCATAGCCGGTAAACATTTGGGTAGCATCAGTATTTGCCTGTTGCAGCGCATGATAAAAACCTACATATCCTTCAGCATACAGCGGATCGCAAAATTCATTGTGCCAGATTCCTTCTGTAAAACCTTTCCAGAATTCTTCATCATCGATATGAATTTCATGATGTTTTGAGCTTATCAGCTGATGAACTTCTTTCGCGTTATCAAACTCATCTCCGAAATCTGTACCTATAGTATAAGTACTAACTTTTGTGGCATGTTTTGCCAGCATTGCTGCTATAACACCTGAATCGACACCACCGGAAACTGTTACTGCAACATCCTTTGCAGCCATCTTATCCTGAATATTTTCTTCCAGCAACTTATACACTTCCTCTTTTGCCTCAATAGCGGAAACAAGTTTTATTGCAGAATGTACAGGTTGCAACGGAGTGGAAGTTATTTGTAATGCTGCTGAGTAATTTACGGTATAAAAATATCCGGGTATGATTCGTTTTACATTTTGGAGGAAACAAAAATCCTGTTCAACATGCTTTGTATATTCATATTGATATGAATCGAGCGGCATCATCTTTCGTTCGAATACATCAGTCTTGCGGAATGCTTTTAATTCAGAAGTAACAATGATTTGTTTATCATCCTTCACGTTATATGCAGGCATTAAACCCGTATTGCCGATGGTAAAATGCAGCTGTTTTGTTTGTTGATCATTTATGATGAATGCAAAACATCCTTTCCAGCGATTGATGGTATTTATTCCAGATTTTTCAATCAGCGAATAACATAGTTCGGCATGGTTTTGAGTTGAAATTTCTGAACCATTTAAACGGTTAAGATTGTCTGCTTTTCCTATCAGGATGTAGTCCTTACCCTCATGGTGAAAGTGTGAACTGTCATCAGCAAACGCAATGGAAACACCGGGGTTTTGTATCCAATTAATATGACCTGCAAATAAGTTTTCTGCAGCTTGTGTAACTGCTGATGATTCTGCTGAGCCGGCATGTAAAAAGAAAGAGTACATCAAACTATCTATTGTTCCCGTTTAAAGCATAAATCTAGTATTTTTGTTTTGTCAACATGTACAAATTATCAGCATACCAGCGTATAGAAGCCCTTACAGACCGCAATTCATTTGAAGAGATTGGTGCAAAAGGTGAAAGTGCAATTACAGGTATGGCGAAAATCAAAGGAAGACAAGTATTTGTCATTGCCACTGATATAACGGTGCACAATGGAAGCCTTGGACAGAATGCAGCCAAAAAAATAAATACGCTTGCAGATATGGCTGTAAAGTATAAATGCCCGCTGATCTGTATGTTTGAATCTGTGGGTGCGCGCGTGCAGGAAGGAGTTGTGGCCATGCATCACATTGGAATTTTATTTCGCAAGTTTGGGGAGATATCCGGTGTTGTACCAACTATTGCTATTCTTATCGGCGTGAACTCCGGCGCTACTGCATATACTGCTAGCCTGATGGATTTTGTGATCATGGTTGAAGATGAATCGTATGCATTTATTACCGGCCCGAAAGTAGTGGAGCAAATGATCTCTGCAAAGGAAACAGTTGAAGAACTCGGAGGCACATCTGTGCATGGTGCTAAGACAGGGCTCGCAACTTTTATTGAAAAAGATGAAACACAAGCAATACAAAAAGCACAACAACTCCTCGATTACCTTCCTCAATATTGCTTTGAAGATACCAAAGCAATAAATCAGCAGATAAAAAAATCGCAGCATTTTGCTGACTTGCTAAATATTATTCCGCATAAGAATACTAAGCAGGGATATGACATGTCATCTATCATCGACGAGATTACGGATGATCATTCGTGTATGAACCTGTTTGAAGATTTTGCTCCAAACCTTATCGTTTCGTTTGCAAAGCTGGGTGGATCAACGATTGGTATTGCAGCAAATCAGCCTTTGTTTCTTTCAGGTATACTGGATGTAGACAGCTGCAAAAAATTATTTCGTTTTATTCAATTATGCGATGCATATAATATACCATTGCTGTTCATTGCCGACTCACCGGGATTCATGCCGGGCAAAGAACAGGAACAATCATCTGTTTTGTCAATTGGAGGAAGAGTGTTGAATGTGCTTGCAACAACTACTGTTCCTAAAGTTACGCTGATCGTGAATAAAATAATCGGCGGTGCATATGGTGGTATGTCATCTAAAGGATTAGGTGCAGACCTTGTATATGCATGGCCTTCCGCGCAAATCGCAGTGTTTGGAACCAGTGCTGCACTTAGTGTAATTTATCATAAAGAGATTCAGCATGCAGAAGATAAGGAAGCTGTCGTGCTCAATAAAATCAACGAGTTTGAAACAAAACATTTGTCGCCATATCCTGCTGCGGAACATGGACAAATTGATGCCGTGATACATCCTTATACCACACGAAAAGTTTTGCTGCATGCATTTTCAGTTTTGCAAAACAAAGTCTCTGCTACAATTAAAAAACGCAGGACAATCATACCTATGTAGCGTATAAAAAATAAAAATTGTCAGGTGCTATTGACAATTCTGAAAATGCGGTCTATCTTTGTAGCAACATAAAAACCCGTGCCATGGTAAACCCTAAAATCCTCATGGCGCATGTACTAACCCTATTTACATTAATTGTACAAGCGCAATCACTTTCAGACAATAATATACTTTGCTATATAGGCGCAGATAATGCACCACACAAGGTTAATAAGGTTATTACCCAGGATAAGCCTTATGAACTCGTATGTAAATTTGAAGATGGCACAACAGCCATTCCCAAATTTTTTCAATTCAGCTGCGATGAAGGTGCATCCTCTTTAACGGTTCAAATAACCATTACCGATGGAGAACACACACAAGTAATCACTAAAGAGATACAAATTCGTGAAGATGAATACTTATATGAAGTGCCTGTGCTTGCAGCTGTGATGTACGATCTTATGCAAACAGGCCGCGCACACGTCAAATCTATTTCTTTCAAGAATAATATGAATTTACCGGTGCACCTCTCGGAAGTAAACTTTTCGAATGCTACAGCTAATTATGAAATAAAGCTCAACCAGGTATTTACTGTTGACCTTCGCAACCAGATTCAAAAACGATATTATTTCAATGCACCGACCTTTCAGTCGATCAGCATAAATATGTACCAGCCGAACGGTGAGTTCAATCAGAAGATCACTAAGGATGTGGTAAAAGGAGACAATTTCCTGCACTTCGAAAAGCTCGATGTAAAGGAAGGAAAGTATGTAATTGTGATCACTGAAAACGATCCGAAGAAAGCCCCAAGCAACCGTATAACAGTTATGAACTAAAAATTTAAGTAGTCCAGTTGGGGGACAAACAGGCCCTGTTTTCTGGTCTGATGGCTGGAAGATAGGGTCTCATTAAAAACAAGAACTAATTGAAAACATAAAAAGAAAAGTCCAGTTGGGGGACAAAAAGGCCTTGCTGTTTCGGATGAAAAGCAAGGTCTATTCCCAGCGGATGAACTGCAAAAACCGTAAGATATTGATGAGTAGTCCAGTTGGGGGACAAAAAGACCCGCGTTGCATCTAAAAAATGTGGCCGGGTCTAATCCCAACGGTTTCTGAAAAAATTTATAAAAAGTAAACTAAACGTTAGTCCAGTTGGGGGACAAACAGGCCCGTGCTGTATTAAACATGCAGCCGGGTCTAATCCCAACAACATTGCTATGTGAAAACGAAACGCGGAAGATTAGTCCAGTTGGGGGACAGACCCGGGATTCAACTAAAAGTGAACCGGGTCTAATCCAACGGAATCACATCATTTCCTGTACGACCGACATTTGGGGAAGGCCTCTTGTTTCATGTTATGGCATGAGGCCTAATCCAGATTTACTACAATGAAAAAAGATCGTTTATCAAAATGGAATATAAGTAAAGGTAAGAGCGACATTTTGGGGAAGGCCTCATGTTACACGCATTGGGCATGAGGCCAATCCAAATTGAAATCTTATGAAGAGAAGTCCAGTTGGGGGACGAACAGGCCTCATCGTCCGTAACCGGCGTTGAGGCCTAATTATTTTGAATCACCTGCTCTTCGGCTACGGTAACTTTATGATGTTCTTCTGCGAAGAATTTTTTCTGAAAGATGAGGATGATAAACACGCCTACTGTAATGCATGCATCAGAGACATTAAAAATAAATCGAAAAAATTCGAAATAATCGCCGCCCATTACCGGTACCCAATCCGGCCAGTTGCCGCGATAAAGCGGAAAATATAACATGTCTACAACCTGTCCATGAAACCAGCCTGCATAGCCACCCCCTTTCGGGAATAGGGTAGCAACCTGGCCTTCGCTGTGGCTGAATATCTGTCCAAAAAAAATACTGTCGATAATATTTCCAACTGCTCCTGCGAGAATTAATGCAAGTGCAAAAACAAAACCTTTTGAAGATGATTTTTTGCGGATCTGCTGTGCAAGGTAATAAGAGATAAAAACGACCGCTACGATTCGGAAAAATGTAAGCAGGAATTTTCCCATACCTATACCGAAGCTCATTCCGAATGCCATCCCTTCATTTTCTACAAAGTGAATGCGAGCCCAGTTGCCAATATAGCTGAATTCATCACCGCTTTGCATGGTTAGCTTAACCCAAAACTTGGATGCCTGATCGATAATCAAGGAAAGGAAAACGGTGATAAAGGCTATGGCTCTTTTACTCATAAACGGCTATTAAATATTAAAGCCAATAAAGATACTATCTCTATTGGCTTTTATTTGTGTTTGAAGATCAGATTATTTTTTTTCCATTTTCTTTCCTTCGACGCTTAGTGTAGCGTGAGGAACGACAAGCAATCTTTCTTTCGGGATTAGTTTACCGGTTTCCCTGCAGATGCCATAGGATTTATTTTCAATTCTTACTAATGCACTTTCCAGGTGTGAGATCAGCTTTTGCATGCGAACAACAATCTGGTTCATATTTTCACGCTCAGAAGTCATAGAGCCATCGTCAATACTTGCGAATTGTGTTTCTGATTCAGAACTGTTCTTGATCTGGTCGGAATAAAAGTCTATTTCTTCTTTTGCCTTTGCAATTTTTTTCAGGATCACTTCTTTGAAGATCACCAGGTCAGCATCGCTGTAACGCACAACAGAAGTAGCCTGTTTGTGTTCAACCGGCTTAGGGGCAGTCAGATGCGGTTCTTGTTTAACTGCCGGTGTTTTTTGTTCAGGTTTCATAACGGGTTTGGGTTCAGGTTTTTTTATTTCTGGCTTAGCTGCTACTTTTTCTGCAACAGGACGTGTCGCTGGCTTAGACGGAACAACCGGCTTTGGCGTTGCTTTAGGTACAACAACAGATTTTTTAGCAACAGGTTTCGGAGCCGGTTTAGCAGCCACGGATTTTTTCATTGGTTTCGGTGCAGGTTTAGCAGCGGCTTTTTTCACCGGTGTAGCTTTTTTGGGCGCTGCTTTCTTTGCAACCGGTTTAGCTTT
>JGI24806J26614_1000440_pt1 | contig 12689 bp, 9 predicted proteins | sample Kansoi200umMDA_FD_26614 | JGI IMG/M metagenome (IMG submission 26614)
GGGATTTATATTAAATTCTCTTTGGTAATCCTCTAAGTAGTCGACTACTTGCTGACGACCGGGATAACGAGGGATGTGTCTACCAAATTTTTTATAAGGGAGATTCGACAAATTCTTATTGGTATGTAAATGCAAACGGTGATAATGATTGCGCCAGGGTGTTCCGACCTGCCTCTCCTTTTCAATGATTAGATGTTCGATTCCATTTTTTTTCAAGGTCGCGGCCGAAGCCAGGCCTGAAAAGCTTGCGCCAATAATGAGTGTATGAGTCTCTTGCACCATCACGAGGTCTCACTATTAGGTCAATGTTTAAATCTTAGAAAGATAAACTCAATAATCACAGACGTTGTAAAATTCTGCAGAAACTTCCTCGCCAAACGTGACGATTACCGGAACATGATCGCTATATTTTTTCCAAAAGCCATATTTCCCAATTTCTACTGATTTTAATCTTTCTGCAAAATCTTCTGAGGCAAAGCAATAGTCAATATGGTAGCCTTTGTCTTTATGCCTATACATATACAATGTAGAATGTTTTTCTTTTCCTTGCTTTTGTTTAAAATACCTATGGTAGAGGCTATGAATTCCTTTTTTCTCCAGGTTTTCTACAACTGTTGAATGATTTCCTTCACGCCGGGGCTTATCCCAAATGGTATTACTATTAAAATCTCCGATCAAAATTGTTTGGCGGTTTTCAAGTAAATTATCATAATGATGAATAGCTTTCCAAACTTGGGTGATATAGTGACCGTCGGGATCGTTTGGGTTATTAGCCCAAATAGCGAAAAGATTAAAATCAAACCGTCCATTTGTAACTGCCAATGGAATAATCGTTTTTAAATTTTCATTATGGACAGTCAAAACCTTAAACCTAAAATTGCTATAAGAAAATATGGCAAGCCCTTTATTTTGATTATGTCCAAACCACAAAGTGTCCATGGGTTTTGAAGTACCCGTATTGAAAATTAACTTCTCCGGATGTTCACATTCAGGAACGATTAAAATGTCTGGCTTGTATGAGAGTATGGTGCCCGCCTTTTTGCGGAAAGACATGTTACAATTCCATGTTATTATTCGCATGAAGCAATAATATGAATGTGTAAAAAATCAACCCTTCAAATGATATCCTTTTGGTTTTACAAAGGCTCTCAAGCCTATGTGTGAAAGAGTAGCACCAATGCCCGAATGTTTTCTCCCGCTCCAGGGCAAGGCAGCGCTCACGCGGTCACAACAATTCCAATATCCTGTTCCAACATTTATTTGCTTTAATACATTTTCTGCTCTTGCCTTTTCGGAACTGTAAACAGAAGCTGTGAGACCATACTCTGTATCTTTCATCAAGCGAATGGCCTCGCTGTCATCTTTCACCTTCATGATGCCAATAATTGGTCCGAACGACTCATCTTTCATTACGTTCATGTTGTGATTCACGTTGACCAAAACTGTAGGTTCGAAGAAATACCCTTTGCCAGCTATTTTATTGCCGCCCGTTAAAACAGTTGCGCCTTTATTCACGGCATCAGTTACCTGGTTCTGCAAGACTTCGGGCTGCTCCCTCCTGCTCAACGGACCAATGTAAGTTGTTTCGTCTGTCGGCGAACCGATTTTCCAGGACTTCACTTCTTTGATAAATTCGTTGATGTACTCGTCGTAAACTTTTTCATTCACATAAATTCGTTCAACGGCACAACAACTTTGGCCATTATTATAAAACGCTCCGTCGGCCGTAGCAGCTGCCGTCGCTTTTATATCTTTTACATCATCTGCTACATACAGCGGGTCTTTGCCACCTAATTCACATTGGCAGGGGACCATTTTGCGAGCTACCTTTTCATAGATGTATTGCCCTGTTTTATAGGAGCCGGTGAAGAAATACCCATCAAAAGCAAGATCCAATAATGATTCACCAACCTCCCTTCCTCCCACTGCAACATGAAAAATGTTTTCCGGTACACCAGCCTGTTTCAACAGTTTTTCTATTTGCAATCCCGTCAATGTTGAATGTTCAGAAGGTTTATACATTACTGCGTTTCCTGCTAACAATGCAGGTACAAAAACATTTACTCCTACCAGGTAAGGATAGTTCCAGGCCGATATATTGCAGACAACGCCAAGTGGTTCATAAGAAATTCTCTCTTCCATCCGATAGCCATCGGATCCATTTGTGTTGCTCATGATCTCATCGGATAAGTATTTTTCGGCGTTATCTGTCAACCATTTTATCCTTGCTTTGGCGCCGTTCATTTCATTTCGCGATTGCTTCAAAGGCTTTCCAACCTCCGAAGTGAGAACAAAGGCAAGCTGTTCGATATCTTGGTCCAGGAGATCAGTAAATTTTTTAAGCACGTTCACCCTTTCTGCCAGGGGTAACTTATACCAAATTGGCTGCTCTTTGTTCAATGAATCAAATTTCTTTTGAAGACTTTCTTTGTTGTCCTCGTTCAACTCATCAATTATTTCTTCCGTGGCGGGGTTGGTGACAGCAAGTTTTTTCATGGTAGTTCCTCTTATGGCAGAGAGAAATTGATTTTTCAAATTTTGGGAAAAGGGATTTTCTTCCTTGCCTTTTATTCTTTCCGGATGCCATTGTACGCAAAGCATGAAGGCTTTATCAGTTTTATCCCTGAATTCAAGTCCCTCAATGATTTTTTCGTCATCGTCATCATAAGCATTTACAACAAGGTTCTCACCAATGGCATTGGGATCAATGGCCTGGTGATGGGCACTATTTACATGGCCTGAAAAAGAACCCGCTATATTATGGAGTAAAGTGTTGTCCTCTGCAACAATGGTGTGTTCTTTGTCTGACTCTTCTTTTTTATGTCTTTCATTGCCATTGTCCAGGTCCTGGATGAGCTTGCCTCCTTGCAGCACATTTATTAACTGCATTCCGCGACAAATTCCGAGGACTGGTAACTTGTTCAATTGAGAATAACGATAAATCTTCTGTTCAAACAGATCCCGGTCCAATTGCAGTGAGACAGGAATGTTATTATAGATTTCTTTTCCATTATAAAGTGAAGGATGTACATCTACTCCTCCGGTTAAGACAAAACCATCACACGTATAAATATCTTCGACATTATTTTTTTCGAAATTGAGCTCGACCAGCTCTATGTCATTCTGCGCGGCAACGGTGAACCAATTCCAGTAATTCTGAAATCCAGTTTTAGTAAAACTGATGCCAATTCTTTTTTTCATGACCTATAATGCTTTGCTGTACAAATTTCTGAAATCTTCCCGGCTCACGGGTTTAGGATTATTAGGATGGGCAAAATCGGCAATAGCGAGATCAGCGAGGGGCTCGACGTGTTCTTTCGTTACTCCAATATCACGAAGTTTGTGTGGTATATTGATCTTAGAGTTCAGATCAAACAGATATTTTACTACCGCATCGCCGGTTTCTTCCTTTAGTTCGAGCGTTCTTGCGATCCGTTTGAATTTTTTTTCAAATCCTTCAATATTAAATTCCATTCCATAAGGAATATTCACCGCGTTGGCCAGGCCATGATGTGTGTCCAGTAAAGATGATAATGGATGGGCCAGCGAATGTACCACCCCCAACCCCTTTTGGAAAGCTACTGCCCCCATCAAAGAAGCGATGAGCATGGTAGTTCTTGCCTTAAGATCGGGCTTGTTCACTGCTTTTTCAAGGGATCCACTGATCAATGAAATTCCTTCCAGTGCAATTCCCTCACATAAAGGGTGGGGCATCTTTGCCAGGTAGGCTTCCATATTATGTGTAAGGGCATCCATACCAGTGGCAGCCGTAATGAACGGAGGAAGTTCCATCGTCAGTAGCGGATCGGCAAAAACTATTTTGGCCAAAAGCTTGGGGGAAAAGAGAATTTTTTTCTGGTGCGTTTCGTCATCAGAAATAATGGCACTTCGACCTACTTCGCTCCCTGTACCAGCAGTGGTGGGTATAGTAATAAAATGGGGAACATCATTCGTTACATACACGTCGCCGCCGATAAGATCATCGTACTTAAAAAGATCTTCTCTGTGGTGCACTCTCAGGGAAATGGCTCTTGCAACATCCAGCGCCGCTCCGCCACCAATGCCTATGATGGAATCTCGCCGGGTGTTGTCAAATAAATCAGTGCCTTTATATACATCAGATTTGACCGGATTTTTATGAATATCAGAAAATACTTCTACTGAGATGTTCTTTTTTTTCAGGCTGTCGGTGATGTATTTAAAAAAACCAAGTTGTGCAACGGTAGCATCTGTAACTATCAAAGGATTTGACAGGTTATTTTTTAGCACGTAGTCTCCAAGCTCATTGCTGGCCCCAGCCCCGAAACGAATTGTTGTCGGAAAGTTATATTGATAGATTTTGTCGAAAATCATTATAACTAAAATTCAAAATCGCAAATAACAAGAACCAAATAAATCAGATTTAAAGATTATTTGGAATTTGGCTCTTGAGTTTTGTTTTTTGGCTCATATTATTTCAAAATACCTCTTGTATTCCCAATCGGTCACTGATTTCAAATGTTGCTTCCATTCCCATTCTCTTGTTTGTGTAAAATGTTCAACAAAAGTTTCGCCAAATAGTTCTTTTGCAATTTTAGAAGCCTTCATTTGTCGGGTCGCCTCAATCAGTGTTGAAGGAAGAACACCGTTGGAAAAATCTTCGTAGCCATTTCCAATAGTAGCCGGCTGTTTTAGCTTGAGTTTATTTTTTATTCCGTATAAACCTGAAGCCAAACAACCCGCCATAGCCAAATAGGGATTTACATCAGAGCCAATCACTCTTGTTTCAAGGCGGCATGATTTCGAGCTGTTAGCCAATACGCGCAACGCAACTGTTCTGTTGTCCATTCCCCAGGTAAGCGTGGTGGGTGCCCATGTGCCCTCTACCAATCTTTTATAACTATTAATGGTGGGAGCAAACAAAGGCAGTATATGTGGCAAACAGTATAATTGGCCGGCGAGATAACTCCTCGCCACCTCACTGATTTTCATTTTATCTTTTTCATTATAGAAAAGATTTTTCTTTCCCCCCTTATCCCACAAGCTTTGATGAACATGTCCACCACAACCCGGAAGATTTTCATTGATCTTCGCCATGAACGTGGCTATAAGGCCATGCCTGTATGCAATTTCTTTTACAGCGGTCTTGAAAAGAACAGCTCTATCGGCAGCTTCCAAAGCATCCGAAAAAGTGATTGCGGCTTCGTACGTACCCGGCCCTGTCTCTGTATGTATTCCTTCCAACGGCACATTGAATTTCTTCAACCAATCAAAAAGATCATTGAAGAAAGGATTCTCGTATGAACTGCGAAGAATGGAGTAACCAAACATGCCCGGTGTAAGCGGCGTTAGATTTTTGAAATGCTTGTCGTTTGCCGTTTGTGGCGTTTCAGCAAAATTGTACCACTCAAACTCCTGGGAGAAAACAGCACTGTAGCCGTTCCTGGTTACTTCGTTCAATATTTTTTTCAGCAATTGCCTTGGACAGACCGGTGATGGCTTTCCTTTTTCATCGGTTAACTCACCGAGAAAGAACGGCACATCATTTTCCCACGGAATTTTTCTGAAAGTGTTTATGTCCAACATCCCGGGACAATCAGGATAACCAGTATGCCAGCCAGTGTATTTTACATTGTCATACACCACATCGCCCGCATCCCATCCAAAGATGACGTTACAAAATCCCAAACCATTGTCTATGGCCGAAGAAAATTTTTCCGCTGAGATATATTTACCCCTCAATATGCCATCGATATCGCTAAACGCGACTTTCACCCTGCCTGAAGGATGATCGCTTACATACTGCAGAATTTCTTTTGGGGTCATGTTAGCCTTTATCAACAAAAAATACTAATTATTTATGTTCTTTCTTGTAAAATAATTTAAACGCGATATAACAAACGGCAAGAATCAAAAAATAGATCAGCGCCAGTCTAAAATTATAAATCGTCATTGCAACAAAAGAAAAAGCAGCTATGAATAATGCCGTGGCCGGAAACAAAGGGTACATCGGTACCTTAAAAGGACGTTCTAACCGGGGTTCTTTTTTTCTAAGACGCAGCAATGCCACCATCGATACAATATATAGTGTCAGGGCGCCGAATACCGAAATGGTAATGATCTCAGGCGTTTTGCCGGTGAGTAAGGCGACGATACCAATCACCATATTTACCAATAACGCGTTGGCCGGCGTTTGAAACCTCGGGTGGATTTTTTCCAAAAATGCAGGGGCAAATCTTACCCTTCCAAACTCAAGACTTGATCGTCCCGCGGCCAGTATGATGCCATGAAAGGATGCGATCAGTCCAAACAAGCCAATCGTGATCAGTAAATGGTACATCATGTTGCTATCACCAACTACATGGCTCAATGCCAACGGCAACGGCGAGTCGGAAGTGGTACGATCGCTTTTGTAAACGATCGCTTCCCATCCCGCGACACCAATTGAGCTGGTAAAAACAAGTATGCACAAAATCACAAGCGTGGCAATGGCAGAACCAAAACCAAGCAGCATGGTGCGCTGTGGATGGATAGCCTCTTCGGCCACGTTAGCAACACCTTCAATCGCCAGGAAAAACCAGATGGCAAAAGGAGTGGCAGCAAAAGCTCCGGCCCAGCCTTGCGGAAATGAATTGTGCTGTAAGTTTTTTAATTCGAAGTGAGGTAGGGTGATGCCGCTGAACAATAACAGTTCGCCGACAGCAAGAATGGTTATGACCAGTTCAAACACCGCCGCGGCCTTTACACCATAAATGTTTAATGCAGTAAAGGCGACATAACTAAAGATCGCGATCGCAAGTATCGGTATCTGGGGAAAAAATAAGTTGAAATAGGCGCCAATGGCAAAAGCAATCGCGGAAGGCGCAAAAATGAATTCGATGTTTTGCGCCATTCCCGCAATAAATCCCCAGTCCTTTCCCAGCGCTCGGGTAGCATAATCAAAACCTCCACCTGCTTTGGGTATGGCGCACGCCAGCTCGGTATAGCTGAAAGTGAAAGTGACGTACAGGATGATGATAAAAAATGTGGCAATGGCCAGCCCCAATGTTCCGCCTTTTTCCAGGCCAAGATTCCAGCCGAAATACATACCCGAGATCACATAACCGACACCGAGCCCCCAAAGCATCAGTGGCGTGAGTGTTCTTTTTAATTGGCTTTTTGGAAGAGAGGGTTTAATTGTTTAATTGTTTAATTGGGATGATTGTTACCGGTAGGCATCCTGCCATATCAATGTTGAGTCGCATAGGAATTTGCGTAACTTAATATAGTAAATATGCGACGGTTATCTGTTATTTGTTGCAATAGCTTTGTTTTTTTTATTTCGGTAGTTTATTGCCATGCGCAACAAACGGATACCGCAATGTTGTTTTACAAAAATATCAATGGACTTTCAGTCGCGTACAGGCAAATAGGCCACGGGCCCGCATTGGTGCTTTTGCATGGCTTCGGTATAGATTCGCGTGTATGGAAGCCTCAGATAAAAAGTTTGTCAAGCAGGTTCACAATTATTGCATGGGATGCTCCCGGTGCCGGTCATTCCTCTGATCCGCCACCATCGTTTGGGTTGAATGATTGGGCAACTTGTCTTGCAACTTTGCTGGATTCGGTTGGAATTAAAAAGGCGCATATTCTAGGGCTTTCATGGGGAGGAATCCTGGCGCAGGAATTTTATCGACAGTATTCGCCTCGTGTACTATCGCTCATTTTAGCAGACACCTATGCCGGTTGGAAAGGCTCACTTCCACCGTTGGCCGTTGAGGACCGGCTAGCAACCTGTTTGCAAGATGCATCACTTTCTTCCGGCGAGTTCGTGGCAAAATATCTACCATCCATGTTCAGTGATTCTGCAACGCAGTCTGTGAAAGAGGAATTGGCAAAAGTTATGGCGGACTTTCATCCAATGGGGTTTCGGTTAATGGCAATATCATCAGCCAGGGCAGATACTAGGGAAATACTTTCGACCATCAAAGTAGCAACTCTACTGATTTGGGGTGGTGCGGACAAGCGATCACCGCTAACCATAGCAAATCAGTTTCAAGAGAAAATTCGAGGAGCTAATCTTGTTGTTATTCCCAAAGCGGGACACGTGAGTAATATGGAGGATCCCTCTCAATTTAATAGAATAGTAATCGATTTTTGTTCAGCAGTTCGGAATTGAGACTAACGGTTTCTTCAGCGTAAACATCAGCTAAATATTACAACCCGTTGTTGACTTTGCACAAAGATGTACATCCACGTCACTCCTTCTTTCTCTCCAATGTAAATCCAATCGTCGTCCCTACATGCTCTGTGCTGCGCACATGAATGGATTGCCCATGCGCTTCAATAATATGCTTGCAGATGGCAAGACCTAGGCCTGAGCCCGTGATATCGAGACTGCGGCCTTCTTCAGTGCGATAAAACCTTTCGAAGATCCTTGCCAAATGTCTTTCCTCCATTCCGATGCCATCATCACTGACTTCAACAAGCACATGTTTTTCATCGGTAATGTACATGCTCGCCGTTATGTAGCCGCTAAACTTTCCGTACTTGATCGAATTTTCAACAAGATTTAATATTACCTGCCTGATCTTTTCTTTATCGGCAAAGACCGTTAATGGCGATTCACAACCCTTTTTAATGCCGTACCGAATATTTTTCTGTTCAGCTTTAATGGACAAACTCTCGAAAACTTCTTTAATCAAATCCTGGATGACAAAATTTTCTTTGTAAATCACTTGCTCGCCACGCTCCAGTTTCGAAATTTCGTCCAGGTCATTAATGAGGTTTACAAGCCTGTCTATGTTCCGCGACGTTTTTTCCAGGAAAGGGCGATTCACCTCAGGATTTTCCAACGCTCCCTGCAATAGTGTATCTACATAGCCCTGTATAGCAAACACCGGGGTTTTAACCTCGTGAGCCAGGTTTTGCAGGAACTCTTTTCTGAATTGTTCATTTCTTTTTAATAATTCAATTTCCTCCACTTGTTTCTCAGCCCACTCCTCTACATCCTCCCTCACTTCGTCAATGCTTTTTTGCGGCAGGATATATTGATAATAGGTTTCTTCTTTCTTGCTTGCCTTGGTTTGGTAGATAAATTTATAAATGAGTTTGATCTTCCGGTAAATAAAACGCTCGAGCGTGAACGCAATCAATGCATAACTACCAAAAAAAATGATGAGGAAAGAACCAACGAATATTTCCCAGTCCTGGTGTAAAATATAAATCCCCAGGCTGATCGGCACGGAAAGCAATAACGCAGTAAATGCTGAAAGCTGCCGGGGAGAAATGTTTTTGGTGTTAAGCATATCTCAAACCCTACCGCCATCCCCTAAAGGAGTACTTGCGAACACGCCAATAAGGACAAGGGGTTTTTATGAAATTAAGTTTGCTTAGTATAATTCCGAAAGTTGAAGTGTGCGACGCAACGGAAGCTCAAATGGGGAACTGAAGTTGGTAACACAATTATCAACTTAACAATAAAAAGTGGCAATTTAAAAAGTTTATTTCACTAAAGTCTCCCCTTCCTTCGACTTCGCTGCGTCACCGCTATAGCTTCAGCGCTGTGCCTTCGCGTAGCCGCTTCGGCGAAGCAAGGCACGCGGTCAGGACAGGGGTTTATAACTCAAATTTATATCCAACCCCTTTTACTGTCGTAATGCAATCAACCCCCAGCTTCTGCCGGATCTTGCGTATGTGCACATCGATCGTGCGATCGCCCACAATGACGTCATTACCCCAGACCTGGCTAAGGATTTCATTGCGCAAAAAAACCCGGCCCGGTCGGGAGGCGAGTAAATGAAGCAGCTCAAATTCTTTTTTGGCGAGTAAGATCTCTTTTCCTTCCAACTGCACAATAAATTTTTCGGGATCGATAATGAGGCCGTCCACTTCAACCACCTTGCTTTCTTTTTTCGGCACTCTTCTGAAAAGCGCATTCACGCGGCTTATAAAAACTTTAGGACTGATGGGCTTGCTTACGTAATCATCCGCACCGGTCTCGAGCCCCCTGATCTGGGTAGTTTCATCATTCAACGCAGTTAGAAAAATGATCAACGTATTTCTGAAAGCAGACTGAGATCTCAATATTTCACAGACCTGTACCCCACTTTTCTTTGGCATCATGATGTCCAGGACTACGAGGTCGGGCAGAAAAATTTTTGACTTTTCGATGGCCTCGTCACCGTCTTTTGCGGTGATCACCTGGTATCCCTCGTTTAAAAGATTATATTTCAGTATTTCAAGAATATCAGGTTCATCGTCGGCAATTAGAACTTTCCTTGCCTTATCCATGTTAGGTTTTTGTTTGCGCAAACCTACAGAAGATTATTTCTAAAGAAAATTGGCCAATATTCCATAACAGAGACTTAATAAAAACTTAACCTGGATAGCCGAAACGGCAAAGAAGCAACAATTTTTGAAATCATCTCAGCACTATTGCATCGCTTCGATGTATTAAGGCGTCAAAAGATGATAAATGATAATATAAGCCATCGGAAGGATGAACCGTCGCAATTGGTCAATCGATAGTAAATTTGCTGATCCTTATGATTTCGAAATCAAAATACTTTGTTCTCCTCACTTGCTTGTTGGCTTTTCAGCCGCTGCTTGCCCAGGCTGAGGACCCTGACCCCGTCAAAGACCTGAAACCTCCTAAAAACCGTGAGCTATTCCATGACTACGTAGACAAACAGCAAAAGGACATACTTAAATCGGATGGCAAAGCCGATGGCGAATTCCGCCCATCCTCAGACGAGGAGGTGAACTTTTTGGTAACTAATGCGGCAGTTACCAAAACCGACTGGGTTCAATACCGAATAGAAAAAGACACGATGCTGAACTCCCAGGCCAAGATCAAGTACTTAAGAGGGCTTGAAAACCTCTTAAAGTATTTTAATGGCAACTGGCGCAGAGGTAATGTAAAAGCCACGCAATTACCGGTGATCATTGATGAATATGAAAAATGCATGCGGGCCGATATTGAGAATGAACCCATTGATGTTATCGTGGAGCGTCAACCTTACGGAGTAGCCTTGAACGTCGTTAACGCAGGAGCTTTTAATAAGAATGCGGGGTATAAAAATAGCCAGTATATCCTTGTAAGAAAATTTTGTGAAGTTCATCCCGACCAGACATTTCTGAAACTGAGGGATAATGCCGACGTGCCTTTCCGAGATAGCCTCATCAAGGTTGCCGGTTATCGTGACCCGGGCCAGCTTTACAATTTTGCCGCCGCCAATGACAACCTGGGATTCGCTATTCGGCGAATTGATGATCCGCTGGTTAGCGCCATTTCAAAAATGGCAACAAGCAACAGCGGGCGCTGGTATTTTCCTTTTTTGGATAATATCATGAAAGGCAAAATGTCGATCAGTGACATTGATGCGGTGAAAAATGACTCTGTGAATTACTATAGACTGCTTGTGCGAACGCACCTTGATTATGTGGAACGTGCGCTCAATAAGGATGTTCCCTATGGATATAAAGAACTGGAAGAACGAATCAAAACGAAAGCAAGGGATGTTTTTGTAAATACCATCAATGCGCTTCATGAAGTTGACAACCTTGCAGTGAGATTCAGGATCATTCAACCACTGACAGCCGAGGAGCTCTATTACCTGGCGGTAACTACCGATGGCATTATTTATACCTCAAGTTTTGTAAAGGGAGTCTACCCATTAATGATGACGAGGGCCAACCAGCATGGCGATTCGTTATTGATGAATGTAAAATTTGATAAGTATAGAAAATTTATCAAGATGTGCGCTGGCTATAATACCCTTAGCAATTTCCTGAATACCTTTCAGCCAAAGAAAAATGTGGATGAGGAAAGCGATGCTGAAAAGTTGATGAGAGCCTTTGTAGGAAAGTTGGAGGAAACTGGCGGTCTCGAGGATGGAGTTGATGTCGCGGATTCATACGCAAGTATTACTGAAACCATCAAGCCACTCGCTGAAAAAATGCTATTAAACATAAAAGCAAATTATGACAGGAATCTTGCCATCAATAATAAGCGTGGAATAGTGATGTACAATTTGCTGTACAAACTTTTTCTCTCAGCGGATACAAACAATCATATAGATCTTTCACAGGAATTCGGCATACCACCGGTATACGGCGTTCCTTTCAGAGCTTTGGCAAACGACACAGGCCGCGTGGTGATGGAAGTAATTTTTTATGGTGATAAAGATGGAATGGGCATTTTCCAGGGGTTCAAAAGAATGTTTGACCCCAAGGTTTGGAAAATAACAACGACTAAATATTGGGTAGCGATCAATTCAACTAAGGGAAAGGCGGTTTCCGTCTATGCCAACCTGCCGCTGCCGGAGGAAAACGACCAGGATAAAATGGCACAAGATGCCATGGATTCATTTCTATTAAAAAACAATCTCTCTCCGACAGTGGTCATACACCGTGGCCATAGTTACAATGCTCCCTATACGATCAGCCGGATATTGCCATCAGCGAAAATCGTGTTCATGGGTTCATGCGGCGGCTATTATTTAATACACGATATTCTAAAACATTCACCCGATGCGCATATTATTACTTCCAAGCAAATTGGCAAAACGGCCGTGAACCAGCCCTTCTTTAATTTGTTAATGGAAAAGGCAAGAAGTGGAAGCAATATTGATTGGATTCCTTTCTGGGAGTTCAGCATCGTGTCTTTTTCTATTCGGTATTGAACCCAGTCGGTTTTGGTAACTGCCGCATTAGTTACCAAAAAGTTC
>JGI24806J26614_1000441_pt1 | contig 12688 bp, 9 predicted proteins | sample Kansoi200umMDA_FD_26614 | JGI IMG/M metagenome (IMG submission 26614)
GGACGATTTACGGAAGAAATTTCGAAGGATTATCAGAAGTGTTTGTATCAAACTCTGACAACTCTTTTAAAAAGATCACGAATTTCAACGACCAGATCAAAGATTGGAATACACCGATCAATGAAGTTATCCAATGGAAGAGTAAGGACGGCGCAACTATCGAAGGTGTGTTATTGAAGCCAAGAAATTATGATCCTAAGAAAAAATATCCACTGCTTGTTGTGATACATGGAGGTCCCACTGGCATTGATCGTCCGGAGCCCACTCCCACTTATGTTTATCCAATTATGCAATGGTGTGAAAAAGGGGCATTGGTACTTCGCGTTAATTATCGCGGCAGTGCAGGCTATGGAGAAAAATTCAGGCAGTTGAATGTGCGAAACCTCGGTGTTGGTGATATGTGGGATGTTGTGAGTGGTGTTGAATATTTGAACAAACTTGGCATTATCGATACATCCAGGATGGGCTGCATGGGCTGGAGCCAGGGCGGATATATTTCTGCATTCTTAACTACTAACACTACAATTTTCAAAGCAATTTCTGTTGGCGCAGGAATTTCGAATTGGGTAACCTATTATGTGAACACCGATATCACTCCCTTCACACGTCAATATTTACAGGCAACTCCATGGAAGGATCCGGATATTTATTTGAAGACTTCTCCGATGACGAATATCAATAAGGCAAGAACGCCCACATTGATACAACATGGAGAATTAGATCGTCGTGTACCGATTCCAAATGCATACGAATTGTATAGAGGATTGCAGGATCGAGGCATTCCATCAAAACTGGTTGTATACAAAGGCTTTGGTCACGGAATCAATAAGCCAAAAGAAAGATTAGCCGCGGTTTGGCATAATTGGACATGGTTTAATCATTATGTGTTTGGAGAGAAAATGGAAGAATTGCCTGTGGAATAGTGAATCGTGAATCGTGAATGATGAATAGGCGCCAGGCCATGGACAATAGATAATTGTAGTTATTAGCTATTCACGATTCACGATTCACGATTTACCATCCTATCCCATAATCTTCCCCATGATTACTACTTCCACCCCAGAAACTTCCATGCTTCCAATCAAAATAAATAGCATTGATTGGTCCACTTGTTCTGTCGTCAAACGCTAAGGTGTATCCCATTTGCCGAAGTTCTTTTCGTACCCACTCAGGCGTTCCGCTTTGGAGAATGATACTACCAGGTTTTGGCTTGCGATCGTCAATCTTTTCGCCACCCAGTGAAAGCCAAAGCTGATTGGTATTTACATTCGCAGCTTCAACAGCTTCCTGAACATTCATTCCAAACTCAACAACATTTAAGAAAAATTGAAGAAGATTCTGATCTTGTGTATCGCCTCCCTGCACTGCAAATGATAAGAATGGTTTGCCATCTTTCAACGCAAGCGTTGGCGTTAATGTAACGCGGGGACGTTTTCCTGGTTCAACAACATTGAAAGGGTTCAATGCCGGATCGAGTACAAAACTTTGCATGCGCTGGCTCATACCAACTCCTGTATGTCCTGCAATGCAAGCTGGAAGCCAACCGCCGCTTGGCGTAATGGACACAACCCATCCTTCTTTATCAGCAGCTTCAACAGAAGTCGTACCTCTTGTCAATCGATCATAATATGCTTCATCCGGAGGAGTATTATTCGCAATGAAACCTTTCTTAATTACATCTAAATATGGATTTGTTTTTCCCTCATAAGGATATGGATCGCCGGGGCCTGCCTTGGCATCATTCTTTGCCATATTGATCATTTTCGCTCTTTCCTTTGCATACTCTTTTGATAACAACCCTTTGATGGGTTCTTCAGGTGCGAAATAAGGATCACCATAATAAAAATCGCGATCAGCAAATGATAAATGCATGGCCTGGCAAACCGTATTAATATAACGGGCAGAATTATAACCCATGCTCTTCAGATCAAAGTTTTCCAAAATATTTAAGGCCTGTAGCATGGATGGACCTTGCGTCCATTGCTGAAGTTTATAGACATCGATTCCTTTATAATTTGTCTTTAACGGCTCTTCCTGTATCACTTTCCATTTTGCAAGATCTTCCATCGTGATCAATCCGCCCTGCTCTTTACTACCTCTTACAAATTCCTGCGCGATATCTCCTTTATAAAAACGATCATAAGCTGCATAGATCGCTTCTTTCCTGCTTTTCTTTTTCTTCAACGCGTCTTGCTCTGTTTCTACCAATTTCTTTAATGTTTCTGCAAGATCCTTTTGAACGAAGATCTCTCCTGCTTCCGGCGCTTCACGCTCCTGTCCAAGATGCGGCAAGAAAACTGCTTTTGAATAAGGCCATTCCTTAAGCCTTCTTTTTCCGCGTTCCATGCTATTCGCAGTTTGCCCTTCTATCGGATATCCTTCAGCTAACTGTATCGCAGGACCGAGAACATCTTTCAGGCTCATCGTTCCATATTCAGCAAGCATCGTGCACAAACCTCCTGGAGTACCGGGAGTAACCGCTGCAAGTGGTCCGTATTCGGGAGGAAAATTCATTCCCTTGCTTCTGAAAAAATCAACTGTTGCTCCCGTTGGTGCAATACCCAATGCATTTATTGCAATTACTTTTCCGGTTTTAGGATTATAGATCAAAGCCTGGGTTTCTCCACCCCAGCTTAACACATCCCACATCGTGCAGGTAGCAGCAAGCATGGCGCATGCAGCATCCACCGCATTCCCTCCTTTTTGAAATATAGTCGCACCGGCTGTCGCAGCTAATGGCTTACCGGTAATTGCCATCCAATTCTTTCCATGAAGAACGGGCTTTTGTGTTTGTTGGGAAATCGAAAAATAAGAAATGAATAGCGTTACAGATAAAAGGAATGCAAGCTTTTTCATAAAGGGAGTTTGTTCATTAAAGATACGGAGAAGAGGGGAATAGGTAGAACAGTAGAACAAGCCTGCCCGACTGTGTCATTCAGGCGGGGAACAAAGAATGATGAATGAAGATCGCACAACTAAAAACACGACTTACTTACACTCCAACCACCTGGCGCAAGCGTTTCGGACGATTAATTTTCGAATCTTACACTTCATGGGGTAAGTCCGAACCGCTTGTGCCTGCAATCATGATCTTTGCATTTTCATTCTTCCCCGTGCCGCAATGGAGCATGCAATCAAACAAATATTTCCGCATTCGTGGGTAAATTTCCTATGGGCTAGAACAAATTATGCAGAGAACATGATTGCAGGCACAAGCGATTCCGGCTCAGTTCAAAAGGATGAAAGTTGCACTAGTTATTCGCCGGAAATGCTTGCGCCAGGCGGTTGAAGTGTAGGAGCCATCCGATCTAAATTCATCATTCTTTGTTCCCCGCCTGAATGACACAGTCGGGCAGGCTTGTTCTACTGTTCTAAAACTCCCATCCAAACTTCATCGATATACGATTCAGCTTGTAGTCAAACTCCTCGGTTGTTCCAACACATGGCATGAATGTGCAAATTTTATATTGTCGCACGCCCGTAAGTCGTTTGAAGTTGAATCCCGCGCTAAGGGAAAGCGCGTGAGTATTCCGAAGTCCAAGTTTATATCCTAATCCAAGATCATAATAGAGTCCCTCATTATAGTTTATATCCTGGAAGCTAAAGTCGTTCCCAAGGTCTTTCGGCCACGGAAAATTGATTCCGATATCTCCATAAACAAAGGGACTGTTTTTTTTCTTGAACCAATAGTTCCTGATATCAACAAACAAGGGCACAGAACGTACGTAATAATAATCAATGCCGACGCCTATGCCCGTGAACCAATTGCCAAAACGCAAACCGTTTATCGTTTGAAGATGAAATTCGGTATCCGTGCTGCCATCAATCAATCCGATCTGGTTCACAGATTGAAATCTGCAACCACAGGAAGATTTCTTTGTCTTTTCCTGTCCAATGCCAATTAAAACAATTCCATTAAAAAAAAGAAAAAACAGCAGCGACTTTCTTATCATACTATTGATTTTTTAATCCTATCCTGCTCAACAATTTCGCATTACTCAAATTTGTATAATCGAATTGGTACAAACCATCCTTTGCTACTACCAATGCAAGTCCATTGAATGCGATCACGTCGTAAGTTTCAATTCCTTCAAAATGTTTCTGAAGCTTTATAGCATTTGGATTTGAAACATCAAACAATTTCAATCCATCTCTTCCATCGCAGATAAATAAAAGATCACCATCAATTGAAAGGCCATGTGGATTGATCATTGCATAACTTTTGCGTAAGGATGGACTCATCACATTAGCTATATCAACAATATCCAACAAATTTTGAGACTGGCGGCAGTTGTTGTCCGTGCGAAGGGTTACATAAGCATAATCATTGTCTGCAACAACAGGGTCACAGGCAAATGCATGCGCAAATGATCCTTGCTTCACGGGTTGAAAAGGATTTGCTATTGAAAAAATGCTCATTCCTGTGTTCGAACCAATGAACAGCTTATCCTTCAGCGGATATATCGTTTCAATATTCCATCCGATCGATTGGCTGCTGTTCAAAGCAGGATCATTAGTGTTAGAAATATCAAATGCTTTCAAATCTGAATCGGAAACAGTGTAGAGCACATTATTGACGATCGAGAAGCGCGCCATTGAGCCTCCCATTCCAACTGGCGAAAAGCCAGATGACCTGCTTGCATCTGCAGTTGCAAAGAAACAACCCCGGCAACTGGAAACTGCATTGAAACCCATGTTACAGTCAATATCAACAGTAGTATCCCGCATCTGCCAATCTACAATTACCAGGAGCGTATCCTGCATGAATCCATTCATATAACGACGATATGGAAATTGATCATCCATGATCTTTTTCACTTGCACATTCATTGGATCACTTATGTCCAGAGTCACCATATCGTTGTACAGATCGGCATAAAGTGTATTTCCTTTGGCGGCAATATCGAGATTACCCGGTATATCAATAAATGCAATATTTCGGGGAGAAGAAGGATTACTATTGTCTATCACGTGAATACCCTTGTCCATTTCATTCAGGAAAATATAGCTCCCTTTAATATAAATTTTCCCTGGTTTGCTAATCTCCCTCGGAGCATTGCTGCGAATATTTGCTCTAACCTCGTCGTTAGTTTTATATATGGGTGTGTAGATGGTATAAGTTCTGGTGCAATGATCTTTCAGGCAACTGTTGAAGAGTAGCGGGATGAGCAAAAGCATCAGCCAGCGCGGAAGAAGGTTGCTTTTCATAATAGTCAGTTTTCAACCTGACAAAGAGCATAAACCGACCGTTGCGTCCTAAGGAATTATTTTTTCAGCAAAACGCGAACGTCTAGTCCAAATGCAAGCAGATGATTATTTGAAGAAGCGCTTTCCGTCAATCCTGATAGATTGTATCGCAATGAAGGACCAATCCGGAGCGGATGTTTGGTCTTATTTAAAGCACCAAATGTGAATCCGCCACGAAGACCAAATTGAGTTTCGTTGTACTGTCCGCTGACCTGGCTAAAAACTGTGCTTCCACCATAATTCATCGAATTGGTGCCAAGCAGCCATCCAATTGAAATCCCAACATTTCCAAAAACCGGAAAACTATTTGACTTGTTTAATTTGAAATGAGCCGTCATTGGTAATTCAATGAAGTGATAACGATAAATATGTTCATTCGCTTTGTCATTCTGATTATCTACAACAGCATAATTGCTACCATAAAATAGCCTGGCGCTATCTCCGCGAGTACCGGTAGTTAATTGGGTACGGTATTGAGAATATTGCAAACCGGCAGAAAGAGCAAAGCGATTGGTGAAATTCCTTAGTACAAATCCTCCCGCAGACCAATACAATCCCGGATCAAGAGAAGAAGTACTTGTTCCGCTATAGCGAGGTAATGGGCCTGTATTTGCGAGGGCGTCCATCTGAGCAGACTTGAAACTGGAGAATTCGCTGTTGGCAGATGAACTGCCTACACTGAAATCGAGACCCCATTGCCATTTAGCTGATCTGAATTTCTCTTTTTTCTTTAGGGCTGAAATCGCGTTCAAATCAACTTCTGGCGTTTGAATTTTTGCTGAATAATTCTCAGGAATTGAAATGTCAACTTTAGGACTTGAAACTTTAATCAATGATGGATTTACCTTGGCATATCCAATTAAGACTTCATCATTTCCTATCCTCTGAATGTCGTTTTGATCGTTATCGACATTTTCTTGTCCTTTGATCAATGATTGAACCTGGTCTTTATCACTAGTAAACGTAGCATCAGTTTTGTCTAAAGTTTTATTATCGGATTTCTGAGATTGTCTTGTTTTTGAATTTGCATTTTGATTTTTTGGAACTTTTGCAACCAATTCGCCATTCAGATCTTTCGGAGTCAATTCCTGATTTTTTTCCTTTTGAGTCTCTTCTTTCTGAAGGTCTTTCGATAAAGGTGATATTGTAGAATTATTCTTTTCTTTTGCCTGTTTGGTTTTCACAGCTGTTTCAGCCGAAACAAATCCATTTTTATTGATCAAAAAATATCCTGTTCCTCCAAGAAGAAGGAATAGTAATGGTAGCCAAAGGACCATTCTTCGACGGCGTTTTTCCTGCCGAATATTTTCTTCCACATTTTTCCATACAGCTTTTGAGGGACGAAGCTTTAGCTCGTCCAGTCGCTGTTGCACATTTTTTTCAAACTCAAGGCCGGGCATAGTTCTCTTTTTTTAGGTCAGCATTTTTATGCACTTTCAACCAGCTGATTAGCAAGGCACGTGCACGCGAATATTGAGATCGGGATGTTCCTTCATTAATACCAAGGATCTTACCGATCTCTACATGCGAAAAACCTTCAACTGCATGAAGGTTAAAAATCGTTTGGTAACCCGTAGGTAATTGCCGGATCAGTTCTGCAAGTTCTTTTGCATTCATCAGGGCTCCGGGATCATCATCCGATACAGGATGCAGGCCGTTATCCAAAAAGGAAAGGTCAACCTGGTAACGAGTATTCTTTTTTAAATAATTGATCGCGGTATTCACCATAATGCGACGGATCCATCCTCCCAATTCCCCTTCAAACTTGTATTGATGCAGGTTCTTGAACACTTTGATAAATCCTTCCTGCAAAACATCCTCGGCATCGGTCATCGACTTGGTATAGCGATAACAAATTCCCAGCATATTCTCTGAGTATGACTCATAGAGCTCACGCTGGGCGCTTGCCTTGCCCCGTAAACAGTCTCTGACCAACCTTTGTGAATCCATCTAATATTTTTCTGGTCTTACCCCGATAACTATCAGAATATTGACAACTGCCGAAACAGCACCGTTGCTTCGGCTATTACCTATATTTAGCAATTGGTGGCCGGTAAGATAAGTATCAAAAATGAAGCACCTAAATTTGAGCCTCGATATTACAGGAATGATAAAGAAACTGGACCCATTACAATCTAAGGCACTGTCTCTCAGTCAACGGGATCGCAGGTCCATCTGGCATCCCTTCACGCCTCAAAAATATATGCCCGATCCCATCCCAATTGTTAAAGCTGAAGGACTTTACCTGATCGATGAAAACGGGAAGCGTTACATGGATGCTATAAGCAGTTGGTGGGTTAACCTGCACGGGCATGCTCATCCGTATATAGCGAAAAAGGTATATGAACAGGCTTTGAAACTGGAGCAAGTCATCTTTGCCGGTTTCACGCATGAACCCGCGATAACTCTGGCAGAACGAATATTGAACATTCTTCCAAACGGTTTCTCCAAAATATTTTATAGTGATAATGGATCGACCTCAACGGAAGTAGCGATAAAGATGGCGCTACAATGCTGGTGGAATGAAACAGGTCCGAGCTTTCAGCCACGAGCTGCGAGCCAATGCAGAAATAAGATATTAGCGTTTAAGAATTCTTATCATGGAGATACGTTTGGTGCAATGAGTGTGAGCGAAAGAAGTGTGTTTACCCTTGCGTTCCAGGATAAGCTGTTTGAAGTGATATTTATTGATGCACCGCAAACAAGCGAACAGCATGATGATTTGCCTTTTGATGAGATTGCTTGTTTCATTTATGAACCTTTAGTGCAGGGTGCTGGTGGCATGAATATGTATAGCGCAGATGGATTAAATGCCTTAGTAAAAAAATGTCACCAGCATGATATTATTTGTATTGCTGATGAGGTAATGACGGGATTCGGGCGAACCGGTAAACTATTCGCGTCAGAATATTGCGAGGAAAAACCAGATATCATTTGCCTGAGCAAAGGACTAACGGGTGGCACCATGGCACTTGGCGTTACTGCATGCAATGAACGTATCTATTCAGCATTTCTAACAGAAGATAAGAAAAAGACATTTTTTCACGGCCATTCGTTTACAGCAAATCCATTAGCATGTACAGCGGCCTTAGCAAGCCTTGAGTTATTGCAGATTTCGGATTGTACCCCCTATCTAGCCGGGGGGCAGGTTGAGATGATTTCGGAGATGAATATTAATTTTCTCGAAAAGCTGAAAACCAAATCTAATATCAAAAATCCAAGGTGTTTGGGAACAATCCTGGCTTTTGAATTAGAATCGGCAGATAATGATTATTTGAATAATATCTCCACGGTCATCACCGAAAAAGCATTGGCAAAGGGAATCTATATCAGGCCACTCGGTAACACGGTCTACATTATGCCCCCTTATTGCATTAAAGAAGATGAATTGAATTATGTATACCAAGTGATTCTTGAAATTATCCAATAAAAAAAGGGTCCGCTTTACGGACCCTTCAATTTATTTCTCGTGTTAACCTTGCCAGCTAATCAACCAGCAATAGGCACTTCAACCTGAGTCTTATCCCATTCAATGATCATAGCATTCTTATCATTGAAGCGGATCGTGTGTTGCTCTATAGGTTTCGCAAGGGTTTTTACAGGCACATTTACCTTCAATACGTCCTTATCCTTGTTCTTATCGTAACTGAAAGCTCCCCACTGACCCAGCTGTGAATTCAGAATGACAGTCCACTGCTTTTCGTTAGGAATTACAAACATGGTATAAGTACCAGCTTTGATCGGCTGACCACCGAACTTCATATCGTGAGCGAAGGTAACTTCGGTTGCCTCGTCTGCACCAACACGCCATACTTTTCCATAGGGCTCCAGCTTGCCGAAGATCTCCCTGTCTTTCTTATAAGGGCGACCATAAGTAACTTTCACTCCTTTGCCTTCAACAGTTTCGTGCGGGCTCTTTCTGTCCTGTGCACAGGCGCCGCTAGCGATAAATGCAACAAGCGAGGATAACAACAAAAACTTCTTCATAGTTTTTTCTTTTTTAAATGGACAATAAAATTAAGCACTTCGGACTACTCCTCCCCCATTTTTTTCAGGACATCCAACGATTTTTCCATCGGCGGCCCGATTTGCTTATCAAAGATTATGCTACCGAATTTTTCCCATGGATACCATTTAACCCGAAAATCGAAATACCAGTGTACAACTGTCACTGTACTGTCTGCCGCATAGAGGTCGAAATACCCCGAAACGGTGTCGGTTCCCTTTCTTTTCCAAAGAGTGCGGATATGATTGGGGTCTGATTCCATCCGGTCGATCTCCATTTTGTCTGAAATAAATTTTTCAGCGCTAAATTGTTTTTGTGCCAGGTCCCCTGACTTTAACATTTCATTCCAACTCTCCCAGTAACGCATATCTGAGATTAATAAAGCAACTTTCTCTTTACGCGCATATACGTTTATAGCACGGGAAACACGAACCTCGGAGGGAAATAATAACGAGAATAGTAAGATGAAAGCGGAAAGGATCACTATGCTGATCAATCCCAGTTTTACAAAACGCATCCGGCAGGTGTTTACAATTGGACTACAAAATTACTCCCAACGGAACACTTTAATAGCGATGGCATAAATCACGACAATCCAGATCCCAAGAACTCCCAACTGCTTTCCGCAGTTGACAAGATGTGCGCCTTCGAATGCGACATTTCGCATGGCGTCATTCAAATGGGTAAGTGGGAGAATATTGGCAATGGGCCTCAGCCAGCCTGGGAATACATCTGTCGAGAAAAAGGTACCACCCAAAATGAATTGCGGCATGGTGATCAGGTTGGCAAAGGGAGGAATGGAACTTTCATTCTTTGAAAGCCCGCTTACTACAAAACCAAAACCCATAAATACAATCAAACCCACAAAACTTAGTACAAGCAATTCAAGAAAAGTCACCCAGCCGTGGACCAATGTAAATTTAAATGCAAAATACCCCACGGCCAGGATCACAACTGCCGTGATCATTTGAAAGATCACCCTGCTAAGTGCTTCGCCGAATACAATAAATGGACGGCGGATTGGTGTGGCAAAAAATCGTTTTAATACCAATGTTTGCCTCAGGTTGAAAAAGATAAATGCTACGCCGAACACACCTGCACCTAACAATGAGAATCCTAATTGTCCGGGTAAAATAAAATCAATAGTTCGATAAATCCTTCCGGGAACACGTTTGATCTCCGGATTGATACTGGCATAAACAGGGTGATAACTTTCCAGATTACGGACAATTGATTCGAGGATAAATTTCAGAACCTGGAGATTTTGCGGGCTCACTGCTTCGGAACTCGTTAAATTGATGCGATACTGCGGAGTGTCACTATCATTCTTTGTGATTGATAAGATAGAAGTGATCCTTCCCTTTTCCAAATCATTCGTCAATTCATCATAAGGCTTTTCAACGACAGTAATACCGGCACCGTTCTTTAATATTTTATAAAGCTGACTGGTTGTATCCGTCTTTGGATCAAAAGCCACGCGCAGGCTTACACGGCTTCCACCACCGATAAAACCGAATACAAGAATAAAGATCAAAGGAAAGATCAAACTAAATATAACTGCACTGGGACTTCTGAAAACTGCTCTAAGACTGGCCTTTGTTATTGCCAGCATTGCTTTAGTTTGGTTGTAAGGCTTTGGCATGGGATTAATAAATCAATATCCAATAATCAATAACCAATAATCAATAATCAATAATTGTTTCACCATAAGCTTGCCTGCTAAATAAAAGCAGGCTAAAACATAGTTGATTATTAATTATTAATTATTAATTATTAATTATTCAATTGTAAAATCAAATGGCATTCTGGCTTGAGTTACTCCAAGTAGTTTCTTTACACGACTGATAGTCTGATAGGTCCGCATACCTTCTTCACCCAACTCCTCTTTAATAAGTTTTGCCTTTGTATTCTGCCCATATGATCCGAAGATCAGATCAAAGATCGATTTTGGATCGGGATACTCGCGAACTCGATAATCTTTCAGTTTAGCCATTCGAGCTGCACAATCAACCGCATCCTGCAAACCACCGATACGATCAACCAATCCCAATTCCAATCCGCGCGTGCCGCTCCATACCCTTCCCTGTCCGATGCTGTCGATGTACTCAATAGATTTTTTTCTTCCTTCAGCTACACGGGATTTGAAAGTACTATAAATGCTATCCACCTCTCTTTGAAAATATTTTTTCTGCGATTCCGTCAACGGCTTTGTAATCGATAAGGCATCCGCATCAGGCGATGTTTTTACGCCATCGAAAGTGATACCTAATTTATTTTTGAAGAAATCCTGCATATTCGGCAAAAGCGCGAATACACCAATTGAGCCTGTAATTGTATTTGGCTGTGCGAAAATGCTATCGGCGTTGCAGGATAAATAATAACCACCCGAAGCAGAAACATCTCCAAAACTTATCACAACTGGTTTATCTTTCCTCGCCAATGTCAATTCACGCCAGATATTTTCGCTGGCCATTGCACTTCCCCCACCCGAGTTAATGCGAAAGACAATCGCTTTGATCGTTTTGTCCAATCTTGCTGTTCGAACAAGATTGCGGTAGGTTTCACTGCCGATCATATCCCGATCTCCTTTACCGTCGATGATATCTCCCTGCGCGAAAATAACCGCCACTTTATCCTTACCATCCTGTTTGTACTCAACAGCGTTCGCATATTTTCCAAGCGGAACAAAGTTGATCCGGTTAATGCGATCTACTTTTAATAATTCCCTGATCTCTTCTTTTACCTCATCATCATATTTTAGTCCATCTACCAGGCCTGCCCGAAGCGCATCANATGCAAACTGAATTGAATTCTCGTTAGCGTAACGGTGCAGGGTAGCCGTATCAATTTTCCTGGCTTCGGAAGCCTTCACAAGAAAATGTCCATACAGGTCATTCAATAACTCAGAAGATTGAATACGGTTGGGTTCCGTCATCTTTTGTTCGCGAAATGGTTCCGTGGCGCTCTTAAATTTTCCGGCATAAAAGATCTGCGGTTTGATATCGAGCCTGTTGAGCATATCCTTCATGAAAAATAACGTCATTGACATACCGCGCCAGTCTACCCCACCCTGCGGGTTACAATAAATTTTTGTAGAAACATTTGCGACATGATATGCACTTTGGGAGATCTGATCAGCATAGGCATAAATAAATTTTCCGGCGCTCTTAAAATCGAGCAATGCATTCCTTATTTCCTCACTGGATCCAAATCCATTCATATTAACGCCGCATTTCAGATAGATTCCTTTCACAGCGGAATCACTCTTTGCATGCCGGATCATTCTAACCACGTCATATAAGGCAGGAATATCATATTGGTCTTCTCCAAAACCCGAGAGCGGATTCTGAACGCTGATCTCAGGATAGACATGAGCGAGATCAACGACCAGTACGGCTTTTGCTCCCGTTCTCTCCTTGGTTTTCGCAGCCAAGC
>JGI24806J26614_1000442_pt1 | contig 12673 bp, 15 predicted proteins | sample Kansoi200umMDA_FD_26614 | JGI IMG/M metagenome (IMG submission 26614)
CTCTTGATCGTTTGACCAAGGCAAATCTTCGTTTTGTAGTTTCGGTAGCGAAGCAATATCAAAACCAGGGTCTTTCTTTGCCGGATCTTATTAATGAAGGTAATCTTGGACTTATTAAAGCAGCACAGCGTTTTGATGAAACCCGCGGATTTAAGTTTATTTCGTATGCGGTGTGGTGGATTCGCCAAAGCATTTTACAGGCGTTGGCAGAACAATCACGCATTGTAAGACTTCCTTTGAACAAAGTAGGATTAACCAATCGTATTCAGAAAGCCTATTCGCAATTGGAACAGGAGTTCGAAAGAGAACCTTCCGCTGAGGAATTGGCAACCATGCTGGAAATGGACATTGAAGAGGTGTCAGCCACACTGGGAATTTCAGCCCGCCATGTCAGCGTTGATACGCCACTGGCTGAGGGTGAAGACAATACTTTGCTCGATGTATTAGAAAATCCCAACGCCGTCAAAACAGACAATGAGCTTGATCACACTGAGTCGTTAAAAGTGGAGATTGAAAGATCACTAAAAACGCTGACGGAAAGGCAAAAAGAAGTGATCTGCTATTTCTTCGGCATCGGAGTGGATCATCCGATGAGCCTCGAGGACATCGGAGAAAAATTCAGTCTAACCCGTGAGCGGGTGCGCCAAATCAAGGACAAGGCCATCACCAAATTAAGAACCGTTAATCGTTGCAAACTTTTAAGAACTTACCTGGGCCAATGACATAAAACTTTACTCTTCTACTTATCTTTGCAATCTAATTTTTAAAGTGGACATTCATAATGTTCACTTTTCTTTTATAACGGATTACGCGGNTACCCGTGACAAACATTGCGGATTACGCGGAAAAACAACGCGGAACACGCTGACGTTTATAGTGGATTACGCGGATAGATATCGCCGAATACTTTGCGGAAACGGGTTGTCCGGAATTAATTTTGCATGCGCTAGTTATACGAAGAGGAGACATTTCATGATCGGCGAATTTTAACCGTGAATCTGTGATAAATGGCGGTTACTGAATTAAAATACCATCAGATAACTGAAAAGATAATTGGCTGTGCCATGAAAGTGCATGGTTATTTTGGTCCAGGCTTTCCGGAAGTGGTTTACAAACGGGCGCTTATAATTGAGTTGCAAAAATTATCTTAAAATGCAGTTCAGAAATTGAGAGGGGAATTCTGTATGAAGGTCAACTCATTAGTAAACGAAGATTAGATCTTATGGTAGAAAAGAACATTTTGGCTGAGCTAAAAGCTGTTGTCGAAATTGATAATCGCTGCTTCGCACAAATTATTAATTACTTGAGGGTGTTTAATATTGAAGTTGGTCTTTTACTAAACTTTGGAGCACCAAGTTTGCAATTCAAAAGATTTATCAACACAAACCAATCCGTAAAACCCTTTTAATCCGTGGAATCGTGATACAACCCAAGAAATCTTTTTTTAAAAATCTGTGAAATCTGTGATATATGTTTGAATCATTGAGCGATAAACTTGAATCAGCCTTTAAGAATTTGAAGGGCCAGGGAAGAATAACCGAATTAAATATTGCATCAACCCTAAAAGAAATTCGGCGCGCATTGGTCGACGCAGACGTAAACTATAAAATAGCAAAAGAGTTCACTGATCGGGTGAAAGACAAGGCCGTGGGTGAGAAGGTCATCAATGCCATCAGTCCGGGTCAGCTGATGGTCAAAATTGTAAAAGATGAACTTGCACAGCTCATGGGTGGCGAGGAGAGCACCTTCAATTCAAAAGGAAATCCTGCTGTGATATTAATTGCCGGTTTGCAGGGATCTGGTAAAACTACTTTCAGCGGAAAGCTTGCAAACTATCTGAAAACAAAAAAGAGCCTCTCCCCTATGCTGGTAGCTGCAGATATTTATCGCCCTGCTGCCATGGAGCAACTGAAAATACTGGCAGAACAGATCAATGTGGATGTGCATGTGGAAGAAGACAATAAAGATGCAGTTTCCATTGTACAAAATGCAATAAGGGAAGCGAGAAGTAAGAATAAAAATGTTGTGGTAATAGATACCGCAGGACGACTGGCCATTGATGAGGCCATGATGACAGAAGTGGCCAATATTAAAAACGCTGTCAGCCCCAATGAAATTTTGTTTGTAGTAGATAGCATGACCGGCCAGGATGCTGTGAATACAGCCAAAGCCTTCAATGATCGATTGGACTTTTCCGGTGTTGTACTCACAAAGTTGGATGGTGATACCAGGGGCGGCGCAGCTCTTTCTATTAAATACACCGTAAATAAGCCAATTAAATTTATTAGCAGCGGTGAAAAGATGGATACGCTTGATGTATTCTATCCTGAAAGGATGGCTCAGCGTATTTTAGGCATGGGTGATATTACTACTCTTGTCGAAAAAGCGCAGGAGCAATTTGATGAAGAACAGGCAAAGACACTAGAAAGGAAGATTCGTAGGAATAAATTTGACTTCGCCGACTTCAAGGCACAGCTGGAACAGATAAAACGTATGGGCAATCTGAAAGACCTGATGGCCATGATACCTGGAGTAGGAAAACAGATTAAGGATATTGATATTAGTGATGACGCGTTTAAAGGCATTGAAGCTATAATCAATTCAATGACGCCCCAGGAAAGGGCAGATCCTGATATTATTGATAGCGGCCGCCGAAGAAGAATAGCAAAAGGAAGTGGCAAAGATATCAGCGAAGTGAATGCCTTTATGAAACAATTTGAACAAATGCGGGAAATGATGAAGAACATGAATAAGATGAATATGTTTGGCAAGATGATGGGAATGAAAAAATAGTACCCATTTTATTGACAATTGAATATTGACCGTTCATTACGGACCACTCACCATTTACAATGATCGCCTCACTCGATAATCATCAAGATATTTTCTTTATTGGTATTGCGGGTTCAGGAATGAGTGCATTAGCCCAGTATCTTGCGGGCACCGGAAAGTCTGTTAGTGGCTCAGATCGTTTTTTTGCTGCGGATCAGCCAAATGAAACAAAGGACAAGTTGGAGGCGGAGGGTATTCAATGTTTTTTTCAGAATGGCAGCGGAATTACAGATAAAACAGATTTAGTAATTGTTTCGACGGCTGTAGAAGAAACCAATGTTGAAATCCAAAAAGCAAAAACGCTGAAGATTCCCGTTCTCCTTCGCTCGGAATTACTCACCCTTATCAGTGACACAAAAAGGACCATTGCTGTGGGTGGAACATCAGGTAAATCAACCACCACAGCCCTGTTATTTGATATCCTCGATCATGCAGGATTTGAACCAAGCATCATCAGTGGCGCAGGGCTGGTAAGGTTACAAAGGCAAGCAAAAATTGGTAACGCTCATGTGGGCAAAGGTCTTTGGCTGGTTATTGAAGCCGATGAATCAGACGGATCAATTGTGAGTTATCATCCCGAAGTTGGTTTACTGCTAAACATTGATAAGGATCATAAAGAAATTGACGAACTAAAATCCATTTTCCAAGCATTCAAGGACAACACAAAAACATTGTTTGTTGTAAATGCTTCAAATCCGCTCACCACCCCTTTTTCGCAAGGCAAGCGGCAGGATTTTTCATCGACGGGCGCTGAGGCGGGTTACATAGCGACAGACTTTACACAAACGGGGTTTCAAATTCAGTTCAAAATAAACGGAACTAATTTTTCCATGAATGCAATTGGCCGCCATAATATGGAAAATGCATTGGCTGCCACCGCCGTCGCTAATCAATTAGGTATCGATATGAAAATCTGCGCCAGAGCCGTCAAGAATTACCAGGGTATCTATCGTCGTAACCAGGTATTGGGACACAAGAATGTTCAGGGAACAATGCGCGGAATTTGGGTCATTGACGATTATGCGCATAATCCCGCCAAAGTCGCAGCAGCCATACGTTCAGTGCAGCCATTGGCCAATAAAGTAGTTGCATGGTTCCAGCCGCATGGATATGGTCCTACTCGATTTCTTCGAGATGAGTTTGTAAAAGAGATTTCCCAAGCTCTGCGACCGCAGGATGAAATATGGATGAGTGAAATATTTTATGCCGGTGGCACAACAACAAAAAACATTAGTGCCGGAGACTTGATTGGGGATTTAAGGGCCGCTGGCAGTAACGCTTTTTTTGTTGAAGACAGAAATGGACTCGCTGATTCGCTGAGGCCACATCTCGAACAGGATTCAGCAATCATTTTAATGGGTGCCAGAGATCCCAGCCTCGATAAGTTTGCAAAAGAGTTTTTTGATAAATTATGAAGACCATGATGTACGAACAAATAGTCGACCAGGCAGGTGCAATAGAGCATAGAAGCACGTAGCTTTAAAGTATTTATAGTGAATAATAGTTTTTCCATAATAGCTAACATCATCAAAAATCGCAGGAGTATTAAACCAGCGAAAATGAACGGCAAAAAAATTCCTGATGAACAAGTGAAAGAATTGTTGCAGTTGGCAAACTGGGCGCCGACTCATGGTCGCACTGAGCCATGGAGATTTATTGTTTACGCTGGCGAAAAAGTCAAAGAATTTTGTTACCAGCATGCTGAACTATACAAAGCAATTGTTTCTTCGAAAAATTTTGAACAAGCTAGTTATGAGAAGCAGCTACATTACGGGGACATGGCTTCGCATCTTATTGTTGCCGTTATGCAGCGTGGAAGTTTGCCCAAAATCCCTGCGCTGGAAGAGATCGTAGCAACGGCGGCGGCCGTTCAAAATATTCTACTTGGCGCTACTTCAGCCGGTATAACCAGTTTCTTGAGTACAAGTGGAATGACACACCATGCCGCCATGAAAGATTTTCTCAGATTGAAACAAGAAGATGTGATACTCGGTATGATTTACCTGGGTTACTCCGATGAACAAAGCGAAGGGAAGAGACAAACTTCAATAAACGAGAAAGTGATTTGGAAATAGGGAAACACCGTTCGCGCCGCTCATACCATTTGAAGAGCTAGGCTCGGCCGCGCCTTCGACAACACGACTTTCCTTGTTCGGAGGAAACACCAGCACTAAATGGTACAACCCAAGCTCAATCAATGCCTTGCCGCTGGTCCCAAAAAAATGCGCCTGGTATTAAAACAAAACCCTTTGTGATAAAAAAAGTGTTTGGTTTTTGACGTTCAAACCTTATTTTTGTCGTCTTAGTTAATAATATTTTTTAACGCATTTAAATTTCTATTTAAGATGCCAGTAAAGATCAGACTCCAAAGACACGGGTCAAAGAAAAGGCCATTTTACTTCATCGTAGTTGCCGATGCCCGTAGCCCCCGCGACGGTAAATTCATTCAAAAACTTGGTACGTACAATCCGCTGACTGTTCCTGCTACCATACAAGTCGACAGGCAGCGAGCCCTTGACTGGCTCCACAAAGGTGCCCAGCCGACGGATACGGTGCGCCGTATTTTGTCGTTCAAGGGAGTGCTATACCTCAAACATTTGCTGCGCGGCGTACAACTGGGCCTTTTTGACGAAGCAACAGCTATGGAGAAGTTTACTAAATGGAGCACCGAACATGATGCCCAGGTGAGGAAACGCCAGGATGAGTCTCAGCGCAACAGGCGAGCCCGCAGGCCCATGCAGGGACAAAGTCGCAGACCAGAACGCAGAACCGAAAGTGGCCAAGGCTAATTCTGCTCTGGGAATGTAGATTCCCTTATCCCAAAAGGTATTTAAGGTGATGCTATTACCAAATGCCCCGTCTTCACTGAAGGGGCATTTTTATATGTCAAATAGCTTCCGGACCCGTATCGAACGATATGTTCGGGCGGGCGGCGCTCGGTTCATTATGCTCTCTAGTCAACAAAAAACAAGTAAGCTCCTTGCTTGGGCAAGTCGTTTTAATTCGTGTATTTCGTGCTGTGACCCAATACCTCAAAATAGGAAAATTTGTGGCAGCACATGGAGTGAAAGGTGAGCTGGTTCTTAAGCATGAGTTGGGAAAAAAAACCTCACTAAAAGGGTTGCAAACAATTTTTATTGAAGAAAGAAAAAATTCTTTTCTACCCTGGTTTATTGAAAATACAAGAATTAAAAATGCGGAGGAGGTGTTTTTGAAGCTTGAAGGAGTAAGTACCCGGGAAACTGCAATTAAGCTCATGCAAAAAGAGGTGTGGCTCATTAAGCCGGACGTAGAAAAGTTTGCAGCAAAATCATCCCCCCTCAATTTGCTTGGCTATAAAATTGTCAGCCGGGGTCAAAACCTTGGGGAAATCATAGAAGTTATTGAACAAACCCACCAAATGCTTTGCAAGCTTGAGATAAAGGAGAAAGAAGTTTTAATTCCATTGAATGAAGACACACTCCAAAAGATTGACCACAAAAAGAAAGAGATAATTGTAATTCTGCCCGATGGATTGCTGGAGATATACTTATAAAACGAGAGAACCAGGGGAAAGAATCAGCATAAAGAACCAGGATTTTACAGGATTAATAGGATTTTTAGGAATTGAGGTATTCCCTCAGAACTCAAAAAAACGTACAAATCGTGGGTGTCCCCTGCATCCTAATCAAACCGACAAATCCTGGTACCCTATTTTGGTCCTTTTAGAAAATCTGCCATTAATTTCATCCGGTAATAAAGATTACTCAGCATCAGCGAAATGTTGTTCTTTACGTTGTCAACGGTGTTACCATTCATTTTCTTAATATTCTTTAGTTCCTGGATTTTCTCATCAATTTTATCAACCAGCCTCTCGCAATCCCAACCGATATATTTCTTATTGCGCTCGTCAAATACATGATATGGCTCGATACGGCCTGCCTTTAATTTTTTAAACCTGAAATTATTTTTGATCGCTTCCTTAATGGCTTCGTTGCCTAATAAATCGATCATGACATCGGAAGAGTTATTATTCTTGTAAGCATTGATAAAAATATTCAGGTTATCACGCAGCTCACGAATAACCTGCCTCTTCAATACATCGTTTGTCTTACTCTCTTTATTTAAAAAGGTAACTAGATCTTTAAGAGGGCCGATGCCGGTCTTTAACCAGTCCAGGTTCATGAATCAAATATAAAAGAACCAAAACTCAAATTCCAAGCTCCAAATAAATTAAAAAAGTAAAAATCAAAAATGGTTAAAAAGTGAAAACTCAAAAACCGAGGTGTTTTTAATTTTGGTTTGGGGTTTTACCTGATGCTTGTCATTTGGTTTCTTGGTGCTTTTCGTAGATTGTACCTTTGATCCAATGGCTGACCAATTAAGACATATTGCCCATTTTGACCTGGATTCTTTCTTTGTGTCGGTTGAAATTCTCAATGATCCTTCATTGAAAGGAAAGCCTGTGCTTGTTGGTGGTGGCGACCGGGGAGTGGTCGCTGCCTGTAGTTATGAAGCCAGGAAATATGGAATTCATTCAGCCATGCCGATGAAGCAGGCAAAAAAACTTTGTCCTCAAGCCATTGTGGTAAGTGGCATGCGTGGGGAATATAGCCGTTTTTCGAGGTGGGTTACCGACATTATTGCATCGAAAGTCCCAATGTTTGAAAAGGCATCGATTGACGAATTTTATATTGATCTCACGGGCATGGATAAATTTTTTGGCGTAAGTAAATACACAAAAGAGTTGCGACAAACGATCACCAGGGAAACGGGACTACCCATTTCGTGTGGGTTGTCGTCGGGAAAACTGATCAGCAAGATGGCGACTAACGAGGCCAAGCCGAACGGTTTTTTGGAAATTCCTCACGGTAAAGAAAAGGATTTCCTATGGCCTTTGCCAATTGAAAAAATTCCTGGCGTAGGAAAAAATACGGAGATACAATTGAAAAACTTCGGGATTTATAAAATTGAAGATATTGCCAAAACACCACAGGACGTAATGGAAAAATATTTTGGTAAATGGGGTGAATCGCTCTGGCGCAAATCACATGGGATTGACAATGTCCAGATTGAAACTAATTGGGAACAAAAATCCATGAGCCATGAAAATACATTTGAAGAGGATAAAACCGACATTAACTTTTTATACAGCGAATTGGTGAGGCTCACGGAAAAAACAGCATATTCTCTTAGAGAGGATGATATGCTCACAGGGTGTGTCACGGTGAAGATCAGGTATTTCAATTTTGAAACCACCTCGAGACAGGAAACAATTGACTATACTTCGCTTGACGATAAATTAATTGCCAAAGTAAAAGACTTGTTTAACAAATCATGGCAAAAAGGGAGACCGGTGCGATTGTTGGGAGTACGGTTCAGTCAGCTGATACCTTTTACCATGCAGATGAGTTTGTTTGAAAATAATGCGGAGAAACTCAACCTGTATAAAACGGTTGATGATATTAAAGACAGGTTCGGCAGTAAGGCGGTGGTTAAAGCTGTTACATCGCACCTCGGAGAAAACGTGAACCGAAATACTTCCAGGCACAACAGAAAAAGACCTCGTGATGAAGAAGGCTAAAACGTACGGTCTCACGCATATTTCAATTGCCGTCAGAGATTTGGATCGCACGCTTTCATTTTATCAAAAAGTATTCGACATGGAGGTAATGTATCAAGGAGACGATTTTTTACAAGTGACAACTCCCGGCTCAAACGATATTATCGTCTTCGAAAAGAGGTCAGCCGATTACGGAAAAACCGGTAGTATTGCTCACTTTGGTTTTAGGTTAAGAAATGCAAAAGATATAGGCGAAATGACCGACAGAATCGTTGCCGAGGGCGGACAAATTGTTGACCAAGGAGAGTTTGTCCCTGGTGAACCTTATGTATTTTTTAAAGATCCCGACGGCTATGAAATAGAAGTATGGTATGAATTGACACAATAGATCGTCATTGATTTCTTGCTTTCTTTTTATCACGTCGTTGATCTCCCTAAAAACAACCTATATTCGCGTCCAAAAAATTTACGCTATGAAGGCATGGAAAGATTACCAGGAGAAAAATAAAGAACGTTTTTTGAATGAGATGTTGGATCTGCTCCGAATTCCCTCTGTAAGTGCTAAGAGCGAACACAAGGCTGATATGCAAAGGTGTGCAGAGCTGGTTAGGCAGCGATTGCTTGATGCGGGCTGTGATAAAGCCGAGGTGATGCCAACTGATGGTTACCCGGCCGTGTACGGAGAAAAGATAGTTGACCCGTCAAAACCAACGGTGCTGGTATATGGCCACTATGATGTACAACCTGTAGAACCATTAGAGCTTTGGCATAGCGGTCCTTTTGAACCAACAATTAAGGATGGAAAAGTATATGCGCGTGGAAGTGCCGATGACAAGGGACAATTTTACATGCATGTAAAAGCCCTGGAAACTATGGTGCAAACGAAAACGATGAGCACCAACATAAAGTTCTTGATAGAGGGGGAAGAAGAGGTAGGTTCGCCAAACCTTGGAAAATTTGTCGCTGAATATAAAGATCTATTGAAAGCTGATGTGATCTTGATAAGCGACAGCTCTATGCTGAGCATGGAAACTCCTTCACTGGACATTGGCGTTCGTGGCTTAAGTTATATTGAAGTAGAAGTAACAGGACCCAATCGTGACCTGCACAGTGGCACTTATGGCGGCGCTGTTGCTAATCCCATTACCATTCTTGCTAAAATGATTGCCGACTGTCATGATAAGAAAAATCATGTCACCATACCCGGCTTCTATGACGACGTAATGCCCCCAACTAAAGAAGAAAAAAAGCTATTGAAAAAAGCACCCTTTAATGAGCAGGAATACAAAGATGATTTGGGAGTAAAAGAGCTTTGGGGTGAAAAAGGATTTACTACTAATGAAAGAACAGGCATTCGTCCCACACTCGAACTGAATGGAATTTGGGGTGGTTATAGCGGTGAAGGAGCAAAAACCGTATTGCCGTCAAAAGCGACAGCGAAGATTTCGGCGCGACTGGTGCCAAATCAGTCATCAAAGAAAATGACTGAGTTATTGCTGAATTATTTTCGGTCCATTGCCCCGCCGTCGGTTACGGTAAATGCATTTGAGCATCACGGTGGCGAACCTTACATCACACCGGTTGAAAGCAAGGGATACCAGGCCGCTGCAAAAGCCGTGAAAAAAACTTTTGGAAAAGCTCCTATCCCTGTGCGTGGCGGTGGAAGCATCCCTATTTGTTCGATCATGGAAAAAGAACTGGGTGTGAAAATTGTTTTTATGGGATTTGGCCTCGATAATGATAACCTCCATTCGCCCAACGAAAAATATAATATTGAAAATTACTACAAGGGAATAGAAACGATTCCTTATTTCCATAAGTTTTACGCTGAGGGTTAGTGTAATTAGTAACCAAGATTCTGCTTCATAAATTTTAAAAGCAAAAAAGGGCGGGTGACCTAGCCTTGCGAATTAGTCTATTTAATTTTTCTGAGCGTCTTTCCTTTGTGCGCTGCAACATGATCAGTTTTATCGCTTTTAATTTCATATTGCGGATCATCTTTAGTAGCATGATGAATATATCCTTTATAGTTAAAGTCTTTTGTGTGCACTTTGATAATTCGGCCCGATACTCTTCCTGCTTCAGAGTTCCAGCTTACATGATCACCTACTTTAAATTGCTTGAGCATAAGTTTTAATTTTGGCATTGACTTCTAAGGCAAGAATAAAGCCTGGAAATTTATGGCAGCTAAAGAAAAACTCCGTCTCGACAAATATCTCTGGGCCATTCGGCTATTCAAAACAAGAACACTTGCTGCTACAGCCTGCGACATGGGCAAAGTAAAATTTAGCGGCACTGCGGCTAAAGCGGCCAAACATGTAAATATCGGTGACGAATTTGAAGTAAAAACTGAAAACAAACGCTGGCGAATAAAAGTTACAGGTCTTCTACACAATCGCGTAAAATATGAAGAGGCCATGAAATATTATGTTGACATAACCCCGGCCGAAGAAATTCAGCGACTTCAATACCAGGCTTCCGCTTTTCATACGGGTAAGCGTCAAAGTAAAATCGGAAGACCAACTAAAAAAGAGAGAAGAGACCTGGATGAATTTTTCGGGGAGTAAAATATAAGGGATTTCAATCAACTTTTGCGTGATCAACTTCAGCACTTGCACCCATCCATATCAGTTACCAGGATAAAGAATGCTGGTAAATTCGTGATCGAAAGAATTTTATTCCTCACTCAAAAAAATCATATGGAAAAAGCTGTTGACAAACCCAGAAACACCTGGCCGACCTTGTTTGACAGCGGCTGGATGGAAAAATTCTTCAATGCACCCCTGGATGAGTTTTTCAACTTCGGCAAGGTGCAGTTTTATGTTTGATCACAATCAGTTTTCACTCTGAACTTGCTCATCTCACATCCAAGTCGACGCCGATACTTTCGACCCTTGAAATTTATGCCAGCGATTACGCCAAAGTAGACCTGTTGCGCAATTGCCCCTGACCAAAATTTCGCAGAAAACCAAACTTAAAGAGAAGATCAGGGGAATGATTCATTTGAGTTTTGTGCTTTAAGTTTTCGAAAAAAATACATTGCTGTGCAATTATTAATTGATAAAAATCATTGACGCCCATTTCCAAAATCAGTTGCCAGGGAAAGTATTGAAACTATTTTTACACCTAGCAAAATGCGTAGATAAACAACTTCCGCTTCCTAGCGGGAAATCGTTGGTTTTCGTTTCAATAGCACGAACCCCTGATTCTTCAGGGGTTTTTGATTACCTCAGTTGATCATTGCCCACCGCTGCCGGAAGGTTGTGAAGGCCCTATGCAACAATTCTATTGAGCTATATTTGCTACATGCGTATCGACATCATCACTGTCTTGCCTGAGCTGCTGGAAGGTCCATTTAGCCACAGTATTCTGAAGCGAGCCCAAACGAAGGGGTTACTTGAAGTGCATTTGCACAACCTGCGCAAATGGGCCGTCAATGAATATGGACAAGTAGACGATTATCAGTACGGGGGAGGCGCTGGCATGGTCATGATGTGTGAACCTCTGGTGAAAGCCATTGAAGAACTTAGTCGCGAAAGAAGTTACGATGATGTCATTTATCTGACACCTGACGGCGAGTTGTTCGACCAGAAGTCTGCAAACCTGTTGTCGCTAAGAGAAAATATCCTAATGATCTGCGGCCATTACAAAGGCATCGACGAACGGGTACGAGAACATTTTATAACAAAAGAAATTTCCGTTGGGGATTATGTGTTAAGCGGAGGTGAATTAGCTGCCGCTATCTTGGTTGATGCTATTGGCCGCCTGATTCCTGGCGTTTTGAACGATGAGACCTCTGCCCTCTTTGATTCTTTCCAGGATAACTTGTTAGCCGCTCCTGTATATACGAGACCTGCAGAGTTTCGAGGTTGGAAGGTTCCTGAAATATTATTAAGCGGTGATCCTAAAAAGGTAGAGGAGTGGCGGCATGAACAATCTGTAAAACGAACGCTGGAAAAAAGACCGGGTTTGCTCCTTGACCATGATCAATAAAAAGCTCCCTGCATATGCAGAGAGCGGGACATTGTGTGAGGCTGTTTAGCAAACGTTTGATTTCATCGGGTAAGAGTACTGTTAGTTCAGGTTACGACCTTTCGGTAGGGGGCTCTTTCGTTGCAATTACTCGTTTTAAGTTCCAAGATCTTCTTCGGATCAATTCGTGGATCAACGTCAATAATACTATGGCAATCATCGATAATTAAATTTTAAAAAAGGCCCCGCCAAGACTAGCAGGGCACACCCTTAACCATACGAAACCAAAATCTTTATTTCAAAAAAACTAAGTGTTATTGTGTATTG
>JGI24806J26614_1000443_pt1 | contig 12658 bp, 7 predicted proteins | sample Kansoi200umMDA_FD_26614 | JGI IMG/M metagenome (IMG submission 26614)
ATGATCTGCTTCGTTATGCCCAAGCAGCCATGGTTACCTCAGGAACCGCAACTCTTGAAACTTCACTATTCAATGTTCCGGAAGTGGTGTGTTACAAGGGTCTTCTCCTTTTCCAGGTATGGCTTGAGTAATTTTACATACACGGAACCCTTATCGGTTATTTTTGAAAAATGTACTGGGCTGAACTTTTCTGTTTTTAAAAGTGTAAGCTGGTATCCTGTAAAAAAAATAAAAACATTAAGCAAAAGACCGAAAATCCAACGCTTTTTATATCCCTTGGCAGTCCAGCTACTAAATACTATTATAGTTAAAATAATAAATAACGAGGCCAGTAGAATGGGAAAAAAAATTGAATTTACCGGTAAATAAACCGCGGAAATTATGCCGGCAATAAAAGGAAGAATAAGCCTGAGCAGGGGTGCCTGGTTCATTAGGCAAAAATAATAAAATAGAGTTTAATTAATTAACTGTCATTCTGAGCGATAGCGAAGAATCTATTAATTACTATACTATAGTTGTGAAAAGATCCTTCTCCGCCTAAAAGCGGATCAGGATGACAAAAAGCTCCCCTGCTGTTTTTACTCCTGCCTGAAAAAATCCAGTGCCTTCAGGTCAACAAGGTTAACATCCCTGTAATAAAAGTGAAGGATTTCTTTATAGGAATAGTTCAAAGCAGCCATTCTCATAGCCCCTTCCTGGCACAGACCGACACCGTGTCCATATCCTTTTCCCCAAATGATCACTGAGTCATTTTTCTGTTCAATAGAAAAATAGGTAGATCTTAATTTAAGGTCTGATCGGATTATTTTTAAGGGCAGAACAAAATCCTTGTCAATAAAATTTACCGCTCTCTGATCCTGTGTATACCCAAAGGAGAAGGCCTGGGCAAGGCTGTCTTTTTGCATTGACCTTCGCTTGTCCTGAAGGTAACTTTTCCATTCCGCCAGGGGAATTTTTCGATGCCATTTTGCATGTGGCATCCTGAGGCAAAAAGTGTCCTTTACTGCTTTAAGATAGCTTGTTGGCAGAGACCAAACATCCTCGGAATTAACTGTGCAGCCTCCGCAGTTGGAATGAAAGGCCGCAATGATCAGGTTCAGATCTTTATCAACTATCACAGTTCCTTTTGTTGCGGAAACAGCATTCAATATTTTTGCATTAACAGACCTCCCTTTGTAAGCCTGGCAATGTTCCTGGTCACAAAGCTGGAACCCTTCTGCTTCATGTCTACGCAAATGGGCCAATGCATATGTACGACACAAGATAGACTGTAGCTTATAATACTCGGAAGGATACCTCGTACCAGCTTCTGTTTCCACAACACCTGCCAGATAATCCTCGAAATCAATTGTATTAACAAGCTTAAATAATTTATTAAAAACAGAAACCTCCAGGTCACCTTCATAACTGGCAGTTTTTCCTTCAGGGATAATGGTCTTTATTTTAAATGCCTGTCCTGCTCCTTTAGTTGTAAACTTTACCAGGGCAAAAGTTCCGATATCTTTTTCTGCTGACTTAACTTTTATCGAATCTCTGAAAACAATCAATTGGAAGGCATGTTCAGCTTCATTCAATTTTTTTCCATCAGCATACAATGTATAATTGCCGGAAATTGGTGAAACAATAACAGAGCTGATCTTATGGTTTGTTAAAATGCGGATATGCATATCTGCCGCGGACACCATGTTAAAACAAAAAAGAAAAAAGACCAGGAATTTTTTCATTTCTCAGACAAATATCCTATCATAAGTCTTGCCGTTTTTTCGGAAGCGCCAATTCCACCCAGCTTTGATCTTAATACAGAAAAATTTTCCAGCATTGCCTCCCTGTAAGTGTTATCATGAAGCAATTTTTCCAGCTCATCCTTTAGGTTAGATTCATTCAGCTCGGATTGGATCAGCTCTTTAACGATTTCCCGATCCATTATTAAATTGACCAGAGAAATGTATTTTACCTTAACAAGTTTCTGGGCAATAAAAAAAGAAATGGAAGAACCCTTGTAACACACCACTTCCGGAACATTGAATAGTGAAGTTTCAAGAGTTGCGGTTCCTGAGGTAACCATGGCTGCTTGGGCATAACGAAGCAGATCATAGGTTTGGTTAAAGATGATCTTGGCATCAAATCCTTTAATCATTTTTTCATAAAAAGAAAGCGGTATTGAAGGGGCCCCGGCAATTACAAACTGCTGTTCAGGAAAATTTTTCTTTATATTAAGCATTAAGGGAAGCATGGTGCTTATCTCCTGCATCCTGCTGCCTGGCAAAAGAGCGACAATTGATTTGTCATCAAGATTATTTTTTTTAGCAAAATCTGCGAATGGAGAGCCGAATTTGCTTCTGCTCTCAACAGCATCGAGAAGGGGATGCCCGACAAAATCAACCTTATAATTAAACTTTTTATAAAAATCTTCCTCGAAAGGAAGGATAACAAACATCCTGTCAACGATCTGCTTTATTTTATGAACTCTTGATTGCTTCCAGGCCCAAACCTGGGGAGAAATATAATAGAAGACCTTAAACCCTTTTTCCTTTGCGAATTCAGCAATCCGCAGATTAAAGCCCGGATAATCCACAAGGATAACTACATCAGGATTGAATTCGGAAATATCCTTTTTACAATGATTAATATTTTTGAAAATAGTACGGATATTCATAAGCACTTCCGTAAATCCCATGAAAGCAAGCTCCCTGTAATGCTTTACCAGGTCTGCACCCTGTGCTTTCATCAGATCCCCGCCCCAGCAGCGAAATTGCGCATGGGCATCCATTGCCTTTAGCTCCCTCATCAGATTGGAAGCATGGAGATCTCCTGAGGCTTCACCGGCAATGATGTAATATTTCATAAACCGGAAGATTTGATCTTAAGGTAAACAACTATGCCTGCATAAATAAAGGTGGCAAGCAAAACACCCCTTGCTGAAAATAGCCTGTCGGTCCAGATAAAAATGAAGAATACCAATAGATTAATTACAACAGAAAGACTTAGCAATGGAGTATAAATATTTCCAAGCTGGAGAAAATGTATAAAGCCTCTTATTGTCATGTAGCTATAGAAATACAGGTAATATCCAAACATAGCAAGGATTGGAGAGATGAGTCCTAAAACCGCACCTAAGGGAAGAGAGTCAAATTTTTGTTTCACAATTTATTTTAATTATGGATACTAACTATTTTACTGAAGTCATTGCGAGTGACGAAGGAACGAAGCAATCTCTCCAAATAACACCTTTACAATTTCCATTTTTTCAATTCTTTAATAGCACTATGGGCTGTCATGTCAAAATGAACAGGAACAACTGAAATATAATTATTGTCCAATGCCCACACATCCGTATCTTCTTCCTTGGGTTCAAAGTTTTGAAATTTACCTGTGAGCCAGAAATATTGTTTTCCGCTTGGATCGTGTCTTTCATCAAGCTCTTCGATCCAGTTTGCTTTTGCCTGTCGGCAGATCCTGATTCCCTTAATTTCTATTTCAGGAACTGCGGGAATATTTACATTTAGACAGGTTCCTTTTGCCATACCATTTTTCAAAGCATTTTCGGCAATGATCCTGGCGTATTTTTTTGCAACGCTGAAATCTGCTTCAATATCATGGTCGCAAAGTGAAAAGCCAATGGAAGGAATATCCTCAATGGCCCCCTCAACTGCAGCTGACATAGTTCCTGAGTAAATAACATTAATGGACATGTTAGAGCCGTGATTTATTCCTGAAACACAAAGATCAGGTCTTCTGTGCAAAATCTTGTTCACCGCCAGCTTAACACAATCTACGGGTGTGCCGGTGCAGCTGTACTCTTCCTTAACTCCGTATATTTTTACCTTTTGTATCCTTAAAGTTGAATTGATTGTAATCGCATGTCCCATACCAGACTGCGGCTTGTCGGGCGCTATTACAACAACATCTCCCAACTCGGTCATCACTTCCACCAGGCTCCTTATACCAGGTGCAGTTATTCCATCATCATTTGTGACAAGTATTAAAGGGCGTTTTTTCATTGGAAACAAAAGTAATTACAATTGTTACAGTAAATGTAAATGTTAAACTTTTTAGAAAGGAGGTTTTGTAAATTTTTTATAAAGAGTGGATTGTTATTATAAAGTACAGTCATTTTGAGAAGAAATGCTTTTTGTTTTATTTACTGATATTTTAATACATTTGCTCTATTCAATTCATTCAAAATCATAAACTAAAACTGATTATAATGAAAAAAACCTTACTCTTAACTGCCGGTATTTTTGCGGTTGTTTTAAATGCCTCTGCGCAATCCATTCCCAATGGGGACTTTGAAACCTGGAATTCATACAATTATGAAATTCCGCAGAATTATGTTCAATCATCAAATACGGATGTGTTCTTTAAATGTCAGACACCTTTCAATTGCGTTAAAGTAAGTCCGGGGCAAAGCGGATCTTATGCTGTGCAGCTGACTACCGAGATAGGCAACAACGATACTTGCTTTGGATACTTTATAAACGGAAATCCCAATGGTGGAAATCCTTCCCAATGGCATGGAGGAATTCCATATTCTCAAATGCCGACCGGCTTAAGAGGTTATTATAAATCTGCTATTCCTGCAGGAGATTCTGCTGTGGTTATAGCTAGTTTTTCAAAAGCAGGAAGCAACATAGGTTTTTATGCTTTAAAGCTTTACGGTACTAATGCCTCTTTTGTTCCGTTTTCTTTTAACTTCAGTCCCGCACTCAGTGTGGCACCTGATTCGGTTATGTTTGGTGTTACTTCCAGTGATGTTTTTGACGGTATCGCTATTTCAGGAAGTACTATAACCATAGACAGTGTTTCCTTTACAGGAGGTGTAACTCAGCCTGCTCTAATGAACGGAAGCTTTGAAACCTGGCAAACCAATACGATCGACCTTCCTGTAGGATGGTTTGTTGGCAGCGGACAAGGCGCAGGTTATTACAAAAGCACCGATTCCTATTCGGGAACCTACACTCTTGAAATACAAACCTACGAGGGGGATAATAATGGAGTTCCTAGGGCACAGTCGGGAGAGATCAGCACCGGTTATTATATTTGCAATGGAGGTCCTTGCTATTTATACGGAGGTCTTCCTTATTCAAACCAGATAGATACGCTTTCATTCTATTATAAATATGCACCTATGGCTGATGACTCAGCACAGGTGGATATGCAGTTTAAGCTGGCTGGAACTCAAACCAACTGGCAGGGAACACTTTTGGAGGGCACCGGTGGCATATACCAGTATATGGAGATTCCTTTTAATCTTGGCACAGCACCTGATTCTGTAGTTGTTGAGATGCGGTCCTCAAAATGGGGTGACAGCGCACTTGTGTATGTAGGATCTGACCTTAAGATCGACCAGCTGCAATTTAAGTCTCAGCCACTTCCAAGCGGGATTACAAATTATTCAAACGATAAGAATGTAAGTGTTTACCCAAACCCAAGCACTGGTATGGTTTATATTTACTCTGATTCAAAAATCTCTGAGCTGGAAATAACCAATATTCTTGGAGAAAAGGTTTGTTCGGCTCAGATCGGAAATTATAAGGCTGCTGTTGACCTTAGCGTGAATGGCAGTGGTGTATATTTTTATGTTCTAAAGAACAGCGAAAAAACAATTGCAAAAGGAAAAATACTGATCCAGTAAACTTTGTAAATATTTTGTAAAAAAGCCTCCCGACTAAGTCGGGAGGCTTTTTTATTGACCTAGGATTATGAAAGTCTGATCTCCCTTGCAGGTTTAGGTTTGGCTTCTTCCTTTTTGGCCAATGTGATCTTCAAAATACCATCCTCATATTTGGCATCGATCTTCTCTGAATCAACAGCATCAGGCAAGTTGAATGATCGTCTGAAGGATCCGTAATTAAATTCTTTCCTGCTGAAAGTTTTACTTTCTTCGCTTGTTTCTGTTTTGTGTTCACCGCTCAATGAAAGAATTCCATTATCCACTTCGATCTTCAGCTCGCTCTTTTTATAACCAGGAGCTGACAATTCGATGTCAAAATTATCTGCAGTTTCAGAAATATTCACTGCAGGTACATTGTTTCCTAAATCCCTGTTAAAAATATCCGATCCTAAAAATCCATCAAAAAAATTAGAAAAATCCGGCATCAGGTTCTGACGCACAAGCTCTTTTGTTTTTCCATCAGTTTTTTCGAGTGTTCTCATAATAGACCTCCTTTTAATTAAATCTTCTTTTTTTTATTTGTTCAATTAAAAATATTCAAACTGTGTACCATTGGAATTTTTATGAATTTTTGACTTTTTACTCTGTCAAACTGACCTTTTTAAATAAAATCCAGTGCCATTTCTTCAAAATGATTTTAACAACCAATATGCGTTTTTAATCGACTAAATGCGTTTTTTCTTCGACTAAGTTTAAAGATGAACTTATTAACATATAGCTGTTGAGGATTTTAAGGGGTAAAATGGATTTTCAGGGAAAATTTTGTAGCTTTACGAACTCCAAACACACACGTATGAACTATAAATTACCCTTAATTATTATTTTCAGCGCATTAATGCATCCGCTCTTCAGCAATAACATTGCTGTTGGTGATACTTCAGCCAAAGCGCTTAATAAATTATACGAGCTGAAATTTTACTATATCAACCAGCTTGCAAAGGACTATATTCCAGCCTCTGAAAAGGCCGATTTTACAGCGAAAATGGAAACGGTTGATAAGGAGATCAAACAATTTTATGAAAATAAAAGGGCGCTAATTGTTCAAAGTGGGAACGCCAGCGCTCTCACCAAGTTCCAGAGGGATTCTACACAGCGCGAGGATGACATAGAGCTTTCACGAGAGAACAAACCTGCCGTTTATGCCTATGAAATCGGTTCAAGCCTTATTGGCATGTATGTTTCCTATATTGACCAGGTAAACTATTCACCGCCTTTTTCTTTGTTTTACGAAAAGGCAATTCATCCAAAGATCAGCCTTGGAGGTTTTTTGACTTATTTCACCGAAAAGAATATTCTTTCCAAGCCTTTCCTTACCGGGAATGAATATTATCGTGTAAGCTGGGAAAATTACAAGTATAAATATTATTCTTTCGGAGCCAGGGCAAGCTACCATTTCCTTGATCCTGAAAAACCTTTCATGAAACTAAATGCTTATCATTTCGACCTTTATGCAACCGCAATGGTAGGTTACACAATCGTTTCCAATGTAAGCCCTCAGTTAAAAAACGGCATTTACGATAAAGAGCCATCCAAGGATGGAATTAACGCGGGAGCTATGATTGGTGCAAGATATATGTATGATGAGCGCCTTGGTTTTTTTGCTGAAGCGGGCTTTACGAATACCAGCTTTTTTAATATTGGTGCCAACTATCGCTTCTTTAAAAAAGGCGATTCAGGCGAAGAAAAACCTGCAAAATCCAAAAAAGGAAAAGGCAGCAAGAGCAAAGGCAAGAGTTCCTCAAGCAAAAAAGCACCAGCTAAGAAAGCACCAGCTAAAAAAGCACCAGCCAAAAAAGCTCCTGCTAAAAAAGCTCCTGTTAAAAAAAGACGATAATTAATAATCAAAGATCCAATTCTAAAAATTGTTTAAATCATAATTTCCCTAAATGAAAACATTCAGACTTTCAACAATTGTATTTTTACTGGCTTTTGCGAAAATTTCGTTTGCACAGACTGCTTCATTTACTGCGTCCTATAATGGAAATACCGTTAGTGCGCCTACTGCTATTCAAGGCTGTGATCCGCTAATTGTGCAATTCCAGCAAACAGTTCCAGGTGGAACAACAATGACTTGGGATTTTCAGATTTCAACCAAATCAGGAAATATTTCCGATCCCCTTGTCGATCATCCGCAGGTAGCATTTCCGGCAGGAAATTATACCGTACGATTGACCACTTCTACAGGCAGCACAATTACTATGGCTGTAACTGTTTTTACAAATCCTGTTGCAAGTTTTACAGCAACCCCTGACTTAAATTTATGTTTAGGAGAGGCTGTTAGCTTTACAAATACTTCTACTCCAGGTACGGGAGGACCTATCACGCAGAATATCTGGGCTTTCGCAAATGGAATTCCTAATAACTCTACATCAGTTAGTCCTACGAATATTGTTTACAACATTGTGGGTGCCACCAACCAGATTGCTCTTACTGTGAGAGATGCAAATGGTTGCGAAGGGAGAGCTTATCAGAATGTTGCTGTTCAGCAGCCAACTGCTTCCTTTACCGGAACTCCTACTAATGCCTGTGCTCCACCACTGGTTTCAACCTTTAACAGCACTACCTCTACAGGTAACGGTTTAACTTATTCATGGAATTTTAGCGGAGGTATTGGTTCAACTACCGCGCAAAATCCTTCTGTAAATTTTACAAGCAACGGCACTTTTCCTGTCACTCTGACCGTTACCGATAATTTTGGCTGTACCGCCAATGCCGGTCCTTTAAATGTTACAATAGGAAAACCTACTGCAGGCTTTACAATGGCAAACGTTTGTGATGGAACTGTTGCTACTATTGTAGATGGATCTACCGGTGCATCCGCATATACCTATACCTTTTCTGATCCTTTTAGCCCCAATAACACAGTATCCGGGGTAGCCGCTCCAACCCATTTATTTGCAGGAGGGCCCCAGACTTATGTTGTAAAGCAAGTGGTGACCAACCCGCAGGGCTGTAAAGATTCTACCACGCGAACAGTTACTGTTTTCCCTAAACCAGTTGCAGGATTTACAACCGATACTTTAAGATCTTGTGCAATACCTTTCAATGTAACTTTTACAGATACTACAGCAGGGGTAATAATCAGCCGATCCTGGGACGCTAATTATTCAGCAGGTGCTCCTTTAGGAACAACCAATCCTTATACACGTACCTATACTGCAGAAGGCGCATACGCTGTTGCTCTAATTGTTACCACAGCAGATGGCTGCAAGGACACGGTTATAAAGATGAACCATATCCAGATCCAAAGGCCGGTTGCCGCGATAACCTCGGTTACACCATTAAGAGGTTGTTTTCCTTTACCAGTAAGTGCTTCAGGTGCAACAAGTCAACCAGGTGTAGGTGGGCCAATTGTAAATTACCATTGGGATTTTGGTGTAAACCCGGTGCCGGCTCCCGTAGATACATTTGATATCGCAGCACCCACAACCACAGCGAATTATACCTACCAGGATACCGGAGATTGGAGAATAACAATGGTAGTAACAAACGCCTATGGTTGCAAGGATACCACAACCTTTCAATATGTTGAAGTTGGAACTCACGTCCACTTTGATTTTGATGCCGATATTAAGGAAGCCTGTTTCCCTATGAATGAAAACACTTTCCATTATGTTAACCTAGACGCACCAAAAATGTATGCGGATTCTCTATGGTGGACATATACACCAATAGTTGCCAGTCCAGCAACTATTACTATTTCTACAAGTACTAAGCCTCCGGGACTAAACCTCAATCCTATTTATCTTTTTGATAAGAAAATTCCTATTCCGCCTGATACCGGCTTTATTAAGGTTCGACTTATTGTTGGATTTAATGGATGTAATGATACTTTGATCAAACCTGACTTTTTATATATTCACCCTCCGGGAGTATTATTTGACCCTGTTACAGATATTTGTAACTATGACAACCATACCGTTACCTTTAATAATACAAGCAAGGCCGTGTTTGCCAATACCAACTGGTTATGGGATTTTGGGGATAATTTAACCGCTACTACAGGAACTGACCAATCCACATTAGCAAATCCTACCTATACCTATACTATACCTGGAACTTTTACAATTAATCTCTCTGGTATATCTACAAATAACAGCCCAACAAGCACTTTTGGCCCATACGGAGGTCCTTTTTCAGGTGCTCCCTATGTTTTTGGAGGGGGAACTATACCTCCCACTGCTGGACCTCCTTACACCCCATATAATACTTATACTAATTACAATACTTTAAGCTGCAGGGATACTTTTTTTAGAATTATCAACGTTTCTGATCTTTCATCCTCCTTTACGAAAGATGGAGTTGAAGGCTGTAGTCCTTATACCGTAACATTTACCGGAAGCTCATTAGACTTAATGGGGCCTCAGGGATCCGCTACCTCATGGCAATGGATTTGGGGGGATGCTACCGGTAATGGTGGTGGAAGTCCGGCTTCTCATACCTATACAACACCGGTAACAACAACTTACTTTCCATATCTGGTTGCCACCAATCAATTTAATTGTCACGATACGACTGCTACTCAGTCAATAATAGTGAATGCCATACCTATCGCAAATTTTTTAGCAAGCGACACATCGGGTTGCGTTCCATTCCCGGTAACATTTACTGACCAATCTACCTCAAATGTGGGTACCACATTAATCGGATGGAACTGGAATTTCGGTACAGGAGCCACACCACCAACCTCGGGCGTTCAAGGTCCTGTCCCAGTAATCTATAATACTGCCGCGTCACCAACAGGAAGCACAATACCTGTTACATTGATCGTTCAGGATAGCAAGCTCTGCTTTTCTAATCCTTATACCTTTAACGTGGAACCAACATTCCCTGTAGCTGCAATCAGCGCTTCTCCTGAAATGTGTAATGGCATTGCCTATACCATCAATGGAGGCGCCTCCGATGGCGTTGGTCTTACTTATTCATGGAATTTTGGTGATGGGACACCTGTTGTAAACACAGGGGCTTCCTCATCTGTAAACCATACATTTAATGTGGGAGCTGATACTACAACCACAGTCATTGTAACGGTAACCGACAAAAATGGCTGCACCAACTCTGCTCAGCAATCAATATTTATTTCAAAACCTGTTGCCAATTTTAGTGAGGAATTTTCTGTAACCCAATGTTATCCTTACTTCGTTGACTTTCATGATTTATCCTCTACCGATATTAACCATCCATTAACAAACTGGACTTTTAACTACGGGGATGCTCTATCAGAAAGTTTTACATCCACTGCTACCACAGATACAGTGCGACACGTTTACAATAACCCGGGAGTTTATCCTGTTACACTTACAGTAACTAATTCACTTGGATGTACCTCCACTCTTTTCAAGGATACTCTGATAAAAGTTAGCTTCCCGGTTGCTTCATTTCATTATGCCCCGACAAGTGGATTTTGCGCGCCAGATACGGTTACCTTCTTTATTGATAATATGATTAATGTGGATTCCTTATCATGGGGATTCGGTGACTTCGGTTATTCTCTTGACATGAACGACACGGTTAACCACATATACACTTCCGGGGGATCATTTATTCCATACCTTTATATCGTAGATAGCGTAGGTTGTGACAGGTATATTATCGGATCAGTTCCTATCACCCCATCGGGTGCCATTGTTAACTTTACAGCAGATCAGGATACTATTTGCGGAACTGCAGCAACTGCGGTTAATTTCACAAATATTTCCACTAACAATGGAGTTGCCATAACCGGGTGGCAATGGGATTTTGGACCAAATGCTTCGCCTAGAACATATAACGGCCAATTTCCTCCGGCAATTACTTATACTGGTGCCGGATCTGATACCGTAAAATTACATGTTACCAGCAGCACTCCGGGTTGCGGACCTTTCGACTTGGTAATTCCAAATATGATAACCCTGCTTTCAAACCCTCCGCTTAACTTTACCGGAAACGGAGCATCTTGTCCACCATTAACCGTTCAGTTTAACCTGGCCCCTGCAGATACAGCTGGAAAAGGAATTGATCAGTTCCAGTGGAATTTTGGCAATAATACTTCAAGCTTGTTTAATGATCTGGCACCATCGAGCACTTATACTAGCTCTGGAATCTATTATCCATCTCTCCATGTGGAATATCTGAATGGATGTGACTTTGATTATCCTGCAATTCCGGATACAGTTTACCCTGAACCGACTGCGGATTTTACTTATGTTCCACTTTCTTCCGGTTTCCTATTCGATAATTTCCAGTTCACAAACACAAGTCTGAATTTTAACCCGGCCTCCAGCAATTGGAATTTCGGAGACAGCACAGGTACATTCTTCATTCTAGACCCGGCACATAAATTTATGACGGAAGGTGATTATCCTGTAAGACTGATCGTGAGCAATTCCTTTGGCTGTATTGATACACTAATCAGGATGATTAATGTTGATTATGAAATCGATATACCAAACGTATTTACTCCAAATGGTGACGGACTTAATGATTTCTTTACAATTAAGCTTCCTATCGATGGAACCTGCGTAAGCCTTGATGTTTATGACAGATGGGGAATAAGGATGTTCTCTAATCCTAATTTCAAAAATGACTGGAAAGGTACGGATGACAGTGGTAACCCACTTAACCCGGATACTTATTATTACATCGTAAATTATTGCGAATCATTCACCGTTCATGGATGGGTGTATGTGCAGAAGTAGAATTTTTAATTAAAATCAGGAAAGGCTGAATGTAAATTCAGCCTTTTTTTTTGGTGGCAAGCAAACTTTCGGTGGAAAAACACGTTATATAGTAACCATTCATATTTATATACATGAACCAAAGAGCAGCCTTTAAGCTCTTATTAGTAGTAACATTTGCTTCGTTTTTTTCCTGCTCTGAACAGGAAGAAGTACAAAAGCAAGCACATGTTGCTGTGCAGGAAAAGCCTAAACCGGAACCCTGTGTAGTTGATACATTAAATACGGCAGAAAAAAAAGGCCTTCTCGAGGATTACTTTATAAAGCT
>JGI24806J26614_1000444_pt1 | contig 12647 bp, 13 predicted proteins | sample Kansoi200umMDA_FD_26614 | JGI IMG/M metagenome (IMG submission 26614)
CGCATTGGCCATACCCAGGCGAATAGGTAACATAAACTTTGGTGAAGTAGGAAAAAAATATTTGAAAGAGTTAAAACAGCGCAGAGCAGATGAACTGGAAATGCTGACTTATCTCACGGGAAAAGATTATAGTGACTGGGATGTGGTATCAGAACAGCCGGAAGAAAAATATGTTCCTGCCGAAGCGTCCTATGCTTCCATTGCACCATCAATTCATAACAAACCTAAAAAGGATAAAGGAATTTTGATTGCAACATTTAGTGTGATAGGGTTAATTTCTCTTGCCGGCTTCAATCGTAAAAAAGAGAATAGTTAACATTTGAATAGTAAGAGCTTTTTTAACAAGCTCTTACTATTTATTTTAAATACCAGGTTTTATAACGCAACAAAGCTTCGATAAAATAATAATCAGCATAAGTAAGTGGTACATCTACTTCTGATTTTCCAGGCAAATGACCGACACTATGTTTTAAAACAAATCCGCCATTAGTGTTTACAGAAGCCCGGTATGTCGAAGAAAGGTTTTTGAGAATAGCTACTGCAGTCTTTAAATATTCTTTCCGTTGCGCCACGTTAGAGTACTTAGCTAATTCTAATAAGGCAGAACACATGATAGAAGCTGCAGAAGCATCACAATAAGTATTTGGAATATCAGTGGCATTATAATCCCAATAGGGAATTTTATTTGCCGGCATATTTTTATGGTGCAATAAAAAGTCTGCAATATTATTAGCCTCGCTCAAATATTCTTTCTTCCCGGTTTCCCGGTACATCATTGTAAAACCATACAAACCCCATGATTGTCCTCTTGCCCATGCTGATTCATCAAATGCTCCCTGCGCCGTATAACCCTTGATCTTTTTACCCGTGATTGTATCGTAATCTATAACATGATATGAACTGAAATCACTTCTGTAGTGGTTTTTTATAGTTGTGTTTGCATGTGCTACGGCTATTTTATAAAAAGATGAATCACCACTAAGCTTCGTCATCTCACACAAAAATTCAAGATTCATCATGTTATCAATTATAACCGGGAATTGCCAGCGGCTGCTGTTCCATGACTTGATACAACCAATTAACGGATTAAATCTTGTTGATAAGGACCTTGCTCCTGTGATCATTAGATCTTTATAATCGCTGTTTTTTGTAAGCCTGTACGCATTCCCATAACTGCAATAAAGCATAAACCCAAGATCATGTGTGCCCGTATTATTTTTTTCTTTCTCCAATAAGGCGGTGCTTCGTATTGCTTCTGTCTTTAGGCTTTCATCTTTTGTGTATTCATATAAATACCATAGAGTGCCCGGATAAAAACCACTGCACCACCAATCACTGCCAGAAACAACAAGTTCATTTTTTACAGAATCATAGCTGCGGGGCAATTTATCAGCCGGCAATAATTTTTGCATGTACTTGTATTGCTTTACGGCTAACTGCAGGTTGTCATCTACCAGTTTTTGCATCTCCTGCTTTGATGATTGCGGCAAAGTCTGTAAAAAAATAAACAGCGCAGCTACCGTAAAAAATATTTTATATACACTTATTTTTTTCATGCTTAATAATATTTATTTCGCTTTTGCAAATAACCTTTCTTTCATTTTTTTATCATGACCATATACATCATCGCGGAAATTTAACTTGCCATCCCTGTCAACCCATGCTGTAAAATATCCAATAAAAACAGGAACAGGTTCTTTTACATTGTAAAATTGTTCTTTACCTGCATTCATTGCCTTTGTTATTTTTACTGAGTCCCAATTAGCATCGTTGCGCAAAATAAATTGTGCAAGCTTTTTAGGTTCATTTACCCGGATGCATCCATGACTGAATGTTCTTTTCTCTTCATTAAAAAGACTTTTTGATGGAGTATCATGCAGGTAAATGCTATAATTATTAGGAAACAAAAATTTAACCTGGCCAAGTGAGTTCCATGGCCCCGGCTTTTGCCTTACACCATTTCCATTCCATTCCATGTGGTGTTGTGACAAATAATTTTTATTTCTCGCTATGCCTGGTAATACTTCTTTTTTTAATATTGAAGAGGGAACATTCCAGTAGGGACTGAAAACCACATGTTTTAAATTACCGGTAAAAATTACCGTACTATTTACTGTGCTACCTACTACCACATTTGTGCTCCAACTATACTGTCCTTTATCATAAACATGCAATCGAAACTCCGGTATGTTCACAAGCAGATAATCTGTTGTTGGTTGAGCTGGCACCCAACGAATACGTTCCATATTAATCAATATTTGCTGTACACGTTCCCGGATCGGCCGATTCATCTCGTCCAAAAGAGTGGTTGTGATAATACCGTCTTCTTTGAACCCGTAACGCTTCTCAAAATTTTTTACACCATCTTCTAATTCCTTTGTAAAAATTGTGGTTGTGTCTTCTTTGATCAAATCGCCTGTTAGAAATAACCTTTTTTTAATTATGGGGATTAATGCAGAGCTATCATTTAGTTTATAGCTTTTCTTATCTGCTTTTATAAATGACCAACTACCATTTTTTTCCATCTCATAATATTTAAGAAGGTAGTTCTTTAATAAATCATACTGTCGGTTTACCGGTTCGAGTTCCTTTAAGTTTTTGCCCTTCCGGGACAAGACAGAATCAAGTAATGCAGAAGGGTCAATTTTTTTCCGGGGAATAAACCAATCTAATTCCTGCGCATCAAGTTGGTTACTTCCCTGGTAAGCTCGTCGGGTATAGCGGAAAAACTGTGCAGTTAACAGCAACTCTGTATTTAAAACAATGCTATCATTAACATTATAAGTAAAATTCCCGTTTGCTAAAGAATCATACAATTGATCCAACGATCGGCTTTTCAAAGAAGTGTCCTGAGAATAATTGATATAATCATTATAAGCATCATAAAAAGAAGAGGCATAGTCGGCCATACCTTCTTTAAAAAACCAGGCGAACTGGTAATTGCGGGCATTATAGAAGCTTCTCATTCTTTTTGTAAGGGAATCATTAAAATGCTGATTGGAAATAAATTTTTCCATTTGGGTGCTGTCAAAGAACATTCCGCTGTAGGAAGACCCCAAATTGATAGAGGTATCTCGCGAAGTTTGTTGAGCCTGTGCGCCGGTATTGGTCTGTTTACAGCCATAAAAAAATACTACTAACGCCGAACTCAAAAGAATTGTCATTTTCATTTATAGATGCCCTATTTGTTGTGTAAATTAAGAAGATGTACGGCATGGTAATCAAAATAAATCGAAAGTTTTTAGTTGCTGTTTTCGGGTTATCTTGCACTCCCAAATTTTAAATTTTTATGGAGTATAGTAAACTTGTTGCTGTTACCGGTCTTCCCGGATTATTTGAGCTGATCAGCAGTCGCGGAGATGGCGCCGTGGTCCGCTCACTTGATGAAAATAAAACCCAGTTTATTTCCAGCCGTGTGCATAATTTTTCTCACCTCGAAAGCATAGAGGTTTATACAGAAAGGGAAAATGTGAACCTGGTAGATGTTTTTAATGCAATGGAAAAAAATGGCGGCTCTTTGCCAGATTCAAAGGATGGCGATGCTGTAAAGAAATATTTTGAAAAAGTTTATCCTGAAATGGATTTTGAAAGAGTGTACAGCAGCGATATGAAAAAGATGGTGAAATGGTTTGATTCACTGAAAAAACATAATGTAGAAATAAAACTTTCTGAGCTACCTGAAGAAACAGAAGAGGCTGTTGAAGAAGTGAAGGAAGAAGCAGTTGCTGAAGAGAAGCCAAAGAAAAAGAGAGTTACTAAAAAGAAATCCGAATAAAATAGATTAACGATAGTTTGCTAATGCGCAAATGAAAGTGGTCCTTATTTTGCACATTGGCATTTTGCAAATTTTTACATTATGTACTCTGCCGATATAAAAAAACTTCCCCGTCATTTTTTACCAAAAGATTTTACGATTACCTCATGGGAAAAGCTTGAACCTTTTTTTATTGATCTTCTTGAAAGAGAAATAAACTCAAAAGAACAACTGGAAAAATGGTTAAAAGATATAAGCGAACTGGAAGCTGTTTTAAGTGAGGATGGTTGCTGGCGGCAAATCAGGATGACTTGCGATACAGAAAGCAAGGAACTCGAAAATGCCTTTGCATTTTTTATGATGGAAATTCAGCCGAAAACACAACCCTATGCTGATAAGCTGAATAAAAAACTTATTAGTTGCCCTTTCACAAAAGAACTTGATCAGCAAAAGTTTTTTACCTACCTGCGGACAGTAAAGAAGAATATTGATCTTTTCCGCGAAGAAAATATTCCAATACTTGCTGAGATGAATGTGATGCAGCAGCAGTATGGCGTGATTGCAGGCAAGATGACAATTGAAGTTGATGGCAAAGAATACACTTTGCAGCAGGCCGCAAAATTTCTTGAGAATAATGACAGGAAATTACGAGAGTCAGTTTACAGAAAAATTAGCGATCGTAGATTAAAAGATAAAGCGCCGCTGAATAATCTTTTCTCCTTACTTATAGAAAAGCGCCATCGCATTGCAGTGAATGCGGGCTTTCCCAACTTTCGTGATTTTAAGTTTGCCGAGATGGGACGTTTTGATTACAAACCCGAAGATTGCTTTCAATTTCACCGGGCAGTAAAAGAGAAAATATTGCCATTAGTAAATGAAATCTATGAAAGAAAGAAGAAAAGGCTTGGCCTGGACACATTGCGACCATGGGATTTGGAGGCTCATCCTGCAGATGAAAAACCGTTGAATCCTTTTAAAACCGGTGACGAACTTGTTGAAAAATCGATTGCATGTTTTAATGAGCTGAAACCATTCTTTGGAGATTGCCTGAGCAAAATGAAAACAATGGGGCATCTTGATCTTGACAGTAGAAAAGGAAAGGCACCCGGTGGATATAATTGTCCTCTGGCAGAAAGTGGTGCGCCATTTATTTTTATGAATGCAGCCGGACAAATGGATGACGTGACAACGATGGTGCACGAAGGCGGCCATGCAGTACATTCTTTTCTTGCTCATAGTCTCGAATTGACCTCTTTTAAGGAGTATCCAATGGAGATTGCGGAGGTGGCAAGCATGGCTATGGAGCTTTTTACCATGGGCAACTGGCATGTGTTTTTTAAATCTGAAGAAGAATTAAATCAGGCTAAAGAACATCAACTTGAAAGAGTTATCACCATTTTTCCGTGGATTGCCACTATTGATAAGTTTCAGCATTGGCTGTATGAAAATCCAAATCATACTGAAGAAGAAAGATCTGATACATGGGTTGAGATCTTCAATGAGTTTACTTCGCCGGTTCTTGATGTTTCCGGACTGGAAGAATACCGCAGGTATTTTTGGCAAAAACAATTGCATCTTTTTGAAGTGCCTTTTTATTATATCGAATATGGCATTGCTCAGCTTGGGGCTATTGGCCTCTGGAAACAGTTTAAAGAAGATAAAGAAAAGGCACTTAACAATTACATAGCCGCTTTGGCACAAGGCGGGACCCGCACTTTGCCGGAGCTTTTCAAGTTAGCCGGGCTCCGTTTTGACTTCTCTCCTGCCGTGGTTGGCAATTTAATGTCGTTTGTGCATTCAGAAATGCAGGACTTAACAAAAAAATCATGAAATATACCACAAAAGTGGTATGCCTCTTTTTTGGAAAGCAATGATTTCTCGTCTTACTTTACATTAGAAAAGTAAATGCAATGATTGCATTTCAACATAGCTACTAATCAGAGCCTTAACCTAAGTCCCATTGTTTCCACACTGGGGCTTACTTTTTTCGGCAGGCGCTGCAAACGCCGTTCACTACTATCTCCACATTATTGGCCAGGTATTCTTTTGGAAGTTTAACTGAGGGAATAACAAACTCTTCAAGACATTCTGTTTTACCACAAACAGCACAAATAAAATGATAATGATTATCGTGATGATGACCTTCAAAACAATCATTTTTACACAAAGCATATTTTACTGAATTATCAGCGGTGGGAATAGTGTGCAATATTCCTTTTTCAACAAAGGTTTGTAAAGTGCGGTAAACAGTTACACGATCAAATCTTTCTCCGGCTTTATGTTCAATATCAGCATGAGCAAGTGCCCTTGTATTAGTTAAAAAAAGATTGAGGATTTTTTCGCGGCTTGCTGTTACACTAAGCTGGTTACGACGAAGAATATCATAAACCCTTGTGTCCATAAAAATTATTTTTCTTTCAGCAATACTTCTATCTGCTTCATCATTTTATCAACCTCACTCGGCAGATAACCATCATAAATATTTCTTACAATCCCTTTTTTATCTACCAATGCAAAAAGCTGCGAATGGATAAAATCTTGTTTACTATCAATAAGATTACTTTGGGGATCATCGATTTTATAACTGTAGCGAGCTTGTTTGTATAAGCTATCTTTTCTACCGGTAAGAAATATCCATTTTTCCGTATCTGCGCCTAAGGATTTTGCATACCTTTTTAATGTTGCTGCAGAGTCTGTTCCGGGATCACTGGTATGTGAAAGGATCAAGAAATCCTTTTCATTTTTAAAACGATCATGCACGGTTTTCATATTGCTATTCATTACAGGACAAATATTTTTACATGTTGTAAAAAAATATTCAGCAACAAAAACTTTTCCTGCCACATCTTGTTCAGTCACCGTTTTCCCATCCTGGTTTGTAAAGGAGAAAGGCAAAACTCTTCCGATAGGTTCAAGTTTTGATTTTCCAAAACCTGGTATCAGCTGATTCATTGTAAAATAAAACCCTAGTACCAGCACAAAGAAAAAAACAATATAAAAAATGGTTTTCCTGCTCATATTGTAAATCCAAAATTACTCATGATCGATGCTTTCTGTTCCGAAAAACAAAGATAATATATTTTGCAACATAGTTGCACTAAGTTATCTTTGCAGACTATGAAGATTCAGATCAATTGGAATGCTCTTGGCGTTTCTGCCGGATTGGCTTGTGCAATTCATTGCGCCCTACTACCGCTATTTATAAGCACATTGCCTTTGTTGGGTATCAACCTTCTTGATAACATTTATTTTGAAGCCGGTATGATCGGGATAGCCGTTTTAATTGGCGGCTTTACGCTTTGGCATGGATACAGAAAACATCATCACAAACTTTATCCCCTATTTTTATTTTTTGCCGGAATGTTTCTTTTAATAATAAAACATTTTTTTACAGCTAATGTAATTTGGCTGATCATTCCATCATCAATCCTTATCATACTTGCATATTATCTGAACTGGAGATTTTGCCGCGAGGCAAAACATTGTCATATCACAGATTGTGATCATTAAATGCCAATATTAAAATAACACCTCGTTTCATTAATTGGAAAAATTGCGCCTCAACCTGGTTTTTCTTTATCTTGACAATAATTTAGGATAATATGAAATCACTATTTTTTACCTGCTTTATAGCTTTATCACTTTCCGTTTTTAGCCAACCAAAAGATGAATCAGAAGTAAGAAATGTACTTGCGAAACAAAATGCCGCATGGAATCGTGGCGATGTTGACGCATTTATGGTTGGTTATTGGGAAAATGATTCGTTGATGTTCATTGGCAAGTCAGGTATTACTTATGGCTATAAAAATACATTAGCGAATTATAAGAGAAATTATCCGGATACTGCAACAATGGGTAAACTTACATTCACTCTTATCCAGGTCAAACAACTTTCACCTGAATATTTTCATGTAACTGGGAAATATTATTTGACCCGAACAATCGGAGATGCAAGTGGACATTTTACTCTTATGTTCAGGAAAATAAATGGCAAATGGGTTATAATTTCTGATCACAGCAGTTGATTTTCTGTATTATTAATTTAAAAAAAAGAACCTCATTATGGCACTCATCATTGTAGGAATGATCGTACTTATCATTGGTATCATCATTGCCCGTAATCCAAGCGCTGTTCAACGATACGGAGGAATCATAAGAATTGCCGGAATAATTATTATGATTGTTGGTTTGCTAATTGGATCCATTGTACAAATTGATGCAGGACAGGTTGGTGTAAAAAAACTTTTTGGCAAAGTGCAAAATGATGTATTGCATAGTGGGCTCCACATGATCAATCCTTTGATTGAAGTAACGCTCCTTGACATAAAAACTCAAAACTATACTATGAGTGGCATCCATGATGAAGGTGCGAAAACGGGAGATGATGCCATCAGGGTATTGACGGCCGATGGTCTTGAAGTAACCATTGATCTTACTGTATTGTTCCGGCTAACTGAAGCAGACGCTCCAAAGCTTGTAAAAGAAACTGGAGTTAATTATGTAGATAAAATCGTCCGCCCTTTAACTCGAACAAAGATCCGCGACAACTCTGTTTATTATGAGGCAATAGCGCTTTATTCCACCAAACGGGATGAGTTTCAGAACAGAATTTTTAAAAGCATTGAAGATGATTTTAGAAAGAGAGGTTTGTTTCTTGAACAACTACTTGTTAGAAACATTACATTACCTCAGTCTGTAAAAGCAACTATTGAGGGCAAGATCAATGCAGAACAGGAAGCGCAGAAAATGCAATTCATTCTTCAGAAAGAAAAGCAAGAGGCAGAGAGGAAAAGAGTGGAAGCACAAGGTATTGCAGATTACCAACGAATAATAAACCAGGGATTGACGGATCAACAGTTGCAATATGAACAAATTAAAGCCCTAAAAGAAATTGCTACCTCGCAAAATGCTAAGATCGTAGTTATGGGTAAAGGCAATACTCCTTTGATACTTGATACAAAAAACTAATTAGGGTAATAACGATGAACTGCCTGGCTATGGATTTTCCCAAACGCAAAATAAGAAGCTGACAAGCCTATTACTGAAAAAATTATATCAAAATAATCAAAGGTCCTTCCGAATACAGGAATAAGTTGCAGGTATTCATTTACTACAAGCATAGCAAACCCCATAAAGCAAACGAGACGAAGATCCGCCGATGAATGAATGTGAAATATTCTTGCAACTAAAAATTCCCGGCCAGAAAAAAACCAACAGGCGCCAAATGGAATAAGAAAAGAACCGAACAAGTTGGGTGCAACACCAAGAAAAAAATTCATTGGTTGTCCAAAATCATAAAAAGGCCGGAGACCGAATTTTACCAGCCAGATAAGTAGTGTACCGGCAATAACAACCCATTTACTGATGCGCTTTAATTCCATCATTCCTGATAATAAATTTAAAAATAGAAAAATTAAGCTAAGAAGCAAACAAGACTGAAAAGTAATTTAAATATTTTAACGAATAACTTATAGATACTAACCCCATGTTTTATACAAATACCAAAGCAGTAAGACAAGACTTAAAACCAACCAAACGAAAAAAAGCACATGAACAAAAGAAGAATAATTTCCACTGTAAGCCAGTTTAAAATAAATGCCGGCTGTGACATTCATAAAGAGCCACATTAAAAATGCAAAAAGAGAACGAAGTATTTTTCTGAAATACCTTGCCACTTCGGGATCCATGCCAAACATTATACGTTCGGTTTGATTGTTGACAAGGTAACTTAAATATAAAAAGAGGTAAAAACTATTTGGTCATTAAGATACTTCTGAACTGAAGTGAATCGCCATTAAAAACATTAAAATCAACTTTTGAGAGAATGCCATTTACTCTTCCTTCTTCACTGTGTTGCCAAAAATCCCAGTTGCGATCTATACGCGGCGTATCATATTGGTAATAATGCGCCGCCCACAAAGGATAGCTGTTAAATTCTTTGCCAAGATATCTTGAATAAAAATCCACGTTAGTATAAATGATCGGTTTAGCTTTGTAATAATACTCTATCACATCAAGCCATTCTTTTAATTCCTTTTTTAAAATAGTTGGATTCACTCCATAGGTTTGTTCGATATCAATCACAGGAGGCAGATCGCCATCCTCCAGGTCAACCATGCTGATAAAATTCTCCGCTTGCTCTCTTCCATCTTTTGTTGCCAGAAAAAAATGATAGGCGCCGCGAATCATTCCTGCCTGTTTTGATTTTTTCCAATTTCTTTTAAACTGCGGATCCGTATTGACAATTCCTTCTGTAGCTTTTATAAAAACAAAACCAAGCTGCACATTTCTTACTTTCATTTCTTTTACTGATTCCCATGAGATGGTTTGCTGATATTTGGAAACGTCGATACCATGGATTAAATAATTCTCGGGAATGGAAATACCAAAAGCAGGATAACGTACAAAACGGGATTTGCGATTCTTCCACCATTCATATCCCCCATACATTGCTGCTACGGCAACAACTAAAAAAATAAGTATTGCCCATTTGAAATATTTGTCTTTCTTTTTGCCGCGGGTAGCCATGGTAAGTAGGGGCACAAATTTAATTCACGGTACTTATGAATTTTGTTAATTCAAACGTATAAATTATTCCATAATGACTTTTTTCAGATAAAATACTTTGGGGTCAATAAGGATGAATGATTTACTTGTTACGGTAGTTTCTTTTTTATCAATCATTAATCGCTGAATACCTGAATCAGTTTGAATGTCTATTGGAATTGACATATCAAGATTCAGCAATTTGACCTGGTATTCATTTTCCTTTGTTTGCCTAATATACACTTCAAGTTTATCTGTGGTATAAAGAAAAAGATGGAACAACGGGTCCAAACTTTTGCCATAAGCTCCACTAAAAAGTTTTTCCACATCAGCAGTTACTACCGTATTATCATATGTGTATTGGGGATCGGTTGCCAATTTTTTTAACGTCGCAAAAAATCTATCATCCCCCATGATATAACGAAGTGTATGCATAAAGAAAGCCGCCTTGCCATAAATATCTCCATGATAGGCGCTGTCTGAATCAACCTGGTCTCCTCTTACAATAGGCAATCTATTTGATGCGCTTCTTGCTGTTTGTCGCATTTTTTCCATGTATGCTTCTTCACCAGCTAATTCTCTTGTTGCCATTGCATCACCAAAAACACAGATCCCTTCCTGTATCCACATATGTGCCCAATCACGATTGGTTACTTTATTGGCCCACCATTCGTGACCGAATTCATGATGTAACAGCCAGTCAAAATCTTTATTGCCTAATTTTTCATAACGATATTTATTGCCATAAGCAATATTTGTCTGATGTTCCATACCGAGATGTGGCGTTTCAGAAGCACGGATCGCTTCTTTTACCCATGGATATTCTCCAAAATACTTTTCCTGTATATGGCATGATTGTTCAAAAAGATCAAGAAGATGTTCAGCTTTATCCGCATTTTCTTCCAGCACATAATATTCCATTGGTACTTTATTTCCATCTATAGTTGTATAAATTCTTTTTACCACTTTGTATTTACCAATATTGAAAAGAATACAATAGTTACTGATAGTATAACTTGTTTTCCAATGATAGGTTGATTTATCTTTTGTTGTAGTTACTTTTTGAAGAAGTCCCGGTGCATTTACAACTAATCCTTTTGGAACAGTAATGATCATATCGGCACCTTCATTTGGTTCGTCGCTTGGATGGTCTTTACATGGAAAATAAATTTTGGCTCCTTCTCCCTGGCAAGTAATGGATATCCATGGATTTCCTTTTACATCTTTCTCCCATTGAAAGCCACCTGTCCATGGAGGTCTTACCGCAATAGCTGGCTTGCCACCATAAGCAACTTTTACTTTTACTTTCCCTACTGGTAATTCTTGTGATAATGGAATTTTTATATAATCATCATTAGTATGAGTATAGGTTTGAGTTTTTCCATTCACCCAAAGTTGGCTGATTGTAAGCCCATGCCAGAAATCGAATAATAATTTGTTGGTTGGTTTCAGAAGATTAAGATCTATTTCTGTATAACCTTTGATCGACTTTTCATTTGGGTTAACATCCAGCGCAACCGTATAATGCCGGATATCCATGATGGCTTGTTCGGGCTTTAAAATACCACCTGATTTTAGGTTTTGAGAATTTGTGTAAATAGACGTTATAAGTAAGAATAAAAGTATTGAAATACGCATGAAAAGTGATTTTTTGAAAGTTACCTGATTATCCTGAAACCATTAAACTCCTCAAGACTAAGTTCTTCAATTATCACTTCATCCACCATTGCTTTTGGCGGACCCTGTTTGCACCAACTGATAAATTTTTGAAGTAATTCTTCAGAGGCGGTAGCCTTTATCTCAACATTTCTATCGGGAAGATTTTTTACCAACCCTTTTATGCCAAGCAAATCAGCAACATCCTTTGCCGTTGCCCTGTAAAAGACACCCTGAACTTTTCCTTTGATGGTAAGCCGTATGGTTTTCATACAGCTAAAGTAAAAACTATTTTATCTTGTCCTGCGCTGCAGTCCGTTTGATTTAAGTCCTGATCTCAGTCTCAATTCTCTTCTTTGTTTTTCCAATACTGACTCGCGATGAGTAACAGAATTGTTAGGAATTCCCATAATGAGTCCGCGACAGTTTGACGAACCACAGTTGCAATGGAATGGCTCCATATTTTTATCTAAGAACTGCGCATAGTCAAGCGTTAGTTCTTCCCCTTTCTTAATTTTCCGAAGCGCCACCACATTTAATCCATCATAAGCACAGTTTGGATCGCAACTATGATTTTGCGGCGCCCATTCGGTGGGATCAGCGTCCCAGATGATAAATACTTCTTTACTTATCGGGTAAGCATAGCGACGGAAATGTTCTTTATCATTCTCATTCCAATTCTCCATCGCAT
>JGI24806J26614_1000446_pt1 | contig 12631 bp, 11 predicted proteins | sample Kansoi200umMDA_FD_26614 | JGI IMG/M metagenome (IMG submission 26614)
AGAAACCCATTTCGCTCAGCAACCTACACGTAGCGATATGCATTAATTCTTCCTTTTGGCGCTTGCTGTATTTCTTCGGACCTTTCCCAAGCTCCTGTACACCGATAAGAAATAAAATTACTTTCAAATCAGGCGCCTCTGAATCAAATTCTTCAGCAATCTTATTTTGTAGTACTTTCCACTTTGCGTGTATTTCGGCTGGTTTCATCGGTTACAGGTTTAAAAATGAGGCTTTGTAAATGCTCAAGTATCATTTTTACAAAGATACTTTTATGTAAAAGAGTTTACCGCACATCTGCGTCAAATTTTTAGCTTTGTTATATGAACGAGCGCGTATTAAACACTGGCTTAATGGCCTATGGCATGTCTGGTAAGGTATTTCATGCCCCTTTTGTAGATACACATCCCGGATTTAACCTGCGAGGGATCGTAGAACGGAATAAAAAACAGGCGGCTACAGATTATCCGTCAATAATAAGTTATAACAGCGTTGATGAGCTTTTATCAGATCCGGAAATTGATTTGGTGATCATAAATACTCCGAGCTACACGCATTACGAATATGCTAAAAAGGCGCTCGAAGCCGGAAAACATATATTGGTAGAAAAACCTTTTACCGCCACGACCAAAGAGGCGAAAGAACTCTTTAGCTTGGCAAAATCGTTGGGAAAAAAAGCCTTGGTCTATCAAAACCGGCGGTACGATAGCGGGTTCAATGCAGTGAAAAAGGTGGTCGAAAGTGGAAGACTCGGCAAATTAGTCGAGGTACATTTCCGCTATGATCGGTACAGGAACGAAATTGGACCGAAAATCTTCAAGGAAGAACCCTATCCGGCAAGCGGACTCTCTTATGATCTGGGTCCACATTTACTTGACCAAGCGATCAGTCTTTTCGGTAAGCCTATCAGTTTTCATAAAGTATTGACCAAAAACAGGGAAAACACCAAGGTAGACGACTATTTCGCCATCCAATTGAGTTATCCAAATGAGTTAAACGTTTTCCTAACGGCGAGCATGCTTGTTTCCGCCATTCAAGCTGCTTTTGTTCTGCACGGCACACAGGGATCGTTTATTAAAAACCATGCAGATGTACAGGAAGAACAGCTCCTCAAGGGAATGAAACCAACAGAAGAAGGTTATGGTGTCGAAAATCCCGTAGATGCTGGTATACTCACCACCGTAACCGAAGATGGAGGCAGAATAACCACGAATATCCCGTCTCAAAAGGGCGATTATAATGCGATTTTCGAAGCTGTTTATCAAAATATAGTCAACGATGTTCCGTACCCGATTACAGCGGAAGATATTTTGGTACAGCTAGAAATTCTGGAAAGTTAGTTGAGTTTAACATCAACTCTTGAGATATTGGACTTTACGTAGCGCTACAGGTTTTTTAAGAGTTCGCCCAAAAACTTTTCGGGAATCTCTAGATGTGGAATATGGCCAACACCATCAAATTCAATCAGCTTGCTGCCTTTGATTTTTTCGGCAGTTGCCTTGCCCAGTAATTTGTATTGACCGTATTTGGCTTGCTGCTCTGCACTTAAAAGCGCCTTGCCCACTATGGTATGGTCATCTTTACCGATAAATAAAACCGTAGGAACTTTGAGGTTTTGGAATTCGTGTACAACAGGTTGCTCGTAGATCATCGTAAAAGTTAGCGCTGCTACCTTTGCCCACCGCGGATAATCGGCACTGTACGTAACACCGGCCGCAATGCGCACAAGTTCATCGTAGGCTTGTCTCCAACTTTTGAAGTAAGATCCTTGATAATATTTTTTGATGCTTTCTGCGGTTGCTTTCAATTCCGTTTGGTATTGTTGCTCGGTATTGATATAAGGCACAAAAGTTCGGTAGTCTTCCAACCCAATCGGATTTTCTAGCAATAGTTTTTCGGTTTTTTCGGGATACAGCAAAGCAAACCGCGTGGCTAGCATCCCACCCATTGAATGACCAAGAACCATGGTCTTTGTAACTCCGAGGCTGTCCAACAGTTGTTTGTTCCATTTCGCCATCTCGTGAAAGCTATAATGGATGTAAGCTTTAGACGACTTGCCAAAACCGATTTGGTCCGGAACAATCACCCTGAAACCTCGATCGATTAAAGCCCTGATGACGTTGGTCCAATAATAACCACCGAAATTTTTCCCATGGAACAGTATGACCGTTTTTCCATTGGGCGCTGTTTTGGGCACCACGTCCATATAGGCCATTTTCAGATGTTGCCCTTCAGTATCCACGTTGAAATATTTAACTGGAAATGGATACTGTACATTCTCCAAAGTGATAGATAGCGTATCTTGTTTTTGGGCTTTTAAACCGAATGTAACAGTTAATAAAAGGAACGAAAGGCAGGTGAGCTGTTTAAACATAACGACGGGTTTCAATTTGCAAATAACAAATCAGGTGGCATACTTGTGTTACTTAAGGGTTTATTTATTTACTTTTGCCCACCAAATAAATAATCCATGATGTACGAAATTGGGATAGAACAATTATCACTTCGGGTGGTTAAACAGATACTTGATTCAAATACAAAAATCAAGCTATCTGCGGCCGCTGCAACACGTGTGGCAAATTGTAGGCATTATCTTGACAACAAAATGGCAGGCCAGGTAGAACCCATTTACGGCATCAATACCGGATTTGNCTATTTGCAACATGTTAAAATAGAGTCTGAAAATTTAACGCGGTTACAACATAATTTATTGCTTTCCCACGCGTGTGGTACAGGACTGGAAGTTCCGGTAGACATTATAAAACTGATGTTACTGCTCAAAATACAGTCACTAAGTTACGGCCATTCTGCCATAGCCTTGGAAACCCTGGAAAGGTTGATCGACTTTTATAACCATCAACTATATCCGGTGATCTACACACAAGGCTCTTTGGGCGCTTCAGGCGATTTGGCTCCATTAGCACATTTGGCCTTACCATTGATAGGTGAGGGTAAAGTTTGGTACGACGGCAACCAGGTGAGCACCAAGGAAATGTATCGGGTTTTGGGCTGGAAACCGCTATCACTACAAAGCAAAGAAGGTTTGGCTCTTATCAACGGTACTCAGTTTATGAGCGCCTATGGTGTTTATTGCCTGCTAAAGGCACAACATTTGTCGGCATGGGCCGATGCGACCGCCGCTATCTCCATTGATGCCTTTGATTGCCGATTAGATCCATTTCTGAAACAAAGCCACTTGATTAGGCCGCACAAGGGACAGATAGACACAGCCGAAACCATTTCTAAGTGGCTGTTGGGCAGTGAGCTGATAGGGAAAGCGGGCAAACAAACACAAGACCCATATTCGTTCCGTTGTGTGCCTCAGGTACATGGCGCAAGCAAAGATGGTATTAGTTATGTCCAGTCCGTTTTCGAAATCGAGATCAACTCGGTAACAGATAATCCAAATGTGTTTCCAGATGATGATTTGATTATCTCGGCAGGCAATTTTCATGGTCAGCCCTTAGCATTAACGCTCGATTTTTTGGCAATGGCCCTGGCCGAGCTCGGTTCAATCTCGGAGCGGCGCATTTTTCAGTTGATTTCGGGAGCCCGGGACCTTCCACCCTTTCTCATAAAAAATGCTGGTTTAAACTCTGGTTTAATGATCGCTCAATATACGGCTGCTTCCATTGCAAGTGAGAATAAGCAGTTGTGCACGCCAGCCTCGGTAGATAGTATTGTGAGCAGCAACGGACAAGAAGATCATGTGAGCATGGGCGCAAATGCAGCTACCAAATGTTTAAGGGTAGTAGAGAACCTGGAGAGGATTTTAGGCATCGAACTGCTTACCGCTTCGCAGGCCTTAACGTTGCGAAGTCCAGCCAAATCATCGGCCCAGATAGAGAAATTAGTCTCGGCCTATCGGCAAGTCGTTGCCTTTAATGAAGCCGACAGAATTTTGTCTTATGACATCGAACAGTCGATTGTGTTCATGAAACAAACACCTGTTCAGCCGTACTAGCTGAAGATAATCACGATGACAACGAAGATGAGGATGAAGATCATAGTACCTAAATGAATGATTGGTAATTGAATATAAAATTCCGGCTTACGAAGTATCAGAAAAACTTCGTAAGCCGGAAAGCCTATCTTTTGAGATACATCTGGTTGAGCACCGCCGCTGGCACTCGCAGCTTCGTCTCGTCAGAAAATTTACCTGCAGACTTATTAATCTTTACATTCAATAAGTTAACATGAGCTTCGCCCGTTGTGTTGATGACAAAATCATTGATTGCATAAGCAGTTGCGTTGTTTTCATCTCCTTCTATGCTAATTTTTGCCTTGCCCGTACTGTTGATGACCAACTTTTCGAATGAAGTATTTTCGGCCTCAAAGTTCGTTTCATTTAGGTTCAAGTCCATTGATGAAATTTTACCTTGGAAAACCTTTATGTCAGAACCGCTTGTTGCAGATACTTGAAGGTATTTCAACGTTGCCGTTTCATCAAAATAAATGTTCCCGGCATTTTGTAGCTTCAAATTCAATGAATCCTGTGTAACATCGATCGAAGCGCTGGCAATCGAGTTTAAATCCAACGCACTTACGTTTGGAGCGAAGATGAAGATATCGGCATTGTGGATTCCTCGTTGTTTATCTGTCAATTTTTTGATGTTGACGTGTAATTGTCCATCCGCCCCAACGTTTATTTTTACCTGATCTTTGATATCGTTGGAAACCTTGACGCCGAATTTAGCGTCCTTCACTACGTAAACGCTGATCCGAATTGGATCGGCAGATATGATGGCGACGGTTTGGAATGCCGTTGACTCCATTTTGGTCAGCTCTTTTGAAGCTGATTCTAAAGTTTCTACGTGGCGTTCTCGATCGGCATTGTAAGTGCCCACTTCATATTTAACCCGCGAAACGTAGATCATTCCCAATAATGGAACCAAAATCAATGCGGCCGCGAACACGATCAATAATTTATTACTTTTTTTCATAATTTCTAAGCATTAAAATTTTCTTTAACAAAAGTGTCGTATCGACGTTGCAGTTCATCAAATGGGATATTTAATAAATATACATTTCTAAAAACCACCGGTAATTCATCATCCATGAACTGCACTTTTCGGTAGGCCTTTACATTATCGATAGCTTCGTCAGCCACAAAAAATCCAATTCCCCTTTTATTGTTAATGATGTTTTTATTTTGAAGTAACTCGTAGGTACGCATTACCGTATTTGGGTTAACTTCCAGTTCTACTGCCATTTCCCTTACCGACGGAAGTTTCTCATCCGTTTTCCATTTACCGAGCAATATGTGCTCGCAAATGTACTCTGCGATTTGAAGGTAGATGGCTTTATTATCTCTAAATTCCATGTCTATACCAATTATTAGTTAAACTTCCTTTTCTTTGAGGCGCAGGTAGGTAAGGCCCCAAAAAATGAGTGTGAGCGTGACGATCAACAATGACATCATCCATTCTACATCGTTTTTTCCATTGAAAAGCGATTCATTGATTTCTTTTGGAATCCTTCCGTCAAATAACCACTGTCCGGCTTTTACGATGATCAAGGTCCAAAGTCCCGAGAACAACATCACCGAAATGGCTGTTTTGATGTAATGGAATCTATTAAAGTAGATAGAGCCGAATAAGAAGATGCTGGTGATACCAAACGGTATAAAATATAATACCTTAAAATCATCGGGGTTGTTCTCCGTAAAGAAAAATTCCATTCGGTTTTCGTCAGTTACAGCTGTTTTTGTTACCTCTTCAAAAAACGATCTCACCTTCATCACAAAAAGAAGATCTGTTAGGTAAAAAAGTACCAGATAGCTTACTGTAGCCAAAAGTGCTGTAAACAATACTCCTCCTAAAAACTTCTCAAAAGTGGAGGCCGGGATCATCAAATCGATTACCGCTTTCGGCTTCTGGCCCAAATGTGAAAAATAAGTGCTGGACACCAGTGTTCCAAAAATTATTCCGGTAATTGCAAATACTGGGATCCGGAAGTTTAAAACCCGATGACCATCTTGCAGCTGACCCGACTTTTCATATTCGAAGATATACTCGTATGTATTATAGCCATAAAATGCGATGAAAATGCCCAGTAGTACTGCTAAGCTCACTAGATAAATTTTACCAAATTCTAGCCATTGTCTCCTCAGCAAAAGACCAAAACGTTGTATGTTAAATGTATTGTTCATGTCTCTTTAGTTAAAAATTGGTTTAAGTTTATTTTTTTCTGCTAACACGGCGTTAAACAAAAGTTCGATATCCAACTTGGTATCTTCTCCGTGATAATTGGCTACTACTGCGTTATAACCAGATAACGACGGCTCTGCGTATATTACAGTTTCGTCAAGTTCCTTCACGCGCTTAAAGCATAACTTGTCGGTAATCTCTTCAATCGATGCTTTTAAGGCCACACTATTGTCGTCGAGCATGATCACTGTATCGATCAAGTTATCCAAATCGCGTACCTGGTGGGTCGAGATGATGATGCAGCGATCTTCGGTTAATGCCGAAGCCATAATCTTGCGGAACTGCGCTTTAGAAGGAATATCCAAGCCATTGGTTGGTTCATCCATGATAATAACCTTCGCCTGGGTAGCGAGGCCAAATGCAATGATGAACTTTTTCTTCTGTCCGTAAGACATGTTGATGAGTTTTTGCCCAACCGGAATGTCAAACTCAGCCAGTAATGCCGATAAATAAGCGTGATCAAATTTCGGGTAAAAAGGCGCATTGGCTTTAATGTAGGAATCAATTTTAACCGAAGGGAGAAAAAACTCTTCGGGAATGAAACAAATTTGCTGCAATAAAGCGGGCTGGCGTTTTGAAGGATCAAAGCCAATGACTTCCATCGAGCCACCTTCTGCATATACCAGTCCGGCGAGGTTTTTTAATAAGCTAGATTTGCCCGCACCGTTCTTGCCCAACAATCCATAAATATGGCCAGCACTGAGTTGCATAGACATGTTTTTGAATAACAGACGGTGTTTGCTATAGCCAAAATTTAAGTTGTTTATCTTAATCATAACCACTGTATTAGTTAAATAATACACTAAAGTACCAGATCGGTTTGAAAGCGCCAAATTATTTTTAATATTTTTTCAAAAATCACGCACACAAAACATACAACTAATTGATAAACAGCGACAAATAAAATATCTAAAAACAAAAAAGCCATGACCGCATGATTCTTAAAATCAATACGCCATGGCTTTCCCAGTGTTTGGTATTCTTTCGTAGGAAATACAAATTCGTATACTACCTGTTTCCTTAATATAAAGGCAAGCTTACTCCAAAATTTATGTTTCTTCCCGGATTATAGATATTGGCAAGTTTATACCTGCTAAGGTGATTGTAATATAGCTTATTCGTTAGGTTTTGTCCTGTGATCCAAAAATCGACTTTGCCTTTTTTGGTCTTTATCGAGGTTCCAATTCCTGCATCGATCAGCGTGTAGCCATCAGTTTCGGTTTCGAAAGCATCAAACCTGCTTTGTTTAAACACATTATTTACGCCGAATTTAATAAAGCTATGGTCCAATCCTTTTATTGTAGGCTCAAAACGAAGTTCGCTGTTAATGGTTGCCGCCGGTATAAAGGGTAAGGCGCTATCGGTGGCGCGGTTAGTTCCCCTAACATAGGCAAAGGTATTTTCGAAATGTAGCGCTTTAACGAGGTGGAAATCCACTGAGGCTTCGGCGCCGATTAAGTCTGCATCCGTTTGTACGAATCGATAGACTGGCAAATCGTTAACCGTGCCGTCTTCTTCATCGTAAGCCAAGGTTTCACCATTGAAGTTACCGGGATAGATATAATTGTAAATGCGATTTGAATAGGCGTTTAAACCAAGGGTTACCTTTTCTGCGTCGTAGGTTAGGCCGAGGTCGAACTGTAAGCTGGTTTCCTGCTTTAGGGCACTGTTACCGATCTCATATCTAAATGTTCCTTCATGTTTGCCATTGGCGCCTAGTTCGGCGATGTTTGGCGCTCTAAAACCAGAACCGGCGTTGCCTTTTAGATTTAAGTTTTTTGCCAGTTCTATGGCAAAGCCGATAGAGCCAGAGATGTTATCAAACTTATTATTGAACGCTTCGAATACTGTGTTTCCATCTTCGTTTAGGGCGTAGCCGTCTATGTTTTTATAATCGTACCTTACTCCGCCGTTGATAGCGCCGTTTTTGAAATTCCGTTTTACGTAGGCAAAAACGCCGATGTTGTTGCTTGTATAGTCGGGAATCAAGAATTCATCACCTTTATTTGTGTTGGTTTGATGCATGCCCTGCACGCCGATGGTCGGCTCCCAAACGCCATTGTTGGCGAACTGGTATTTAAGGTCGTACGTATATGAATTTAGGTTGAGGTGTAAGCCCGGCTCGTCCTTGCTTTCTTCAAACTCTTTCCTGATATTTCGTTGTACGGCAAGTGTGGTTTTTAACTGTCCGCCGCCCAAAAGTATGTTTGAATTTAGCGCTGCGCGATAGTGGTCTATGCCTTGGAAAGGGAGGTTTAACTTTCTCGTTTTTGCAGCAGAGCGATCAATTACATTTCCCTCTTCATCTAAAAAATAGCCACTCTCATTAGGCCCGTTCTCTACCAAGCCTACTTCTGTACCAAACTTAGACAGGTTTAGATGTGCATATCCCCAGGTTTTGTTGAGTCCCAGCATTCCACTGAAATCTGTTTCATTGAAACCAGAGTTAGGGACATTGTGGTTTTTGTAGGCATAACCGTATGCGTTTTTATAGGAAGCTCTTCCGCGATAAACAAAGCCGTTGGCATTACCCTGTAGCATTAGCGATGAGGCTGTTAGGCCGTTGTTAGTTTGATAGGCCGTAGTAAAGTTACCATTGTGGTCGCCGGCTGCCGGCACAAAATCCTCTATAATATTAACCACACCGCCGAGCGCATCGGAACCATAAAGCAAACTTGCCGGCCCTTTTAGGATCTCAACCCTTGCAGCCGAGAACTGATCAACCTGCGCACCATGTTCATCGCCCCACTGCTGACCTTCTTCACGCGCCCCGTCAACGATAGTGAGCACGCGGTTGTAGCCCAGTCCCCTGATAGACGGTTTTGATATTGCTCCCCCAGTAGTAATCTGCGACACACCCGGCACTTTCGAAATCGCATCGATGAGATTCGTTCCGCCAGATTGTGCTAGCTTTTCACGGTTTACAGACACCACGGCCAAACTATTGGTTTTACTGTTGGCACTGTAAGGCGTGCCCGTTATCACTACTTCCGCACTTTCAATTACAGATGGTTCCATCTCAAAAACCAGCGGCTTGTTTACCGCCAAATCAATTTGGCGTGACGTGGTTTTATATCCGAGATATCTAACTTCAATTAAAAATTTGCCTTTGCTAGGGATATTAACAAACCTAAACTCGCCGTTAGCATTGGTTACGGTGTTAGCTTTTAGATCAGATATATATACTGTGGCGCCAGCCAAGGGCTCGTTTGTGGTTGCATCGATCACCTTGCCAGAAAACTCAGCTAAATCCAGCGCAAAAGCCGGAATAGAAAAATAACTAAATACTACGACCATTAAAAGGTGTAACTTTCTCATAATAAATTGCTTTTAAGGACAGTCGATATACGGCATACGCGTTTATCAATCGTGTCCGATTCATAAATTAATAGTACGAATGGGTTACTTCAACCCATCCTTCGCAAGAAATTAGGAAAATACAGGAGGGCCTCGAAGCGAGGTAGAAATCAATGCGGTAAAGGAGTGACCGAAAACGGGCTCAACTTTATTCATTAATTTGCTGTAGAGATAAATGGTAAAAGACGCTGTTGTTGCCGTGTAATTTTTCTCAAAATGCGCCGCGCAGAGCAAACAGGTTTCTTTTTGTACTTTGACATGGAATTGATGCGTGCAATTTTTCTCTGGCGTTGTTTGCGCAACCTCTTCGTGGTGGTGAAAAGCGCTCCACGGCGTAATGGCCACCGAAAAAATGGCCAGCACCACAATGGTGAGCATTCTGAAAATATGTGCGCGTTTCTTTCTCAATTCGACAGCAAACCTAAACAAATAACAATAATTATCTACATTTGACTTGTAACATTGCCTTGATATGACCGCAGAAAATGCTGAAAGTTTAGATCTCAAAGTAAAACAAACGCCAAACGGCAGTACCCTAACCTGCAAAGGCTGGGTGCAAGAGGCCGCATTGCGGATGTTATTGAACAACCTGGATCCCGCAGTAGCCGAACGGCCCGAGGATTTGATCGTTTACGGAGGCCGAGGCAAGGCTGCGAGGAACAAAGATGCCCTGATGTTGATTATCAAGGCGCTCAAAAATCTAGAAAATAACGAAACTTTATTGATCCAGTCTGGAAAACCTGTGGGCATTTTACCCACCCATCCAGATGCCCCACGTGTATTGATATCCAATTCGCAATTAGTGCCCAAATGGGCTACGCAAAAACATTTTGATGAACTGGAAGACAAAGGCCTGATGATGTATGGACAAATGACGGCCGGCTCATGGATTTACATCGGCTCGCAAGGTATCGTGCAGGGCACTTATGAAACGTACGCAGCGCTTGCAAAAAAACATTTCAACGGAAACTTGCTTGGCACACTCAATGTAACGGCAGGTTTGGGCGGAATGGGTGGTGCACAACCTTTGGCCATCACCATGAACCAAGGTGTTTGCCTCGCAGCAGATGTTGAGGAATGGCGAATCAAAAAAAGACTGGAAACCCGATACATCGACGAAATTTATTACCATATCGATGAAGCAATTGATAAAGCCCTTCAATATAAAAACGAAAATAAAGCATGTTCCATCGGCGTAGTCTGTAACGCAGTTGATCTTTTACAGAGACTGTTAGACCGCAAAATTACGCCCGACACTTTGACCGACCAAACATCCGCGCACGACCCGCTGATTGGCTATTTCCCAGAAGGACTAACCGTAGCTGAAGCCAATGAATTGAGAACCACTGATGCCGAAGAATATGTTAGGCGATCTTATCTAACCATGGCAAAACACGTTCGGCAGATGCTGGAACTTCAGATGCGTGGTGCAATCACCTTTGATTATGGCAACAACTTGCGTGGCCGAGCGCTTGAAGCCGGCGTGCTTAACGCATTTGATTTCCCCGGTTTTGTGCCCGCCTACATCCGCCCACTTTTTTGCGAAGGCAAAGGCCCGTTTAGGTGGGCAGCATTAAGCGGTGATCCAGAAGACATTTATGTTACCGACAGACTGATCCTCGAATTATTCCCAGAAAATGAAAGCCTTCATAGGTGGATCACCATGGCGCAACAGCGTATTGCGTTTCAAGGTTTACCAGCTAGAATTTGCTGGCTCGGGCAAGGCGAACGTGAAAAAGCTGGCTTGGCCTTTAACCAGCTCGTTGCCGAGGGAAAGGTGAAAGCACCGATTGTAATTGGACGCGACCATCTCGATACCGGCTCCGTAGCCTCTCCCAACCGCGAGACCGAAGCAATGCTAGACGGATCTGACGCTGTAGCCGACTGGCCAATTTTAAATGCCCTCATTAACACTGCCGGCGGTGCAAGCTGGGTTTCCTTACATCATGGCGGCGGCGTTGGTATCGGATATTCAATCCATGCCGGGATGGTAATCGTTGCTGACGGGACTTCTGAAGCCGAAAAAAGAATCCAGCGTGTATTGCACAACGATCCTGCAATGGGTGTGATCAGGCACGCAGATGCCGGTTACGATATTGCAAAAGATACCTTAAGAAAACATCGATTGGGTTTATAATAACCGCAGTACGCTCTGAAATTTAACTCACACACCCCAATCTATTGCCAATACCTTAATCAGCTGTTTCCATACAACCACATAACCCACTAGGCACTGGCGAAAATACAGCTGGGTTTTATTGCAAAACCATGATAAATAAAGACTTAAATTTGATGCACACAATAAACCAAGAACGGTTATTTCTCGTTATTTAAACAAAAAACGATGGCAACAGCAGAACAAATTAAAAAAGGCTATGTAGATTACGTGCTAACGCACGATGAAAGGCCGAAGTCTGTTTATAGTTTCGCGAAGAAATTAAAGATCACAGAAGCGGAGTTTTATGCTTTTTATGCATCTTTTGATAGTATCGAGAAAAACATTTGGTTTGAACTCACCGTCGAAACCATCGATCAAATTCAAAAACAAGAACTTTGGGCACAATATTCCTCTCGTGAAAAGATGTTGTCTTTCTTTTATAGTTATGTGGAATTGCTAAAAACTCAACGCAGCTTTGTTGTTTACAGCCTAAATAAAAACAAAAAGCGTTTTACAACCCCCGATGTTTTAGCTGGAGCCAAACCGATCTTCGAAAATTTCGCGGAGCAAGTTATTACCGAAGGGTTGGAAAGCGGCGAGCTGGCCGATCGTAAGTTTTTTAGTAAACGCTATAAAGACGCACTTTGGATTCAATACGCGTTTATCCTTAATTTCTGGATTGAGGATGACAGCAGGGATTTCGAAAAAACCGACGAAGCTATCGAAAAGGGAATTCAGGTTACCTTTGACCTGTTTCAACGTTCGCCGATCGACAACCTATTCGAGTACGGAAAATTTTTGTCGCAAAACGGAAAACTAAAAGAAAAGCTGGGCTTTTAAATGAATGCACAAGACAAAATGCCGACCACCAAGGTCGAACGTTCTGCAAAATTTGTTAAAACGGGTTTT
>JGI24806J26614_1000447_pt1 | contig 12628 bp, 6 predicted proteins | sample Kansoi200umMDA_FD_26614 | JGI IMG/M metagenome (IMG submission 26614)
TTCCTCCTCACTCTCGCACGTCATCGCAACATGATCAAGCCCCACTTCGAATGGACTGAAAGAAGAATATTTTTTTTCCCTGGGGTCGGCTTTTTTAAAGGCGATGAAAACACTGCCGCACGCAAAAATGATAAGGTCCGGGGTATCAACGACTAGAGGAAATCCGATGACGTCCTGGTAAAAGTTTTTCGTTATATTAAAATCGGTCGATCGCAGACCAATGTGATGGATACCTGATGTTTTAGGCGTGATAGCCATAGTGCTTGTTTTGGCTTTTAGAATAATTTTAAAGATAACGGAATTATGAACCAGGCATCCTGCGAGCTTGCAATTGTCCATTCTCCGTTAGTATTCCAACACTATCCTGACAAATATCACCGCACTCAGCACCAAAATGATCCAACCAAAAACGGGCTTTAGTTGCTTATCCGGAATAAAACGTATCGACCATGTGCCGATCACGATACCAACAATTGCCAGCGCAGCAAGTATTGACAGGAAAATGAAATTCAGGGATTCTACAATTTCAAGATTACTCATGATACCCACAAGGCAGTTGATCGTTATAATCACAAGGCTGGTTCCAATGGCCCTTTTCATGGGAAGTCCCGCAAACAAAACCAATGAGGGAACAATAATAAATCCTCCGCCAATGCCAATGAATCCTGTTATGGCGCCGGTAATACATCCTTGTAAAATCAGCCGGGAGTGGCTTAGTTTTTCCGGCGAATGAGTATAACTGGTTTTTCTGACCATCGACCATCCTGCCACCAGCATGGTAATTGAAAAGATAATCATGATAAACAGGGGTTTTGATAACACCCATGTGTCAGTACGTACTATTGGGGATGGGATCAACCCAAGCAACCATCTGCGCATAACAAATAAAACGATCACAGAAGGGATACCAAACAATAAAACTGTCTTGTAATCGATATTCCGCATCCTGTAGTGATCAATGCTTCCTGATACGGCTGTAAGACCCACGATAAACAGGGAATAAGTAGTTGCTATAAGGGGGTCAATACCAAAGAAAAAAACCAGCATAGGAATTGTGAGGATAGAACCTCCGCCACCGATAAGACCTAATGAAAAGCCGATAAAAATGCAAAAAAAATAGCCAGCCAGATGTGTCATAGTCGAACCAGGATTTATGGGATTATGGGATTTATGGAATATTTGAAGTTGTTGGTAATTCAATAATAAACTCGCTGCCCTTGCTTTCTGTTGTTTCCACCTTTAGTTCGCCGCCATGCGCTTTCACAATATCATAAGCCAGCGACAACCCTAAACCTGTCCCTTGCCCAGGGGGCTTTGTGGTAAAGAAAGGTTGAAAGATTTTATCCAATATTTTTTGCGGGATACCATTGCCGTTGTCTTTGACCTTTATTTCAACTTTGTCATTTATTTTACTTGTTGTAACCGTGACACACGGTTCGTACACATTAGGTTCTGAGATCGTTGAACTATGTTTTTGCTTTTCATCGACCGCATAGAGAGCATTGTTGATCAGGTTGAGGATAACTCTACCGATCTCTTGCGGAACGACGTTTAGTTTCCCAATACCATTGTCCAAATTCTGTTCAAGCTTTGCATTGAATGACTTGTCCTGTGCTCTTAATCCGTGGTAAGCGAGTCTTAAATATTCATTGCATAAAGCATTGATGTCCGTCGGTTCCCGTTGGCCACTACTTGTTCGTGAATGTTGCAACATTCCTCTCACAATTGCATCGGTTCTTTTGCCGTGATGATTAATTTTTTCTTCATTGTCCCGAATATCTTTCGCGATGATTCTTACTTCTTCGAGATTTCCCCGATTTATCTCTTGCTGCAACTCGTTAGCCAAGTCTTTGTTGATGTCTGAAAAATTATTGACGAAGTTTAAGGGATTTTGGATCTCGTGTGCTATTCCGGCTGTTAGTTCACCTAAAGATGCCATTTTTTCCTGTTGAATAAGTTGTGCCTGCGTCGCTCTTAATTTGGACAAAGTGCGCTCTACTTTTTCCTTTTGTCGCTGAAGTTGACGATTAGCATTTTTCTTTTGCCGGTTATTGCGCCAAAGAATGAGAACAATAACTAAGAACACGATCAAGCCAGTAATAAATCCATAGGTTCTAAGTCGGTTTTTGAATTCCTTCTCTGCATTTCTTATTTCCTGTTGACGCAATTCTTCATCAAATTGAGCACTCAGCATTTGTTTGGTCTTTTCCTTGTTGAACAGGCTATCCTTTGCAACCATGGCCAATTTATAATACTTTAATGTGCTGTCCCTTTCCGTTTTTTCATAGTTTTCGGCCAGTAAAGAACAAAGATCAAATTGTTCTTTTGCAAAGGATTTCTGCATCGCAATTCGCAGTCCACTTTTCGCATAATGAATTGAGGAGTCAATATTACCCACATGCTGATGCAATGCGCTCAAGCCTTGATACGAATTGGTCAGAGCTTTATAATTATCTGCTTCCAAAAGCTTTTGCACACTTAGATTGAAATAGTGAAGGGCGGAATCGACTTCATTTGTTTTAGCAAGAATTCTGCCCTTTATCATGCAAGTCCAGCCATCTGTGATTCCACCACCCTGCAGGGAAAAATCCATATAATGCCGTGCGGAATCCAGGTTACCGATACCGTAGTAAATAGATGCTGTGATGGCGTCGTCTTTTGCCTCGATGGGCTTATTCAGCATTCGAGATAACTCTCTGCTCTTACGATCGTATTTTATTGCTTCATCAAAATCCCCGTTATCTCTGTAGGCATTTACCAGAAGACCATACAGCCAACCGAGTAAATCAAGGTCTTTACTTTGTTCCGCATAGGGAATGCCATTAAACGCCAGTTTAATTGCCGTCGTATAGTCACCGGTACTCCAAAAGAAAAAACCTAAACTTCTCTCGCAATAAACCTCGCCTTTAGGATAGTTAAGCTGCTGGGCCAGTCGTATTCCTTCTTTTGCCAATTGTAAAGAAGTGTCGGGATTAGAAAGAATCGACCAAAGACTTATTTCTGACAATAAGAGCACACGTGATGTATCAACTACACTTATGGAAAGTACCTTTTTCAGACTATCCAGGTAAGTCGCCTGCGCATTCGTCGTGTTGACGCACGCACAAAGAAAGAATATAGTAATGCATCTCCTCAATTGTCAACGGTTATACGTTTATTATTTAGGTAATACAATCACAAATTCACTTCCTTCCCCTTCCCTCGTTTCTATCTTTATTTCACCTCCATGTGCTTTTACAATATCATACGCCAATGACAACCCTAATCCTGTCCCCTGACCAGTAGGCTTTGTGGTAAAGAAAGGCTGAAATATCTTATCCAATATTTTTTGGGAAATACCGTTGCCGTTGTCTTGAACTTTTATTTCGATCTTATCTTTTATTTTGTCTGTTTTCACAATGACGCATGGTTGGTATCCATTAGGGCTTTGCTTTTGTTTTTCACCGACCGCGTAAAAAGCATTGTTAATCAAATTGAGAATTACTCTGCCCATCTCCTGTTGAACCATATTAATCTTACCAATGTTTTTGTCGAAATTGGTTTCAAACTTTGCATTGAACGACTTGTCTTTTGCCCTCAATCCATGATACGCCAATCTTAAATATTCATCGCATAGGGCGTTGATATCCGTTGGCTCTTTTTGTCCACTGCTTGTTCGTGAGTGTTGCAGCATTCCTTTGACGATGGAGTCGGCTCTCTTCCCATGCTGATTGATCTTTTCTTCATTGCCTTTAATATTTTTTGCAATAGCCTTCACCTCCTCGATATTGCCTTTATCAGCTTCTTGTTCCAATTCGTTAATCAATTCAGTATTCACTTCTGAAAAATTGTTGACGAAATTCAGTGGGTTTTGAATTTCATGTGCAATACCTGCTGTCAGTTCGCCCAAAGAAGCCATTTTTTCTGATTGTATCAATTGCGTCTGCGTGGTCTTTAATTCATCGTATGCTTTTTCAATTTCTTTTGCCTGTTCCAGTTGTTTTGCTCTTGTTCGTTCTCTTTCTGCGTTGATCACCTTTCTTTTTTGATAACGATGAACGATCACAACAAGCGCGGTGAATAAAACAGCATAGAAACTATAAGCCCACCATGTGGCCCACCAGGGTGGCGAAATAATGATCACAATACTTTTTTCCTGCCACCCCTGATCGATCCCTGCGGCTATCCTTATCCGGAACAGGTATTTACCCGGAGGTATTTTCATATACTGCATTGGCTCTTCAGGGTTTGTTGAGCGCCAATCTTTGTCATAATTCTCCAGCTTGTAAAAAACTCTCTTATCTCCTCCGCCACTAAAATCGATCATGGTGGCACTGATGGCGAAAATATTTTGACTGTAACGAAGCCGTATTTCGCTGGCAACATTTATGGGCTCTTTCAGAGGTCCTCCGTCACGAGGATTCACTATTTTATTATTAACCCATAAACCGGTGAAATAAAGTTGAGACTTTACCGGGGTTGCTTTTAGTTTAGCAGGGTCGAAGACACAATAGCCGCTACCAAATCCAAATTGCAATTCACCATTTTGCCTCCTTATCGCAGCGTTGTTATAGAAAAAGTTGTTTGCATCCCTTAGCCCATTTGCCTGCCCAAAGCGGACCAGGCGGTCTCTTGTTCTATTGAACATATAAAGGCCCGCTTCGGTACCTGCCCAGAGATTATTCTCCCTGTCAACAATGATCGATTTAACCTCTGCAATATTGAGCGCTACATTCACCTCTGCCAATGAAGCAAAGCGATCAAGTTTTGGCTCATAATGAAACAAACCGCCAGCAGCCCCTACCCACAAGATCCCATCACCACCTTTGTACAAACAATTAATGGTCATTCCCGGCATATAGTGAGTGAACTTCCCGGTTTGACGGTCAAACTTGTCAAGGCCTCCATTTTTACCAGTGCCTATCCAAAGAGTGTGTTCGCCTTCTGCCAAAATCGAATTAATAAAATTTTCGCTAATTGTATTGCCATTAGTTGAACTGTGTTCGTAGGCAGTGAATTTATTTGTCGCCGGATTGAACTTATATAACCCAGCGCCCTCTGTCCCGATCCAGATATTTGAATCTGTATCCTGGCACAGAGAAATTATCGGCGAAGGGCCTGGCAAGTTATCGCCCTTATAATAATATCGTTTAAATGTCCCCTCTTTGTTATCGTAAAAATTTAACGCATTGCTTGTACCAATCCAAAGGTTTCCGCTCCTATCCCTTAATAAAGAGAACACTTTATTACTGCTCAGGCTTTTGGGGTTGCCGGGTTGATTTAAAAATTGTTTTGTCGATCCATTGCTGTCTTTTCGCAAGAGACCTGTAGCAGTCCCATACCATACTGCCGTTGGGCTCTCTTCACTAAGAGCGCGAACGCCGTCATTGTTAGGATCAACCTCAACAAAAGGAACAGTCACATTACGAAGATCGACGCGGAATAAATTGGCATTTTGCGTACTTATCCAAACAATCCCATCTTTTGTCGCATGTGCCCACCAACTTGTTCCATCCTGCGAAAAGTTTCCTTTGTCTTCGGCTGCCCCATAGTGAGTCATTTCTTTCGTTTGCGGATCATACCGAATGATCCCGCTAAACATTACTCCAATCCATATTTTTCTGTCTGCATCTTCTACAATAAAAGTGATATTGTCGTTAAAAAATCCAACTGACGGAGTGCCTAAACCATTCATTTTTGATGGTAATACCGGGTATCTCGTCACCTTCCCCGTTTTTCTATCAAGTGTGTGTAGTCCATTATGGCCCGTGCCGATCCAGAAATTTCCATAACTGTCTTCGAGAATCGAACGAACCTTATTGTCACTGAGCGTGGCAGGGTTTGCCGGATCATGCATGTAGCGGGTAAATGTGCTGGTCGTACGATTGAAGCGATTAAGACCACCTTCATCAGTAGGATCAAAAGTAAATCCGGTTCCAATCCACAGTTCTCCTTCTCTGTCTTCATAAATGGCCCTTACTATATTATTGCTAAGGCTCGTACTGTCATCAACTTTATTCCGATAGTGTTTGAACTTACCCGTCTTCTGATCCAACAGGTCGAGTCCTCCAAAACTACCGACCCAAACATTACCCAGGTGATCAACACGCACTGCTGAAACCGAATCGTTAACCAAACTTTCAGCATCGTTTTTATTATGACGATAATGTGTGAACGTATTTGTTGCAGGGTCAAATTTGTCGAGCCCCATTCCGTAGAAACCGATCCAGATATTTCCGGACGTATCAGCTTCGAGGCATTCAGGATAATAACCACCCAGCGAATTTGAATTGTTGGGATCATAAACAAATTTGGTCATGTGGCTTCCATCGTAGCGAACGATACATCGAAAAGTTTGATCAGAGAACCACATGAAACCCTTGCTATCTCTTGTCATTCCATTGATCTTGCCCAGCGAAACACCGTTTGTTCCTGAGACCAGATTGAATTTTACCTGTGTGGCCTGCGAAAAACTCTTACCTGACGTCAACCCCAGGAATGCGACGATCATGCATGTGCTAATACCAGTTCTTATCATAATTATGCTTGAGTTGGTAATTGTATCACAAACTCACTCCCTTCACCTTCCGTTACCCGCTGTGCCCTTGTAAAAAAAGGCAGCATGATCAATGCACAGATCTTCAAATAACCATTAATCATGGCTGGATTTAGAAATAGGTAACTGAACAATGAATTCACTTCCCCCTCCTTCTTTCGATTCTACTATTATGTCACCACCATGTGCTTTTACAATATCGTACGCTAATGACAAACCCAGTCCCGTTCCCTGGCCGGTTGGTTTTGTTGTGAAGAATGGTTGAAAGATCTTATCCAATATTTTTTGCGAGATACCATTTCCATTGTCCTTCACTTTTATCTCAATTTTACCGTTATGCTTTACGGTACTCACAATGACAGTTGGCTCATACGCTCCGGTGTTTTGTTTTTGCCTCTCGCTGACCGCATGAAATGCATTATTCGCAAGGTTAACGATCACCTTCCCGATTTCCTGTGGTATAATTTCTATTTGGCCTATGCTATTATCGAAAATCGTCTCAAGCCTTGGCTTAAATGAATTGTCCTTTGCACGCATGCCGTGATAACTCAGCCTTATATACTCATCCGCCAGTGCATTGATATCTCTCAATTCCCTCTGTCCCGCATTTGTATGTGAATGTTGCATCATGCCTTTCACAATCGCGTCGGCACGTTTTCCGTGATGAATGATCTTTTCTTCATTTTCTTTTATGCTGTCGAGGATCAATTTGGCTTCCGTGAGATTTCCTTTGTCCATTTCCCGGTGGACATCATCAACGAGCTCTTTGTTTACATCAGAAAAATTATTCACGAAATTCAGCGGGTTTTGAATCTCATGCGCAATGCCAGCAGTCAATTCACCAAGACTTGCCATTTTTTCAGAATGAATAAGCTGGGCCTGGGTTGTTTTTAAATTCATCAGTGTCGCCTCCAGGACCCTATTCGCTTTTTGTTTTTGCCTGTTATTGCGGTAAAGAATAAATGCTATCAAAAGAAAAACGGCCAGTCCGCCAATGAGACCATACTGCGTCACCTTATTCTTGTAGGCTGTCTTTGCGGCCTCGATCTGTTGCTTGTGTTGCATGGCATCAAAATCGATGTTTTGAAATTGCTGCATCTGTTTCCTGTTGAACAGGCTGTCGTTGATCTTAATGATCAGCGATTGATATTTTACTGCACTATCATTATTTTTCACAGACTGGTAATATTTTGCCAGCGCTGTATAGGTTCTTTGAAACAGGTCGGGTGCATTTAAATATTCTGCAACAGGAAGTGCACTTCGCAAATAGAAAAGTGTAGAGTCGGGGTGGCCGGTTTCCTGAAACGCCTCCGCAAGGTAGAGATTACCCGCTGCCACTCCTCTGAAATAATAATGTCGCTCGCTTTCCTCAATAGCTCTTCTAAAAAAATCTTTTGCAGTGTTAATTTGTCCTTTGGCTGAATATACACGACCAGTATTTAATAAAATACTTCCCACGTACCTGTTATAGCCCGACTTGACTGCAATATTGTAAGCTCTTTGAAGGCAGAATAACGCAGAGTCAACATGTTTTAAGGAGAGATAAGCCCGGCCCAACGTACTATAAGTAATGCTGACCAATTTCAGATCTTGTGATTCTTCTGCAAGGGGCAAAGCGGTTTTATAATAATACAATGCTTTTTCGTAGTTACCAAGGTTGCCGTAAAGGATTCCTGCGTCCTGGTAGATCCTGCTGAGCTTAGTAAGCCGCTGCAGCCGTGGTGATCCTAACCGATCCGTGAATTCATCAATGGAGGGATAGCTTGGGGGCACCACTTTTTTTTCGCTGGAGACATCAGATGTCATCTCGATGGCAGATAAAAGATACTCCAGCGACCGCGGATAATTGCCCAGGTTGATCTGCGCATAACCCATTACAGCGAGCGCGGTTGCCTCTTCCAATTTAAGCTGCAGTTTATGAGTATACGGAATTACTTTTTCCGCGTAGTAAAATGCACTGTCAGGATTTATCTCGGAATATACATCTGCGATCCTGCCGAAGAGAATAAACCGCATCGTATCATTGTCCGCAACAGCCAGCTCATGCTGAAGGCTATCGATATACCTGTTTTGTGACTCCTGGCAAAGGCCTGTTCGGAAAGCAAAAACAATAACGAATGCAGTTAGTAATGTCTTCATCATATTCCTGGTAAGAATTTGAAAATAAACCCCTCTTAATTTTCGAATCAAGATACGGAAAGTTCAATAGTAAATAGAACCGCGATTTGCAAGATTTATCGGATTTAGGGGATATTGGAAGTTGTTGGTAATTGAATAATGAATTCACTTCCCTCACCTTCCCTCGTCTCAACTTTTATTCTCCACCATCTGCTTAATATTGTCTGAACCATGAGTTATAAGATTACCAGGATTTATAGGACATTGGGTGTTACTGGTAGTTGAATAACAAACTTACTTCCTTCGCCTTCCATTGTTTCAACTTTTATTTCACCTCCGTGGGTCCTTATAATGTCATAAGCTAACGATAAGCCCAATCCCGTTCCCTGCCCCGTTGGTTTTGTCGTAAAGAATGGCTGAAAGACCTTATCGAGTATTTTTTGTGGAATACCATTGCCGTTATCTTCCACACGGATTTCGACCTTGTCGCCTATTTTCCTGGTATTAATCACCACTCGTGGCTCATAGCTTACAGCTAGTAGCTTGCAGCTTGCAGTTTTTTCATTCACCGCATAAAATGCATTGTTGATCAAATTGAGAATGACTCTGCCGATGTCCTGCGGCACGATGTTCATTTTTCCAATGGAGTCGTCAAAATCAGTTTCGAATTTCGCGTTGAAAGCCTTGTCTTTTGCCCTCAAGCCATGATAGGCCAGTCTTACGTATTCATCGATAAGCTTGTTGACATCTGTCAGTTCTTTTTGACTGTTGCCGGCTCTTGAATGCTGAAGCATGCCTTTTACGATCGCATCGGCACGCTTACCATGGTGATTTATTTTTTCTTCGTTGTCTATCACGTCCCTCGCAATTGATCTTACATCGTCAAAGTTGCCTTTTTCAATTCCTTCATTCAATTCTGTAAGCAGCTCTTTATTGACGTCCGAAAAATTGTTGACAAAGTTTAGGGGGTTTTGAATTTCGTGCGCAATGCCCGCTGTGAGTTCACCGAGACTGGCCATCTTTTCAGATTGGATAAGTTGAGCCTGCGTGCGTTTTAATTCATGGTAGGCCTTTTCGATCTCTTTCGCCTGCGCTAGTTCCCTGTCCCTCGTCTTTGCTTTTTCTTTTTCAATGATCCGGTTGTGTATGAACCGGTTCGCAATCAATGAAGCCAGGATAAACAGAACAACATATAGCGAGTACGCCCACCAGGTGCGCCACCAGGGAGGTGAAATGATAATGGAGATCGTTCTTTCTGAATAATTTCCGTCGACGTTACTCGCCTTTACTTTAAAGATGTATTTACCCGGCGGGACATTGAAAAAATAAGCCCTGTGATCAGTCCCGGTGTAATGCCAATTATTATCATAGTTCTGGAGCATTGAAGAATATTTTATTTCCCCGGGAGTTTTAAAATCAATGGCAAAGAAATCCAATGAAAACGTATTTTGATCATAGTTCAGTCTTATCTCGTCTGCCCGCCATAAGGCCTTATTCAGAAATGCATTCTTTGCACTCATTTCTTTATCACCAATTTTAAAAGAAGAAAAATTTACTACGGGACCTGTATGACTGTCTTTTATTTGTCCTGGAAAAAAGGCGTAGTAGCCGTTTTCATCTCCCATAAAAAGCTGACCGTTCTCTCCCTTGAAGTTATCAGCTTGTGAGAAGGCGTTTTTATGAACCCCATAACTTTCCCCATAGCTGTGCACCTCATCCCGCTTATCATTGATCCTTACGATTCCATCATTCGTGCTTATCCATAAATTTTTGTGATCGTCTTCAAGTATATGAAGCGATTGCTGAATATCTAATTGTGTGCTTGGGTTAACAAATGGGGAAAACAGATCCTCCTCGCTATCATAACGGTACAAAGCAGTGAAAGCGCCTGCCCATACATCATTGGAGCCATCAACACATACTGCCGTTACAAATGCATGGGGCAGGTAGCGATAGAAATTTCCATCCTGATGATCCATCCTTATTAAATTACCTGCACCGATCCAGATATCGTTATTTTTATCTTCCGCCAGGGAAGATGCCCAGGGAAATGAATTTTGGATACTGGTGGCCGGGCTATATTGATAGTGACTAAATGTGTTGGTTTCGGGGTTCCATTTATCAATGCTCCAGTTGCCAGCTGCGGCCCATAGATTTTTGTCATGATCGATAAGAAGACAGCTTACAGTGTCACTGCTAATACTGGCAGAGTTTTTAGCATTATGCTGATAGTTTACAAAAGTCTCTTTCTGAAAGTCAAATTTACTGAGCCCATTTATCGTGCCGATCCACAAATTGCCCATTCCATCTGCCCTTATGATCGTGATACTATCGCTGCAGATACTGTTGCTATTTAAAGGATCATGGACCCAGGATCTTTCTATTTGGGAGTTGAGGTCTTTAGAAACCAGTCCTTTTAATGTTCCGATCCAAAGAATATTTTTTTTCGCGTCGTAATAAAATGAATTTGCTTCGGGTTGACTGATCCGGTAATAAGGTATTGTTGTTTTTTTAATTGGGTTAATATTGTATAAATTCCCGTTTGTCGTTGCAAACCACATCAAACCATCCCTGGAATATAATGTCCGCCATGTAGCAAAGTCATGAAATCCTGTAGCCGTGTCTCTGTCCGACGCTATTTTATTATTGATGTCAAGTCCAAAATGCGACACAGTTTTTGTAAGAGGATCGTATTTATTCATTCCATTAAACATAGAACCGATCCAGATAGAACCATCATGATCTTCCCTGATGAAAGTAATGTGATCCAGTGCCATGATGTGGGTTCTTAATGAAGGCCGGCTTAACTTCTCCGGGTGAGCCGGATCATAATAATAATGTGTAAACTTTCCCGTATTTCGATCAAGAATTTGTAACCCATCACCAACCGCTCCTATCCAAAAAATTCCTTTGCTGTCTTCAAATATTGCTCTCACCTTATTGTTGCTGATAGTGCTAGAATTTTTCGGGTCGTGCAGATAACGCTTGAATTTTCCTGTTGCCCTGTCAAAGCGATTCAGGCCCCCATCTTCTGGTGTTTCGCCGATGTTGAAGAAAGGGCTCCCACAACCTACCCATAAAACTCCCTGGCGATCCTCATATAAATACCATATTCTATTATAACTAAGGCTTGAGGTATCACCTGGAATATTCTTATAGTGAGTAAACTTCCCTGTCTTTTCATCAAACAAATCAAGTCCTCCATACGTGCCCACCCATAAATTACCTAAATGATCCTTCAGAACAATAAACACGGTATCATTGGCGAGGCTTGATACGTCATTTGGATCGTGGCGAAAATGGAAGAACTTGTTTTGCTGGGGATCAAACTTATCGAGGCCAGTGCCGTAAGTTCCTGCCCAGATAATGCCCGAGGAATCTATATAGATGGAAGGAACTCTGTTCGCCGCAATGGAATTAGAGTTACGCGGATCATTAACATATGAAATAAAGTGGAGGCCGTCATATTTCTGCAATCCCCTTAACTGAGTCGACAGCCAGATATATCCCAGGGGGTCTTGCTTAATATCGGCAATAGTTCCCCAATTATGTTTATTACCATCAGCTACAAGATTGAATCTTTGCTGTGAAAACAAAATGCCGGACACGGCAAGAAAATAAATTACATTAAAAAACCTTACTGAAAATTTCATACGACTACTTAATCGCCGGTAATTGAATAGTAAACCCACTTCCCTCTCCTTCCTTCGTCTCGACCATTATTTCACCCCCATGTGCCTTAACAATATCATATGCTAGCGATAAGCCCAATCCTGTTCCCTGTCCAGCTGCTTTTGTAGTAAAAAAGGGTTGAAATATCTTATCAACAATACTTTGGCGAATACCATTGCCATTATCTTCCACACGTATTTCAACTTTGCCGCCTATTTTCCTGGTATTAATCGCCACTCGTGGCTCGTAGCTCGCGGCTCGCAGCTTTGACTTTTCATTTACCGCATAAAAAGCATTATTGAT
>JGI24806J26614_1000448_pt1 | contig 12622 bp, 10 predicted proteins | sample Kansoi200umMDA_FD_26614 | JGI IMG/M metagenome (IMG submission 26614)
CATGTGGAAATGACAATACCCACCGGTTACAAGGCAGATTATGTTCCGGCATCCTTCAAAAAGAGCACACCTGAATATAGTTTTGAAGGTTCATTCTCCAATAATGGCAAGGCAATCATCTATAAGAAGACCATAATGATCAATAAGGCTATTTTGAAAAAATCCGATTTCCCCTTATGGAATTCCTTTATTGCTGACATCAACAAATTTTACAACGACCAGGTTGTATTAACCAAATAACACAGACTCTGATATGTTTCGTTATGTATTGATCTGCCTTCTGGCAATTATTCCGTTTTGTCTATTGGCACAACAGCCGCAATTGGGCGCTACCATTGAAAATGAATTCTCTGTTTCCGCCATTCCTGAAAAATGGAAGAATGAAAGTGCCGTGATCATTGGCCAGAAAACCGAATACCTGTTTACCAGGTTATCGCTCAACAAAAATTCAGCAGTTGTCCGCATACATGAATACATACACAAGCGTATCAGACTGCAGGATAAGAATTCACTGGAGAAATTTTCTACTTTTTACTATGTTACCATGGGTAAGGATGGCAAGGCGGAATACAAGATCATTAAATCGGGTGGCAGGGAAACTTCAATCGATATGAAGAATGCAATTGAAGAGGAAAAGGATGTGCCGGCGATTTACAAGCCCATCTTTTTCAAAATGAATATCAAATCCATGAAAATCGCCATCCCCGATCTCGAGGTAGGTGATATCATAGATTATACACTCAAATCTTCATTTGACTGGGACATGAAAGAAAATGGGATCCAGTTCTCACCTTTTATTTTTTCCCTTTCAAATAGTTACCCAACACTGTACCAGCAATACCGTTTTACAATGGCCGATGGTATGAAGGTGCGTTACAGGGCATATAATGGGGCACCCAATATCAAGTATGATTCGAAAGCTTCTGTACTGGGCGACAAGATGTCTTATCTCAGTTATTATTTCCTTGACAAAGACCGTGAGAAATCAAATGAGGAAAGATGGAGTCTTGATTACAGGAATACACCAACAGTTAAATTCCGGGTTGTACTGCTTTCCGATAATGATGAGGATTCAAAAGGACTGGGCCAGGCTACAGTGGATCGTTCCGGACTTGACATAACAGATGTATACAAACGGTACGCGGGTGCAGGTGTTTATGTTACGCCTACTGTTACTTCCCTGGTAGGGTATACTACTGAGTATATGGCAAAAAAGAAAGCGGAAGGTTCACTGAAGAACGATGCCGACATTGCGCGTGAAACCTATTACTGTCTCAGGAAAGTATTCCTGGAAATGTATTATAAAGGCCCGGTACATTCTGAGCTTGAAAAATACATGACCGGGAAGAAGCTCTATAAAAAAGTACTGGCAGCGGAAAAGAAAGATGCAACATCCAAAAAGGAGGAAAAGGAAGATGAGGTCCGCATCAACAGCGTAACATTTGCCACAGCATTGCGTATGTCGCTCCAGGCTGTAGGCATACCATCTGAATTGTATGTTTATGTTCCCCGCAGGCTGGGATCATGGCGTGATGCCATTTTCATGGAGGAGCTTGATTTTATACTTCGTGTTCGCATCAAGGGCAAATTCTATTACCTCGAAGCGTTCAATAATTTCGATGCTTTCAGCACACCTTATCCGTACCTGGAGAATGCGGAAGGTTATGCGATAGGTTATCAGGAAAAGGACCAGTACTTCCGAGGTACGATTCCCGCATCAACAATAAATGACCACATTGAAAAACAGGTGTATAATTTAAGTCTGTCAGATGCCATGGATGTTGTACGTGTGGACCGGATGGGATACTACCTGGGTGCCGAAAAAATAGGGAGGATTGAAAAGGCCAATATGGACCGTGCTTACCTGAATTTCGATTTTGATAAATATTACAATGAGCCCAAACAGAAAAGTAAAAAGAAGGATGATGAAGTGATGGTTACATCAGCAAAATATGAAGACCCCGACCGGGATGAAAGGCTGAAAGACAGGAAGGAATTGTTTGAAAAAGATCTGAAAGAAAGCTATGATGTGGACAAATATGAAGATTTTGAACTGGTCAAAGATGGACGTTATGGTGATACCGCGTGGCTGCAATACCATGAAAAATTCCAGGTGAAAAAACTGATCAGCAAGGCGGGTAAAAATTTTATCATGGAAATTGGTAAAATGATTGGTGACCAGATCAAGCTGGAACCCAGCGAAATGACACGTCAGACTGATATCTGGGTGCCTTATGCGCGCACACTGGAAAATACCATTCTTCTCAATCTTCCCAAAGATTATACAGTGGATGGCATTCAGGAACTGAATACAAGCGTGGATAATGAAAGCGGTTCATTTATCAGCACTGCCAGGGTGGAAGGCAACCAGTTGATCATAACAACAAAAAAACTCTACAAAAAAAGTTTTGATAAAAAAGAGGCATGGCCGAATTATATTGCGTTTCTTGAGGCTGCATATAAATTCAGCCAGGCAAAAATTGTGTTGAAAAAGAAATAACGGTTGCTTGCCGTTTCTTTTCAGCAGAAAGCCCCGCAAGGGGCTTTTTTGGCGGATAGGATTTGAGATTTGAGATTTGAGATTTGAGATTTGAGATTTGAAATTCGAGATTCGAAATTTGATAATTGAGCGGAGAGTCATTATGACTTCATGATTTGTCGGATTCGTAGAGCTTTTAAAAATGCCCCGGTCTGGCGGGAAAGGGCGCAAATAAAATATCTCCGCGCTAAAGAATCTCAAATCTCAAATCTCGAATCTCGAATTTCAAATCTCGAATCTCGAATCTCGAATCCCCTATCAAATAATGCCTCCCTAACTTTACCATGTGTTTCCCAGCTTCCTCAACGTCATCGACATTCTCGGCACTTTCGCATTTGCAGTCTCCGGTGCGTTTTCAGCAATGGAAAGAAAACTGGACCCGTTTGGAACACTGATCATTTCATTTGTAACAGCCATTGGTGGCGGAACGATCCGCGATGTGCTCGTTGGAAATTTTCCTGTCAGCTGGCTGCATAATGACCTGACGATTCTGGTTATTTTCTTTTCTGCACTGGCATCGATGCTTTTCGGTTCCTACCTGAAACAGCTCACCATTTCACTTTTTCTTTTTGATGCGCTTGGGCTGGGACTGTTTACCATCATTGGATTCGAGATTGCAATGGAACGTGGTTTCAGTACCGGGGTATGTATTGCTCTTGGCACCATTTCAGCCTGCTTTGGTGGTGTAATGCGTGACGTATTGCTGAACAAGGTGCCTTTGATTTTCAGGAAGGAAATTTATGCGCTGGCCTGTATCAGCGGCGCCATTGTTTATTATTTCCTGTATAAATCACCATTGAACAGGGATGTTTCGCGTGTTATAGGAATTCTTTTAATATTTGTAATTCGCGTCATTGCCTTCAGGTATAAATTATCACTTCCCAGGATTGCATTAAAATAGAATCATGAAACTTACCATGTACCAGGTAGATGCATTTGCAGAGCAACTTTTCAGTGGCAATCCCGCCGCCATCGTTCCCATGGACGAATGGCCATCTGACAGGATCATGCAGCAGATAGCAATGGAAAATAACCTCAGTGAAACAGGTTTCTTTGTCAGGTCTTCGGCAGTACCCAAAAACAGTGATTTCCATCTGAGATGGTTTACCCCTGAATTTGAAATCGACTTATGCGGTCACGCCACACTGGCTTCTGCATATGTAATAAAAAATTTTCTGGATCCACATGTGAAGGAGATCAGTTTCTCAACCGAGAAAGCAGGCATATTAAAGGCTTCAGCAACTGATGGCCTGTATACCCTCGACTTTCCGGCCCGCATGCCGGTTCCTTGCGATGTACCGGACCAGCTTTTGAAAAGCCTGGGTATTACGCAGGCAGTTGAGATACTAAAATCCAGGGATTATTTCGTAGTGCTGCCGGATGAAGAAGCCATAAAGAATGTAGAGCCAGACCTGAATATCATGAAGGAACTCGATGCTATTGGAGTGATTGTTACTGCCAAAGGGAAATCCGCTGACATTGTTTCCCGTTGTTTTTACCCGGGACTTGGAATTCCTGAAGACCCGGTAACGGGTTCAGCCCATTGCAACATTGTTCCTTATTGGTGCGATAAATTGAAAAAAACACACTTGCACTGCAGGCAGTTGTCACAAAGAGGTGGCGACCTTAAGTGCGAACTACGCGGGGACAGGGTTTTAATGAGTGGGAAGTGTGTACTTTTTTTGAAAGGCGAAATTAATGTATGATCTCTGATTTTTTCATCTTTGATTTGAGTGATGTTTGGGGGTTTACCTTCTCACCTTTGTTGTATGATAGTCAGGCTAGGAAAATCAATGCTAAAATTATACCTCGTAATGAAAAAAAACCCCATTCATTGTTGAATCGTGTTTCCTGAATTGCTCCATAGGAGCAAAGGGTCGGTAGAAAATAATTTCTAAATGGACTTGGGCTCCGCAGGTGCATAGCTTTATTCTGATAGGCAGAAAATATATTGGTTTACATTTTTAAATTAAATAGCTTAAGAATTTCTTCATATTCCTCAGAGCTATGCCCCTGCAGGGCATTGATAATTCAGGAATATAATTGCTACCGACCCTTGCCCCAATAGGGGCAATACAGTCTTCAAAATCAGAAGCCTGATATTTGCATTTAGAATCAACAGAAACAAGCAATTCTTAAATTCATGAAGAAGTACGTTTGATCTTTTAAAAGCCACATCCGCGATCAGGGAGGTCAAATCAGAAATTAATGAAGGAATTTTGCTTTCAACTCCGCTGTTGGCACCATACAAACCTCTTTCTTTCCAAACCACTTGTACCGGTGCCTGGCAATGATATCATAAACGCCATTACGGATAAAAGACGGAACGATCAGGAAGACCCGGAATGCCTTCAGGTGCCACGGGAGATATTTTAATACCCGCAATGCGGCTGTAGATTTTTGATATGCCTTCCCATTGTCTATTAATACAAAAGAACGCATGTCAGGAGAAGTAAAATCAAATTGATGAAGGAATTGTTGTCCAGCCTGCGACTGCAGCGTAGCAAAACGGAAAATGTTTTTCGTATCGTGGCGGATGACAAAATTTACGGCACCATTACATAGGTTACAAACGCCGTCAAAAAGGATAACGGGATGGTTCACGGTGTAAAGTTACTGGTTGCTGGTTACTGGTTACTGGTTTTGGCCGACTAACTCAATTGCGAATAGCCTAATACCTCAATACCATAAAACTTAATACCTTTTCAATATGTGTATCAACCTGAAAGCCCTTATTACATATTGAAGATTTCATCTACTGTAAATTATGAAACACCTTCTGCACATCTTCATCCTGTTCCAGTTTATCCACCAGTTTTAAAACATCCTGTGCCTGTTCTTCCGGCAATTCTACTGTGGTGGTTGGTATCCATTCCAATTCAGCACTAAGTGGTGTGATTCCTTTTTCTTCGAGCGCCTTCTGCATGTTTCCGAAATCAGCGAATGCACATCGCAAAACCAGTACTTCTTCTCCATTCTCACCGGTGCCTTCGCCCATTTCCTCCAGACCGTGATCTATCAGTTCAAATTCCAGTTCTTCTATATTCAGACCTTCCGGTTTTAATTTAAAAGATCCCAATTTTTTAAACTGAAAACTCACGCTGCCACTGTTTCCCAATGTGCCGTCACCCTTGTTAAAGATCGATTTCACATTTGCCACCGTGCGAACATGATTGTCTGTAGCGGTTTCCACCAGAATGGCTACACCATGCGGACCATATCCTTCGTAGAGAATTTCTTCATAATTCTCCATTTCCTTTCCCTGCGCTCTTTTTATGGCCGCTTCCACCCGGTCTTTGGGCATGTTCACTGCCTTGGCATTCTGCATGCAGCGGCGAAGAGCCGGGTTTACATTGGGATCGGGACCACCCGCCTTTACGGCAATGGCAATTTCCTTACCCACGCGGGTAAACTGTTTGGCCATCCTGTCCCATCGCGCAAACATGGTGGATTTTCTTACTTCGAATATGCGGCCCATAGGTCAATTCATTTAATGCAATACTAAAAGCCATTAGCTATTGGCTTTTAGCTTTTAGTGGCGCAAATGTAACAATAAGGTCAAGAAAAAGCCGCTCCCGGAGCGGCTTTATAAATGTTTTAAAATCTTTTTTCCAGAGGGTTTACCTGTTCATCGTCACGTGTCGGTTCAGGTCTGCCCAGCCGGTTGGCAAAAACAAACACATGTACCAGAGCGAAGATGATTGAAATGTATAATAATGTACGGTCTTCATCAAAACCAACTACATACTGATGCAATAAACCGGCAACAACCAGAAGGGCGCACAACCCAAGGCCGGTATACCGGGCTATTTTCATTCCTCTCCGGTTGGTGGTACCATTACCCAGCTTACTGTGCTTGGCACCATATGCGAGATAAATATCCATTCCAATAAGCATCCATACGAGTAACCGTATCCATGTATCCATAGGCAGGAAGACCATCATGAACAGACATGTAAAAATGCCAAGGATCGGAACCAGAGGTACCAAAGGCGTTTTGAATGCCCTGGGAAGTTCAGGCATTTTTCTACGCATCACCCATACACCAATACAAACAAGTATGAATGCGAACAGTGTACCGATGCTGGTCATTTCTCCAACCACGCGGGCCGGTACAAATGCAGCAAATGCGCTTACAAAAAGCATGAACAGTAAATTATTCTTGGCCGGTGTCTGCGTTTTTGGATTCACGGCAGAAAAAATCCTGGGGATCAAACCATCCTTACTCATACTGAAGAAAACACGGCTCTGACCCATGAGCATTACAAGGATCACTGAAGAATAACCGGCCAGGATCGCTACCACAATGGCGCGGTTCAGCCATGGATAATCAGGTTGGATCACACCGTTTACATCCGCAGTACCCATATGATCAATGGCTACAGCAACGGGTGCGATGCCATCTTTTCCGGCAAAAGTAGTATAGCTCGTAACGCCTGTCATTACATGCGCGAAGAGAATGTAAAGCACTGTACATATGGCCAGTGAGCCCAGGATACCCCACGGCATATCCTTTTTCGGGTTCTTGGCTTCCTGTGCTGCCGTACTTACGGCATCAAATCCGATATATGCGAAGAATACGATTGCCGCAGCACGGATAATTCCACTGAAACCAAATTCTCCGAATGTTCCTGTATTGTCAGGTATATATGGATTGTAGTTGGAGTCATTGATGTATTTCCATCCAAGGAAAATAAATGTAAGGACTACTGCAACTTTCAGTGCCACGATGATTCCGTTCACGAATGCGCTTTCCTTTGTACCCTTGATCAGTAATAAACTCATTAAAACTATAATGAAGACTGCCGGCAGGTTGATGATGCCACCATCCCACGGTCCAAGCGTCAGTGAAGCGGGAAGGTGCACATCGAAACCTTCCAGGAATTTGACAAGATAACGGCTCCAGCTGATACCTACAGTAGCGGCGCCAACCGCATATTCCAAAACAAGATCCCATCCAATAATCCATGCGATGAATTCACCCATTGTAGCATACGAATAGGTATATGCACTGCCTGCAACTGGAATCATTGACGCGAATTCTGCATAACACAAACCGGCAAAAAGGCAACCCAGTGCTGCAACTACAAAGGATATGGTAATGGCAGGACCTGCATGATTGGCTGCTGCCATACCTGTAATTGAAAACAACCCGGCACCAATGATAGCTCCGATCCCCAATGCAATCAAACCCCCCGCACCCAGGGTCCTTTTTAAAGTATGTGTCCCTGTTTCCTGTGATTCACGCATCAATGCAGCCATCGGCTTTCTGACAAATAAACTCATAGTGATTGTTGATTTGGTTTTGGAATAAGCTGGTAAAATAAAACAATAATTCAATAAGCCGTTCAGAGTTTTATTCAGCCGGAGGTTTTGAATTGAATTAACTTTTGTACAATGGATTTTTTTTACCGATTTTCGGAGTTCGGTTCAATAAAGCTTACTGTATGGGGAAAGGCAACAGGCTGACTATTTTCATTTTACTGGCAATGGTTTTGGGAATAGTTACCGGTTACTTTGTCAATAATCAATCAGATCCCACTTTCAGAGACGACTTCTCCAAAAATATCAAGCTGCTCAGCACTATTTTCATCCGCCTGGTGCAAATGATCATTGCACCACTTGTTTTTACGACCCTTGTGGTTGGTATCGCCAAACTTGGCGACCTCAAAACTGTAGGCAGGGTTGGTGGAAAAGCAATACTGTGGTTTATTACAGCATCGCTGGCTTCACTCCTGATTGGAATGGCACTTGTCAATTATTTCGAGCCCGGAAAATATATTGACCTGTCACAAAAGGATGTGGAAGGTTTGACTGACCTGATGACAAAACAGAAGGGTTTTTCACTGCAGAATTTTGTGGAGCATGTCATTCCCAAAAGTTTCATCGAGGCAATGGCTACCAATGAGATCCTGCAACTGGTAGTCTTTTCCATTTTTTTCGGTGTTGCGGCTTCCGCCATCGGTGAATACACAAAACCATTAATCCGGGCTTTGGAAATTGCTTCCCATGTGATCCTGAAAATGGTAAACTATGTTATGAACTTTGCACCGGTTGGTGTTTTTGGCGCCATCGCTGCTGTTGTTGCCGCAAAAGGTCTCGGCATTTTTAATTTTTATCTTAAGTACTTTTCATTTTTCCTCCTGGGGATTGCCATTCTCTGGGTCCTTTTACTTGGAATTGGTTTCCTGATTCTGAAAGGACGAATGAGAGAATTATTGCGGCGGATCGGCAGCCCGCTGTTGATCGCATTCAGTACCACCAGCAGCGAAGCCGTGTTTCCCAAACTGACCGAGGAACTGGAACGTTTTGGATGCAAGGACCGGATTGTAGCTTTCGTTCTGCCATTGGGCTATTCTTTCAATCTTGATGGAAGCATGATGTATATGACATTCGCCAGCCTTGCCATAGCGCAGGCCTATGGAATCCACATGCCCTTAGCAACACAATTAACGATGTTGCTAGTTTTGATGCTGACCAGCAAGGGTATTGCCGGTGTGCCGCGTGCCTCACTGGTTGTGGTGCTTGCCACCTGTGCCATGTTCAACATTCCACCGGAAGGTGTGGCCCTCATTCTGCCCATCGACCATTTCTGTGATATGTTCCGTACAGCAACCAATGTGGTAGGGAATGCGCTGGCAACAAGTGTGGTGAGCAAGTGGGAGGGAGAGCTTAATGAATAACCCTGCCTGCCGGCAGGCAGGGAATATCGAATATCGAATATCGAATAACGAATATCGAATTGTTCTAATTGTGTGAAGCTTTTTAAACTGATAAATGGACTTACAAATACAAATAACATTACTGGAAGGTGGGTTTATTCACAATTTCATTGAGTGGATCATCAATAATGGAGGCCTTTACTTTTTATTGTTCGTGATTTTTGCTGAAACCGGTTTATTTGTCGGTTTCTTTTTACCGGGCGACTCATTGCTTTTTGCATCAGGTATTTACCTTGACAGCCTGTCGAAAGAATTTTTTGATCTGCATTACATGTTTGTAATCCTGCTGGTAATCATTGCTTCATTCCTCGGCAACCTGGTAGGTTACTGGTTCGGAAGAAAGACAGGTCCGCTCTTATATGAGAGAAAAGAAACCTGGCTGTTCCGCCGCAAACACCTGGTGCGGGCAACAGAATTTTATCATGAGTATGGAAAGGCAACCATTTTCCTTGCGAAATTCCTTCCCATCATCCGCACATTCGCACCGATTGTTGCGGGAATTGTAAAAATGGACCGCCCGACTTTTGTGATGTATAATTTCCTGGGAAGTTTTGCATGGGTGGTAAGCATGATGCTTGGCGGATACTTTCTTCAGTCATGGGTGGAAAGACAATTTAATTTCAGTCTTAAAGACCATATCGAGGCCATCACCATTGTCATTATCCTGGTAACCACACTGCCCGTTTTGTATAAACTTTTCTTTGCAAAGAAGAAAGTAATCCCCGGAGACGAGGTCAGGGATTCAGAAATAAAGAACAAGATTTAATATTCATGATTTTAAAAAGCACGTCAGTTGTAAACCTGGCTGTTATAGTTGCCGCACTTGGATATTTCGTCGACATATATGACCTGCTTCTTTTTACTATTGTTCGTGAACCAAGCCTGATCAGTATAGGCGTTAGTACAGATGCCAAATCTATCATTTCAGCGAGTACCCAGATCATCAACTGGCAAATGATCGGACTTCTTATTGGTGGAATTCTCTGGGGAATCCTGGGAGACAAAAAAGGAAGACTGAGTGTTTTATTCGGTTCCATCATCATTTATTCAGTTGCCAATTTTATAACAGGCTATGTTACTACCGTTGACCAGTATGCGTATGCGAGGTTTGCTGCCGGTATCGGCCTTGCCGGTGAGCTGGGCGCAGGTATTACCCTGGTCAGTGAACTGATGCCAAAAAATAAAAGAGGTATCGGCACATCTCTGGTTGCCGGTATTGGTCTGTTTGGTGCTGTTGCCGCTTATTTTACTTTTAAGTTTACCAATCAGGACTGGAGGCTTTGTTATAAGATCGGGGGCATCTTAGGTATTTGCCTGCTTTTCCTTCGCATTGGCGTAGCTGAAAGCGGCATGTTTAAAGATGTTAGGCAGGCAAATATTTCCCGCGGCAATATTTTCATGTTCTTCAATAATACTACCAGGTTCCGGAAATACATGTTGGCCATCATGATAGGACTACCTACCTGGTATGTGATCGGCATTCTGGTAAATTTCAGTAACCGTTTTGCCGCAGCACTGTATTCAGATACCATGCTGGAAAGCGGACGCGCCATCATGTATGCCTACATTGGTATAGCGGTGGGCGATATTCTGATAGGGCTCATAAGCCAGTATTTCAAGAGCCGCAAGAAAGCACTTTATGTTTTTTACGGACTCACGATCATTTCCGGGATTGCTTTTTTCAGCCCGCTGAATAAAAATGATGACAGCATGTATGCCATTTGTACTGCACTCGGATTCAGTACAGGTTTCTGGGCCATTTTTGTTACTATGGGGGCTGAACAATTCGGGACGAATCTGCGTGCCACGGCCGCTACTACCATTCCCAATATGGTACGAGGGGCGCTTCCGCTGATCAATCTGATGTTTAAAGGTTTATTTCAGGATACACTTGGGTGGACGCTGGTCAGAAGCGGAATTGCAACCGGTATTATTGTAATGAGCATTACACTCATTGCTGCTTACTTTACCGAAGAAACATTCCATAAGGACCTGAATTATGTGGAGACCGACAACAAGAGTAAGAGTGAAGGGCATATAGCGGAACGCAAAGTGTGAACTGTCACTACCGCTCTCCACTTTCCTTATCCGATCTCACTTTTCTTATCTTAGCAACGCATGAAATTCCTGATCATCCGATTCTCTTCCATTGGCGATATAGTTCTTACCTCACCTGTTGTCCGTTGTTTAAAAAAACAGTTGCCACTTGCAGAAGTTCATTACCTGATCAAGCCAAAATTCAAAATGGTGATGGACAACAATCCATATATCGACAAAATGCATGTACTGCAGGAAGACTGGGACGACATGATAACAGACCTGAAAGAGGAGAAATTCGATTATATCATTGACTTGCATCATAACCTGCGGACGCTTCGCGTAAAAAGTGCACTGAAGGTGCCTTCATTTTCATTCAATAAGCTGAATATAGAGAAATTGATATTCGTGAAACTGAAGTGGAATGTGATGCCAAAGAATGTTCATATTGTTGACCGTTATCTGGAAACGGTATCATCATTCGGTGTGCGGAATGATGGAGCCGGACTTGATTATTTTATTCCAAAGGAAGCAGAAGTAAAAGAATCCGATATTCCGGCTTCACACCAACTGGGTTTTGTAGCGATTGTTATCGGGGCATCGTATATGACAAAAAAAATGCCCGTGTATAAGCTGCGTGAATTGTGCCAGATGATCAACCATCCGATCATTTTGCTAGGGGCAAAGGAAGAATTCAGTGAAGGAGAGCAGATCAGTTCCTTTGATCCGATTAAAGTTTACAATGCATGCGGAAAATTCAGCCTGAACGAAAGTGCTGATCTGGTTCGTAAATCAAAGGTGGTGATCTCCCATGATACAGGTCTGATGCATATTGCCGCTGCACTGAAAAAACCTGTCATCGCCATCTGGGGCAGTACAACACCGTCGTTTGGAATGGTACCTTACTACGGTGATAATTATCTTGCTCATCATGCCCGGCCATACGACAATGCAGAAGTTCACAAACTATGGTGCCGGCCATGCACAAAGTTTGGCCGCAATAAATGCCCGCAGGGACATTTTAAGTGTATGAGGAATATTTCATTGGAGGACGTTGTTATGAAGGTGGAGAAATTTCTCAGGAATGCAAAAGGAATTGGTAATTAGGAATTAGTAATTCGGGGCAGACATTTTATGCAGAACTCCCAGTTGTTTCAAAAGAAGAGAGATCAGTATCAGCCCACATTTAATTTTCCTGAACATATATGCTGCTTAAAATGCCCGTATCCCTAATTCCCAATTCCTAATTCCTTTCTCTAAAACTCAAATTCCCGCACCTCCGGATTATGCAGGATCTTCTTCGTAAAATTATTATGATTTTTTT
>JGI24806J26614_1000449_pt1 | contig 12606 bp, 13 predicted proteins | sample Kansoi200umMDA_FD_26614 | JGI IMG/M metagenome (IMG submission 26614)
AAAATAAATTAACCTCATGCCTAATCGAAAGCAGAAATTTCAAATTTTACCTTTTATTCTTTGTTTAGCAATCCCGCTTGCCATAGGCGCAATTGGTAGTTTTTTTACCATGGAATCTGTAAAAACATGGTATTTAACATTGAACAAACCCAGTTTTAATCCACCAAATGCAGTATTTGCACCGGTTTGGACTACCCTGTACATCTTAATGGGCATTTCCTGCTATTTAGTATGGAAGAGAAGAAAAGTAGAAACCTCCTACCCAATTGCGATCACCATTTATGCATTGCAATTATTGTTAAACCTGATGTGGTCTTTTCTTTTTTTCTATAACCATCAAATTGGATTAGCTTTAATTGAAATTGTAATATTACTGATCACGATTATCATCAATACCTTCATTTTTTATCGAATTCATAAGGCTGCTGGACTATTATTCATACCCTATATTTTATGGGTCAGCTTTGCGTCTTATTTAACCTATTCTATTTATATTTTGAACTAAATTCAAAAGAAAACAATATTTTTATAGGGTGATGCATCTTATAAAGCTATTCTTTTTACTATTGCTTGCTTTTGTGCTACCAGTTAAAGCACAGAAAGTTGGCTTAGTTTTAAGCGGTGGTGGCGCTAAAGGATTGGCACATATTGGTACTTTAAAAGCATTAGAAGAAAACAATATTCCCATTGATTACATTACGGGAACCTCTATGGGCGGAATTGTCGGTGCCATGTATGCTGCAGGATATACGCCATCACAAATGGAAAAAATTGCGCTTAGCTCCGATTTTCAAGATTGGGTTGCGGGAAGGTACAAAAGCGATTATAGTTTCTACTTTCAAAAAAACAGCAATAACGCGTCTGTATTAACTGCAAAAATGGCTATTGATACTAGTCTCCATATTAGTTTCAGACCCAATTTAGTTAATGACATCCCATTAAATTTTGCTTTACTAGAACTTTTCGCACAAGCATCGGCAATTTCAAAAGACAATTTTGATCAGCTTTTTATTCCATTCCGTTGCATGGCATCCGATGTGATTTCGCAAAAGAGCATCACCGTTGGTAGGGGAAGTCTGGCAGAAGCCGTACGAGCTACGATGACAGTACCGTTGGTTTATAGGCCGATAAAATTGGATAACAAATATGTGTTTGATGGTGGTTTATATAACAATTTTCCTGCTGATGTGATGAAAACTGAATTTAAACCAGATTTTATTATTGGAGCTAACGTTTCATCTAAAACCTTTAATGAATATCCAAAAAATGATGATCGAATTTTAAATCGTTTCCTGATTTACATGTTTCTTTCCAAATCCGATTCAACCTTGGTTGGAGAAAATGGCGTTTATATTCAACCGGAGTTAGCAGATTTTAGTGCAACCAATTTTTCACCAGTGGCAGAACTTATTAAACGAGGTTATGATGCAACTATTGCTGATATGGACCATATCAAAAAGGCAGTGAGCCGTAGGGTCAACCCTGAGGAATTAGCAGCAAAACGAAATGCTTTTAATGTGAGGAAGCCAAATCTAATTTTTAGTCAGGTTAATGTAACCGGCGTTAATTCCCAGCAAAAGAAATACATTGAACGTTTGTTCAAAAGCGACAAAGCCACCTTTAACCTAAACGATATTAAACGAGGCTATTATAAGCTTGTTGCTGATGAAACTTTCGAGAGTATTTATCCGAAAATCTCCTACCAGCCAGAAACGGATAGCTATAGTTTCGAGATTTTAGCGCAACCAAAGAAGAGTTTCAAGGTCGATTTTGGTGGAAATATCTCTTCTCGGCCAATTAGTAATGTTTACTTAGGTTTACAATACAACTATCTCGACAGAAAAGCCTACACTTTTGGAGCGAATTTTTATTCGGGAAGATTTTATGAATCGGTTCAGCTTAGTGGCCGTGTTGATTACCCATCGGGGCTACCACTCTTCTTATCAGGTGAAATGACATATAACCACTGGAATTACTACAATACCAGTCAGATTTTTATTGAAAACCCACATCCTACCTATATCGAACAAGCCGATCGAAAAATTGAAATGAAGTTGGGCATGCCGCTTAACCGTAATGCTAGAATTACATTAAATGCAGCATTCATTAACAATAACGACAGTTATAGTCCAAATAACGAGTTTAACGTTGGTGATGTGTTAGATCGTACCGTTTTTAATGGATTACGAACGAGCCTGCTATTTGAGCAGAATTCTTTAAATAGAAAACAATATGCAGATCGCGGACACAGCTTTTTGTTGAGTGCAAATTTCACAACTGGTAAAGAAAATTATTCTCCAGGAAATGTCTATAGAAGTTTATCTGCCAGTAGCCAATTAGCTATCGAGCGGAAATTTAGGGAATGGTTCCATGTTAAGGTTAGTGATGAGCATTATTTTTTTCATACCAAAAGATATACGGTAGGTTATTTGGCAGAGTTCGTAATCTCAAATCAACCACGCTATTTTACTTATTACGGAACATTATTGGCAGCTCCAGCATTTTATCCTATCCAAGATAGCAAATCTCTGTTTTTAGAGAATTTTAGAGCAACAAGTTATGGTGCTGGTGGATTAAAAAATATATTTTCAATTAAAAGAAACTTCGATCTTCGTTTAGAAGGTTATTTATTTCTACCTTTTCAGGAATTTAGAAAGGATGGACTTCAAGATGTACGACTCGAAAGTCCTTTTAGCAAATGGCATTATGCAGGAACAGCTGGATTGGTCTACCATACGCCGGTGGGACCGATTAGCTTAAGTTACAATTTGTATGATGACCCTGTAAAGAGAAATGGCGTTTTGCTACATTTGGGTTACCTAATTTATAATAAACGATCAATAGAATGAGACTTATATTTACCGTATTTGCTTTACTTTTTTGTGCTAACTGTTTTGCCCAAGAAGCCAACATCAATAATTTTTTAGTAAAAGAAAGTCTGTTAAAAAACAGCAAATTAGCCATTATCGCTGCAGATTCATTAGATGTACCATTAGAAAAAATTAATGGTACCTATACATTTAGCGTTAGTGGCTTTACGCAACAGCTCACTTTCAATGATGGAGTAGCTATTCTTGCTTTGCCGATAGCTAAATCAACTTTTGTGTATATCAAACATCAGAATGATAGTGGTACCCATAGTAAATTGTTGTATGTCTATAAAAAGGAAGGTGATTTAAATCCGATTACCATCAGCAGAATGTTGCTCATTGTTATTCCTTTAGTTATCGTTGTACTCGCTTTTGCCTTTAAACGATTTATTTACATCGCAATCATTTTATTCGTAATCTGGCTCATCTTCAGTTATAGCAATGGCCTAAATATTTCTACCTTCTTTGAGACGACATTTGATTATTTGAAGAACTTGGTTTGATTTATGCTTCGAGGATTTCACAGCTGAAATTGATTTCAGGGATTTTTACGCAATCTTCGAGTGACTGTTCTGCATCAAACACATCTGCATGCAATTCTTTGTTTCCTTGCGCTCAGCGCTAAAACGGCATTCCGATACCGAAATTATATTGTACAAATCGATATGTATCAGGGTTGTGCTTAACAAAGTAATCTGCTTTAAAGTCTTTCGCACCGTTGATATATTTTCCAATCACCCACTGTTCTGAACCTGAAAATTGTGGATCTTTTAACTTCAAGCCTAGGTCAAATCGAAAAACAAAAAACTGCACGTCATATCGGAAGCCAAATCCAGTACCAATTGCAATCTGTTGCCCTAACTTATCGAATTTAAAATAGGTTTCAGGCTGTGGATTGTTCGGTGAAATATTCCATACATTACCCATATCTACAAATGTAGCGCCCCTTAACTTTCCACCAAATAACTTATTGATCAGCATGAAACGGTATTCAAAGTTTGCTTCTATCCGCATTTGTCCGAGTTGATCAATACCATATGACGTTTCGCGAGCAGCCTGGCTAGTAATCACATCTCTATTGTAATTGCCGGGCCCTAATGTTCTGGCTTGCCATGCCCTTACACCACTAGCTCCGCCAGCATAAAACAACTTTTCAAATGGGATAGCAATTGAATTACCATAGGCATACCCAATACCGGTATTTAATCTGGCAACAAATATGCGCTCAGGGCCCAAACTTTTATACCATCTCACATCAATTTCCGGCCTTACATATTGGTTAAAAGGTAGACCAAGAATAGTTCCATAATCTCCATTTTGTGGATCATGTTTATCTCCAAATGCAGAAGACGCCAATTGCAGCAAATTACCAGCGATATCGATATTTCCCCTGAAATAAACGAATGTCCTATTTTGTAATAATTTATCGGCATTTAAAGAATAGGCATATTTCATTCCCAGTGTAAAATCTTTCCTGCCAAGCAATTTAATATTGTAAGAATTGGTTTCTAGGGTAATCTTATTAGCCGCATAATCTGGGGAAGTCTTGTCCAGGGTATCAATTAAAATACTTCCGAAACGGTATTCAAAGTTTAGGGGAGTTAATGAATGTAGTTTTGATTTTGTTTCTACCCAATCATAAGTAATCGAATTGATGAAGTTTCGACGCACTAAAATATTTCGTTGGAGTGCATACAAATAACTGGAAGAAAATGTGGTGTAAGGCATCCCATTTTTACCCATTAAAGGAATGGTAAATGGAACCATGAGCCTCGGTACGGTTAAACTAGCACTAACAGAAAAATCACGTTGGTAAATATATCTGAAAAAACCATCGCCGCTGCGCGATTGCAAACCGCCTTTTACCTGGAATTGGAATTTTTCAGCACCTTTCAAGAAGTTATTATCAGTATAGGTATTGCTAATATTGAAGCCAAGCGTACCACTATTGAATGGTACTTCCCCTTCAATCCTGTTGCTTCGTCTTTTTTGAGGAATAAGTAAAATGACTGGATTAAGCCTAGCTGTGCTATCTTTTGCTTTTAAGTAATCAATCTTAACGTTTTTAAAAACATTTAATTCATAAAGCCTGTCGTAAGTAAGCGTTTCCTTCGTAATGTCATATCGTTCCCCTTGTCTGATAAAGTCATATCGGGTAATGGGATTCCTTCTAAATCTACCAGACAGATCAGCAAAACGAATTCCTCTGAAATAACGTTTTTTACCCAATGAATCTTCTAATGATTTAAGGGTCAAATCTGTAAAACCTTCAGAATTAGGTGCTATAATGATACTAGTCGAATCGATAGTATATACACGGTGTGGTGTACCATCTAATGGATTCTCGATAATCAGTTCAACTTTTACTTTGCTATTGTTTTGATTAGAATCTGGTGAAAATCTAACGTAGGGACGTTCAAAATCGCGATAGCCGTTTTGGCGCATCATCTGGTAGATTTGTTCACGTTCATAACTTAACGAATCTTCATCATATTGAACACCTTCACGTAAATGTGTGAACTGTGCTTTATTAGCCAAGTAAAGTGCTTTCACCGTATCGTTCGGAATTTGATAAGTAACTTGATTAACAAAAAAAGCAGGACCTGGATCAGCAATAAATCTTAGATACGCTTTTTTCTTTTCTACTTTAATCTCCGATTTTACATTAGCCTTAAAAAAACCTTTGCTTTTGAGGTACTTTTGAATTTGGATCCTAGAGATTTCTACCAAGGCACTATCTAAAATAGGTGGAGGAGAACCAAGCGGTTTAATGTTACTGGTTTTGTATCGTCCATTTTTAGTATTAAATATATTGTAAATAGCGACGTTTAGCCCTAATCCACCAGATGGCTTGATATCTTTCTGAACATAGTTGTATGCCTGCTCCTCGAATTGTTTATCGATGCTATCGATTTTCACCTTTTTAACGATCGCCTGGTAATCTTCGATGTATTTAGTAGACGAGCATCCTGCTACAAAAACAAGAATAAATAGTAATATTGTAAGCGTTTGTATGTGTTGTCTATAGTTGTACCTGTATGCTTTCAAAATCTCAAATCAGTTTTATAAAATCTTTACACCAAAAGAAGTACCGCAAAGAAAGTGGAATTTTTATTGTTGAAGGTATAAAATCTATTACAGAATTCATAAACTCCAGTTATCAAATCCATAGCATTTACTATACGGGGTTTCACGCGTCATTATTGCCTAAAAATGCAAATATAAAGTTATTTGAAGTAAACGCCGGTGACTTGGCAAAGATTAGCACCTTACAAACACCACAAGGAGTACTAGCTTTGGTTTACTTGCCTACAGAACAAAGATTAAATACCAATAGTTTGCGCAATACTTTTTCTTTGGTACTTGATGATGTTCAGGATCCGGGAAATTTAGGTACAATTATACGTACAGCGGATTGGTTTGGCATTAAAAATATCATCTGTTCTAACAACACGGTAGAAGCCTACAATCCTAAAACCGTACAATCTACCATGGGTTCCTTAGCCCGAATTTCTATTTTTTATACCGAATTAGAAATCTTTTTAGCCCAGGCACAGCTTCCTATTTTTGGCGCCTTATTAGATGGAAAAAATATTTACGAAACCAATTGGGATACAGAAGGCTTAATTTTGCTTGGTAATGAAGGGCATGGAATACACGAAAACCTCATTAAAAAGATTACTACTCCTGTAACTATTCCGAGGGTTGGAAAAGCCGAATCCTTAAATGTTGCCGTTTCTGCCGCAATCTTTTGTAGTGAAATACATCGAAGTATGAAATAAATTCAAATATTAAACATTCAGCTTTGTATAGTAACTTATTATTGTTATTTTTGCAACCTTGAATTTAAAAGGTCGAGTGGCCGAGTGGCTAGGCTCAGCTCTGCAAAAGCTGCTACAGCGGTTCGAATCCGCTCTCGACCTCCAGATTTTATAATAATTAAAAGAAAATAAAAGCTCATTATCATGGCAGTAACAAGATTAAAAAGAAAAGATAGATATAACAAAAATGTTTCCCGTTTAGAAGTTAAAACTTTAAAATTGGCAACAAATTTAGAATTGGGTAGCCGTTCTAAACAATCTAAAACAGATCAGTTGGCTAAAAACAATGCTGTTTTAGCTCAATTGGAAGCTAAAGCTTAGTCTTCAATCTTTCTTAACAATATTAAAAAAGCATCTTGGATTATTTCTGGGATGCTTTTTTGTGCTTAAAGCTCGAAGCAAAGAGCAAAGCTTACACTTCATCCATCTAACCAATCTTGGGTCAAGTGGAATCTTTGAGGAGAATAATCAGATCAGGCAAAAAATTTCGGGATAAAATCGATAATTTCTTATCCGGTAATGATTAGGATCATTGTAAGTTTAGCATCACACCTATTTTTAACTTCTGCTCCACAAAATTTGGCATTGATCCGAATAATCTGGTTTTCGATGAGCCATGATTACTGAATTCAACGAAGTATCTAAGGTTATCTTGGATTGATAACAACCAAGGGAAAGCACCCTTCAACAGACACTAGCTGCATCCCCTTTCAATACTATGATAATATCCTATATAATTTGACTAAAACACGTTCGGCCAGAACAAACGGTATATTCGGCCAGGACGAACGGTAGACTCGGCCAGGAAGAATATAGCTTAAATTGGGGATTTTTCCTCATTTTATATACGATGTTATCAAAGGGTTGAGGATAAAATTCCACTTGGCTTCCAAAACGCTAATAGATTTGCATATTTCGCAATCGACTTACCTTATCATTTAGTGAACACATGGAATACAAATCTGTGTGCTCTCAAAAATCTAGGTAATCCCTTAAATAATTTGCGTAAGTGATTGCTTACCTGTATATTTGTAAGTAATTACTTACATGATATGCGCAGAGATGTATTTCAGGCGATTGCCGACCCCACTAGAAGAGAAATTATAAACCTTATTGCTTTTAATTCGTTAAATCTAAATGCTATTGCGGAAAATTTCGACATGAGCAGGCCGGCAATTTCGCAGCACATTAAAATTTTAACAGAATGTGGGATAGTTGCGATTAGGCAAGATGGCAGAGAAAGGTTTTGTGAAGTAAAATTTGACAGATTAAGTGAAGTTTCCAAATGGATAGATCAATATCGAAACTTTTGGAATACCAAATTAGACGCACTCGACATTCATTTAAAAACTAACCTAAAATAAATTCCAATGAAAACAGATCCACTTGTAATTGAAAGAACCTATGACGCTCCCATCAGCAAAGTATGGAGTGCGCTAACCAATAACGATGAGCTCCAAAAATGGTATTTTAAATTGGAGGAATTTAAACCAGAACTTGGCTTCAAATTCGATTTTCTTGGAGGTCCTGAAGAAGGCCCACAATACCTGCATTTATGCGAAATTACAGAATTTGAGGAAGGCAAAAAGATAGCTTACACTTGGCGATATGACAATTACCCTGGAAATTCAACTGTGAGGTGGGAATTATTCGATAAAGGAGAACAAACTTTATTGCGGTTAACCCATGAAGGTGTTCATACCTTCGCGGAAAACGGAAAGGATTTCGCAAAAGAAAGCTTCCAAGGTGGCTGGACTTATTTTGTGCATACTGCATTGAAAGATTATTTAACACAAGATGAAAAATAATTGAGCAATATGCTCATGGAATTAAAGGCCAACTTAGATCAATGAGTAGTTTGATCTAAGTTGGGCCTGTGTTTTGCAGTCCTAATATTTTAATTTAATTTTAGGGATGGACAATAACAGTATTCCTTTACCGAGGTTAAATTTTACAGCGAATGGCGAATTGGACATTCAGGCTTCCGAACATTCTTCCGAGAGAGATTTCGATTTCTTCGAGGGCAAGTGGAAGCTCCAGAATAAAAAATTAAAATCAAGGTTAAATCATTGTACAGATTGGATCGAATTTGATTCTACACAAGAGATGTACAAAATCCTGAATGGAATTGGAAATATTGATAATTTCTTGGCTACATTTAATGGCATTCCATTTGAAGGAATGACTGTTCGATTATTTAATCCCAAAACAAGGTTATGGAGCATTTATTGGGCAGATTCAAATACAGGCACGCTAGATCCACCGGTGCTTGGTTCATTCGAAGATAAAATCGGCCACTTCTTTACCAAAGATCAATTTGAAGGAAAAGAAATTATTATGGCTTTTCGTTGGGATGCAAGAGACCCTTCCAATCCAATTTGGAGCCAAGCTTGCTCAGCTGATCAGGGAAATACTTGGGAATGGAATTGGTATATGTATATGAGCAAATATTAATAGGACAAGTTAATATTGAACCACATCTAATTAGTTAAGATTTATGATAAACCGTAATTTCATCAAATGACCTTAGCTCAAGACAAAACTTTAATCCATGGCGAAATAGCCGATTACTATTTAGAAGATGGCATATTGGTATCTCTTTCAAAGAGCACTAAAAGAACCGTTAAAAACATCACAAGTAATGTTGCCCTGGTTAAAGAAATCACAGGCAATAGGCCAATCCCATTATTAATTTTTCTCAGTAATTCACCTGTTCCAGATAAAGCTGCCCGGAATTTTTCAAAAAGTCAATTACCTGTCATTTACAAAGCAATGGCAATGGTATCGAAACCTGGATTAGCTAAATTTATCATGAACATATTATTTAGTCTACAACGACCGCCGATCCCGATGAAAGGCTTCAGCGATGCGACCGAAGCTAAACAATGGCTGAAGCAATTCGTTGATTGATCATGATATGCATTGAAACCAAATTAAATATGAACACTAAAATCAATAATATTGACGATTACATCGCAACTTTCCCTGACGATGTGCAGCAACAACTACATCAAATTCGGGCAACCATTCAAAAGGCTGCCCCAGGGGTCAAAGAAAAAATCAGCTATGGAATGCCTGCATTTGAACTGAATGGAAATCTGGTTTACTTTGCAGGCTATAAAAATCACATTGGTTTTTACGCTACACCAAATGGTCATGAACAATTTAAATCCGAGCTTGCGCAGTACAAACAAGGTAAAGGCTCTGTGCAATTCCCGATTGACCAACCAATGCCACTAGATCTCATTAGAAGGATCACTGAATTTCGTGTCCAGGAACAATTGGCAAAACCGAAAAAGAAATAAGCAACCTGTTGCTTCTCCAAGTATGGAATCCTAAAATAGATGTCATCATAGCAACATACCTATGCTTAAATAACGCGATGAAAAAAATTTCCTTGATCCTATTTTGCTCATTAATATACATCCAAACATGGCCTCAAAAACATGAAAAAATAAATGACCGATTATTTACAATAGCATTTAATGCGGAAGAAAGTGTTCCAAAAACCAATGAAAAATACAATAAAGTAATAGATTCGACTTTCAAGATCAACAAAGATTACACTTTTGAATTGAGACTTTGGAGCAGATATCTTCAAAATAATTTCGACAATGTTTACATCCTTACTTTAAAAGATAAAAAATGGAATGCTAGGTATTTCCACCAGGGTACAGGAAAATTCACAGAAGACCAGCTAGACCAAAGCAATGTGAACAAACTATGGGGGCTAATGTTGGACCATCATGTGCTTACTCTTCCTCGATATGAGGTTATTCGTCCTAAACTGGTAAAATACGAATTAGACACTATAAATTTTCAAGGTAACATCAAGATGATGGGAATGACCGATGGTGTATTTTATAGTTTCGAACTGCAAACTCCAACAAGTAAAAAAACTTATGAATATGGAAATCCGAGTGTTTATTTTAGAGAATTCCCTAACGTAGAAGAACTTTACAATGTTGTAAGTTTAATAGCAATGACGAGAAAATTACTAGGGAAGCCTATGCTAGACCATTAATCTATTTGACTAAGGATTTACAGATCCGTTTTACCAAACCAGGGCCTTCATAAATAAAACCAGTATACAATTGTACCAAAACTGCACCTGCATCGATTTTATCTTTTGCGTCCTGTGGAGAGTGAATCCCCCCTACTCCAATAATTGGAAAAGATTGACTAGATTTTTGAGAAAGGTAACGGATTACTTCAGTTGATCGCTGTGTTAAAGGTCTGCCACTTAGTCCGCCCATCTCGTTTTTCACCTTTTCTGCGGCATAAAGTCCATCACGATCAATCGTAGTATTTGTGGCAATTACGCCAGCAATATGGGTTTCCTGAACAATTTCTACGATATCATCTAATTGCTCATTGGTTAAATCGGGGGCTATTTTAAGCAAGATTGGCCTCGATATTTCGTTCTTCTTATTTCTTTGCTGTAGGGTATTCAAAAGTGCTTTTAATGGTTCTTTTTCTTGCAAAGCACGTAATCCAGGAGTATTGGGAGAGCTTACATTTACTACAAAATAATCAACCACATCGAACAAGGCATCGAAGCACTTTACATAGTCGCTCACCGCATCTTCATTTGGGGTATTTTTGTTTTTACCGATATTACCACCAACTACAATATGAGGATCTTTTTCCTTTAGCAAACGCAGTCGTTCTGCCATTACATCGACACCTTTATTATTGAAGCCCATTCGGTTAATAATCGCCTCATCATCTTGTAACCTGAACATTCGTGGTTTATCATTACCAGGTTGAGGAAGTGGTGTTACTGTTCCAACCTCAATAAATCCAAAGCCTAAATTACTTAGCGCTTCAACATATTCTCCATTTTTATCGAAACCCGCAGCTAATCCTACTGGATTTTTAAACCTGACCCCAAAAACTTCACGTTCTAAACCTTTTAAGTGAATGTCATAACTGCTGCGCAGGATGGTTTTACCTAAAGGAAAATAATCATGGAACCATTTTAAGCGTTTCACCACAAAATGATGTACGTTCTCTGGGTCGAACTTAAAAAAAACTGGCTTTATGAGGCGATACATAATGCGAAGATAAGCAATGTGCTGCAAGAAATAAAAAATGAATTATGAGCTGGGCGATTAGCATCATGCATTGGCCTTCGTTAATCGCCAAACGCTAGCTTAAGGCGTCATTTGATTTCCCTTCTCGCATTAAATTTGCTATTTTTGCCTTCGAAATGATTTCTATAAACGATTTAACCTTCCTAATTGGCTCAAGAGCCTTATACGACGAAGCCAACTGGCATATCAAACCAGGTGACCGTGTTGGACTTATCGGTGCCAATGGTACCGGAAAATCTACCTTACTTAAAATTATCGTTGGCGAATATGCACCTAGTTCAGGTACCATTTCAATGGCTAAAGACCTCAAAATTGGGTACTTGAACCAAGATTTATTATCCTACGATTCGCATCATACTATTTTGCATGTGGCTATGGAAGCTTTTGAGCGCCAGAATCAATTACATGATGAAATCGAAGAGCTTTTAAAACAGATTGAAACAGATTATAGCGAAGATGTTTTAAACAAGCTAAGTGATAAACAACAAGAATTCGAAGCCTTGGATGGTTATAATATCGAATATCGTGCAAATGAGATTTTAGCAGGTCTTGGTTTCAGCACTGAAGATCAGCACCGCCCACTCAATACCTTTTCTGGAGGTTGGCGGATGCGTGTGATGCTTGCCAAAATTTTATTGCAAACACCGGATATCCTATTATTGGATGAGCCTACCAACCACATGGATTTACCCTCTATTAAATGGTTGGAAAATTATTTGGGCGGATTTGAAGGAGCAATTGTAATTGTATCTCACGATAGGTATTTCTTAGATAAGATTGTCCGCAAGACCGTTGAATCTAGGAAAGGTAAACTTACCG
>JGI24806J26614_1000450_pt1 | contig 12586 bp, 7 predicted proteins | sample Kansoi200umMDA_FD_26614 | JGI IMG/M metagenome (IMG submission 26614)
CTAAACTGCGCACAATACCCTGCTCAATATTCAATACACTTGTATGCAGAGGCATCACTCCCTCTATCTATTTTCTGATAACTTTGCCTGAGTGTTGCCTGCCCATTCCCAGTTTCCGAAATGACCCATCACGATGATAATACTTTTTTTCCTGGCATAGTACAAATCAAAAAGCTCTTTTGCCTCTTCACTGAAACTGCAGTGTTCAATCGAAAATTTCCTGCTCATGGTTAAGGTCTTAAACGTTTCCAGCAAGAGATCGCAGAGATAACGGTAAAACTCAACCATGATCTTCTTTAATTCTTCGCTGCTTTTATCAGGAAAAGCATTAATAAGATTTTGCAGCACCACCTCTTTACGATACCTCATCACATGGTAAAGCAGGAAAAAAAATATATCCGACAACGTATAGAAAAGCCAGTTTGGAAGCAGGGAAATAAGATATAAAAATGGGAGAGCTAAGTAATAACCGATTGCAGCCAACACTCAGGCAAAGTTATCAGAAAATAGATAGAGGGAGTGATGCCTCTGCATACAAGTGTATTGAATATTGAGCAGGGTATTGTGCGCAGTTTAGAAAAAAGGATAATTTTTCCTCCTATCTTTTCAACCTTAAATTTCTTCATGGAAATCAAAAAATCTGAATTCACTAACTGGTCAGGTCAATATAAAAGTAAACCTGCGGTATATGTAGTTCCTGAAACGCCGGAAGACCTGGAGGTGATTATCCGCGACAAAGAAAAATTTCCATCACCTGTTGTTGCAATAGGTTCGGGACATTCCAACAGCGGATGCAACGTGGTGAATGGCGGCACCGCTGTGTATATGAAAAAGTTTCATTACATCCATGAACCGGCAGGCGACGAAGTATGGGTGGGTGCAGGAATGCAGTTGTTTGAGATCCACCGTTTTCTTGCAGAGCGGAAAAAACAACTTCCATTCACACCTGAAATAGGAAATGCTACCATCGGGAGTGTGGCCTGCTGCTGCCTGAAGGATGCAGGCATCGGACAAAGTTCGGGTATTGCAACCACCATGATCAGGGCGATAAGATTTGTGGATGCGTCCGGTATGAAAAGGGAAAGCAGGCGCGGTGATGCAGGATGGGAGATGATGATGTCGAGCCATGGATTGTTTTTTATTGTTTATGAAGTATTGCTCGACGTGCTGCCGATGAAACTCGTGATCCAGAACTATGTTTCATGTGATGCGTATCATAAGGATTTTGAAAGTATTTATCGAAGAACACTCGAGGCAAACGATGGCATCTTCGGCTTGCTGAATGCTTCCACCGGAAAACTTATTTTCGAAACGCGCAACTTCAGCAAAGAAGAAGGCAAGCCAAACAGCATTGAAGAATGGTATAACCGACTCGATCGAAATGTCTTTAAATACTTCAACCCTATCATGGGTGCCGTAGAAACCAATTGGTATTCACGCACCATCCGTAAGGTTGCCATGGCCGGATTCGGCTTCATGAAGGTTTCTTTCACGAAAGGACGACGAACCTTTAAGAACCTGAAACCAATTGATTATTCTTATAAATACCCTTATCGATGGGATTTTCATTTCTGGGCATATCCTATAGCAACTTTCCCTACAGTAGTCCTCCCAGCTTTCTTAAAATTTCTCAATGAATACAAAAAGCAACATCCTGATTTTGATGAAAAAGGCTTAATGGCTTGTTATAGAATACGTGTAGAGAAAAAAGCGATTCTCTCTCCATCATATGATGAGGAACGCATGACGCTGGATCCGCTTCGACCAGTTACCGGAGATCAGCGGCTCATGGACTCATGGGATGAATTTTGTTATGCGTATAATGAATTTGCAGTACAGCATGGCGGAAAATGTACTTTCAACCAAACCAAAGTTCTTTCAAAATCACAGGTTGAACGCGCATTCGGCGACAAGTGGGAACAATTTAAGAATGCAAGACAAGCTAATGATCCTGAGAAAAGGTTTTTAAGTAACTATTTCCAGGCGCTCATGGCTGAAGTGTGATGAAACCGTAGTGCAAAAAATTGATTTAAAACTTTTTGAGTCAAGGAGCTATACACCCTGATGATCTTGGGTAGATTTTGTGAAGAAAAAAATGTTTACCAATATGCGGGTTTCCGGATCTAATGATGCAGCACGTATTGCACCCAAAATTGAATCTCTTTTGAAGAAACCCTGGAATTTATCCAGGATGATGAATTCGTAGAGGTTACTCCGAAGTCGATTAGAATGCAGAAAGTACTTCTTGACCACAATGAAAGGACAAGAAAGCTGAAGGAAACAGAGGCAATTGCCCTAAGTTTGTTTCAACCAGATAACGATTGCGTTCATTGAACGAATGTAAGTTTCCGTCCGTTCCTTCGTGGAGTTTTTGCGTCGATAAATAAACACGGGGCTTGTCCAAGAACCGGCGATAAAATCTAACTTAAGATTATCCGCTCTATTGAACAATAACAGATGTATTGTAAATCAATTCATCCTCATTCCTGAAATGAAGAAAATAAATTCCGGATTGCCATTGTTCTGTGTTGACTTCGTAAAATTTTGAATGCAGGGTAGTCGTAAAGACTATTTGCCCGTATACGTCATAGCATTCCAGATAGACTCCGCTTATTCCTGCACATAAGATTGATAAGCTACTCGTCGTTGGGTTTGGGAAAATACTACAGTGATATTTGTTATTGACAGCCTCAACCCCTACGTGATATTCTCCAACCATAAATTCAAAATCGCGTAAGTGGGAGCCCAGATAATTCCCACCACGATATTCTTCAACACACACACCGACAAGAAAAGATCCCAAATAAGCGGGAGACACCTGCATGCTTCCGTCTATCGAATCAATAGTAATAGAGGATGAAGGCCCTAGAGGTTGAAGATAAGAATATGAGGCGCCGAACACTATAGGAGCATATGGAGGAGGTGGTGCAGGAACCGGCTGCGGGTTCACCGCATCTGCTCCAGAAAGCGGAGTGCAGAGATAGTAAATTAATGAATCATCATCAGTATCTATTGCACTGTGATCAAAAGCATAAATCTCATTCAGACAAATATTCGGAGCAGGATAGTGGATAAACTCTGGTGAGCTATTTCCATTTTCCATGGCAAATTGATTAATCATACATATAATTGTCAGGCCGGTATTTTGTGGATCTGCTAAGTTTGAAATTGCAGCATTTCGACAGCATCTTTGGTATGCAATAATATAATAGCCAGCAATGGACGGAAGATTTAACTCTGTTATATATTCGCAGCTTTCGATACAGATTCCGAAAACAGAACAAAGTGTGGTATCATAATTCAATGAGCTTGCACCTGGAAAACCAATAGACACTGTGGAGATTAATACGTTGTTATTATCATAAATCGTTATTGAAGCCGGATCATCAAATGGAGTAGTCGAAGTGCAATCTCTATAAAGCTTGAGTTTAATTTGATAATTATCACCGCCCAATGATTTGTAATTCATTTCACCCCCTAAAATATGCCAGCAATACGCAGAAGTGGATACCAAAAGAACCATGAAAAGTAAAATGATATTTTTCACAAATAAGATATTTTAATGAAAGTTAATCATTTGATATCAGAAGTTGGGTATTTAACGAATTAGATTGCTGGCCTATTTGATTGAAGTTTAATGGCAAACTACTTGGAAACACTACATCAACAAAATTGAAAATATCAAGTCTCCTGTGCATCGTCAATCCAGGTTGGAATGAAAATTCATAACAATTTCCATAAACACACCGTGAAAACCCGAAGAAGTCGTAGATTACTTAACTTCAAATAAATACCATGGATGAGCCAAGATCAGAATTTGAGCTGTGCTCCAGCAAGAACTTGAAAGCCGTAAGTTGGATAATTATACCATGTGCTGCTCTTGGCAGCAAAGATGTTATTGAAAGCGAGCCAGAACCCAATATTCTCCTTGTACTGATAGTTGACAGATAGGTTCGCATCAATTCTTTCCTTTAGCTGGGTCGAAGTTGAATCACCAGGCAAGATAGTATAGGCACCTGTCTTTGCAAAAACATCAGTTTGCAGGAATATTTTGTTTTGGATATTGTAATTCAAAGTGAAGTCGAGCATTGATTTAGGAATGCCCCAGGGCTGATCTTCGAAATCAAGATCGAATGAATTCGTTTCTGCCATGAGCAAAATGTTAACCCGCTCAGACTGGCGATACCCAACTTCAGCATGAACATTAAATATCTTTGCTTCGTAGTAGTACACCACATCGTAGAACGATGGCATCAAAGAATCCGGCAGGTAAAATGGCATGTTTGTTCTGACCTGGTAGCCTGCCTTCAGATTGTAGGAAATATTGTTACCGTAGCTTCCTTTGATCCCTGCAAAACCTTCGTTGATTTTTGAATAGTTCGTTTCAAAGTCTCCGAGATAAGGGTTAATTGTTGTAAGCTGGTTCATGGTTGAAGGCTCCCACCTTCCTAACCATCCTGCATATGGAATCAAGTAATCTCCAATCAGCTTGTATTCTCCTTGCACCTTAGGAAAAAATGATACCTCCTTGTCGAATACGCTTACGTTGATTCCAAGGATTAGATTTCCTTTTTCATGATGAAGTTGATAGAAGGGCACAATACTATAAACCATCTGAGAGGTATCATGTTCAGCAAAGTTGTTCCAAAGCTTTTGGTATTCGAAATCGACGTTAGCACTGTGGATCTTGGCAATTGTTTTTTGTATGCCGGCATTAAAATCAAAAAAATCTTCTTTCAGCAGAGACGTCCAGGAATTGTGCGGCTTCGAAACAAAATGATGATAGTCAAATTCAAAATTATAATTGAATCCCGCCTTAGTCAACTTGGTGTTCTGAAATCCGATGGAGATTGGGAGATAGTCATATGTGCGCTTGAACAGGGATTTGGAGTCGGCTCCTGAATCAGCCGATGCAGCTGCGTAATTGTAATTTTTCCGATGATGATATCCGACATCAGCCCACAATGCCGTACCACCAAAGTAACTTTTACCTCCCAGTGTTCCCCCAGTGCGGCTGAAATCCTGGTAATCAATCTTGCTTCCATTAGACGACAGGTGATAAATGTTCAGGCCGTAGCTGAACTTATCGGACTTGCCGCTATGAAGATTCAAATCAAGAAGCGGCGTAAGTTGAGTTCCGATTCCCGCTTTAAGCGAATTATTCTGCGTTGCTGTCTCTATTTCTTTAGGAAGCGCAACCACGCGTATTTCTGCAGGGATAAATGGAACCTCGATCAAATGCGTCTCTACATTATATTCTAGTGATTTGATGCTTGAATCCACTTCAGCTGCCTGCGCCTTAAAAGTGATCTTCTCCGCATCTGCCAAAAGCGGTTGATATGGCTTCACAATGTCTACTTCCGCGGACTTGATTTTTTCCTGGCTGTACCCTTGTTGAAGGACAATAAAAAATAAAATTCCCTGGAGTAAAATGATCCTGATAGGGACTGCAAGAAGAGATTTCAAGTTCATTGTGAATGCTTGCGATGTTGACATGCTCACGTTAGGATTGCGGTATTTGTATTTTATTTTCTAATTCTGTTCCGGAACTGCATCCATCTCGACACCTTCATCCGGCTGATCTTCTTTTAGCTTCGACTGAGCTGCCTCCTTCTTTTGCACATTACTCAGCTTTTCTTTTGCCGTTGCTACAATATCATCAGCTCCCTTGTAATTATCAATGATGCTTTGCAATGTTGATTTGGCCTGAAAGTAGTCCTCCTCTCTTTCAAAAATATCAGCTAGAAGAAGGTAAGATTTTGCAATCCAGTAATCATTCGATTGCTTGTGCCTGATCACCACATAGCACTGATCCTCCGCAGCCTTCAGGTTATCTTGCCTAAAATAAATGAGTCCCATGAGGTACGCTGCCTCAGTACCTTGTACAGACTTTTCTTTCGATACCATGCTTAGTTCAGCGAAGGCTTTACTAAGGTCATTTTCAGCGAAAGCTATTTTTCCCAGGTAGTAATGTGCTTCGACCTGGTCCCCGCTTTTTGCTTCATGGGAATTCAGCAACAACCCAGCTGCTATCTCAGCATCCTTGTAACGATTCATGTACCAGGCACTGTACATCATTCCTTTGAAGGCTTCCATCTCATTCGCCTTAAAGTCAGCTTGTGAGCTCAGTTGCTGATAATACCGGTACGCTTTCTCATAATCCTTCTTTTGAGAATAGTTGATCCTTGCTGCCTGCAATAATGATTTTTCAGAAAAACGGTTTTGAGGCTGATCTGCCACGTATTCGTAATCAGTCAATGCCTTTTGAAAGTCATTTTGTTTCAGGAAACATTCTCCGCGATAAAAATGTGCCTGCATGGCAAACTGGCCGTCCGCAAATGAATTCAGGTAAGCTGACAACTCGCGAACAGCCTCATTACAATCACCTTTTACATATTTCGTTTCAGCAGCCAGGTACATCACGGAGTCTTTAGCTGCATCGGTTACATTCACATTGGGCAGGTTCTTTACAAACCCTATGTATCCCTGCGCATCTCCTTTTTCAGTATAAATCTCCTTTACTCCATTCAGCGCTTCTGTTCCCTCAGGCGTTTTAGGATACTTATTCAAAACCCATTTGTATTCTTCAAGTGCTTTTGAATCGTCTCCAAGATTGAACCAGATGAGACCTAGTTTCAAATGGGCTTTTCGCACATAGCTGCTGTTTGGATATTTTGCTATGACCTGGTTAAAAGCTTCTGCAGCTTCCTGGTAAGATGGCACCGTCAGGTAAGTTAACCCAAGCTCATACAATGCATCATCCATATAAATACTTGAGGGATATTCACTGGTCATTTTTTTCAGTGACTCAATCTTACCGCTATTATTACTCTGTAATCCCTGAATAACTGCCTTCTGATATAGTGCATAATCCGAACCTGTTAATTTTTTGGAAACAACATCTCCATATGTGGAAGTGGCGTTTGAATAATTCTTCAGAACAAAACTGCAATCGGCCAATCGCAGAACAGCATCAGCATATAGCATCCTGCTTTCTTCATCATGGGCAGCAGACGATATCTTGGTAACCTGTTCGAACTGGTCAGATGCTTTTGAAAATTCATCTTGTTTAAGGTAGGCATAGCCCATTGTGTAATGAGCATTTAGTTCTGAAACACCCGCCGGCAACTTCTGCTTCGACCTGAGCAGTCCTAGAAACTTTGAATGGCTTTCAATAGCTTCTCCATATCTTTTCTGGTCATAGAAAGCTTCTCCTTTCCAGAAGTGTGCGGCAGCCTGGAGAGTCGGATCTACGGGATTTTGAAGCGATTCATCAAAGAGCTGTATAGCATCAACAAAGTTCTTCTCGTTGTAAAGCTCAGTTGCTCTCGAGTAGGTAACCTTCTGAAAAGCCTGGCGCAACTGCGGATTTTTAGAAGGCATGGACCGAAGGACTTCGAGCGCATCAGAAAAATTCTGCGTGCTTAGAAACTCGAGTGTCAGGTACTGCCTGGCTTCCTCTGCATTGCGTGATTTTGGATATTCCTCAATGAATTCCTTAAGTGCATTTACAGCTACGTCGTGATAATTCAACTCATATGACAACTTCGCATACTGGAATGATGATTGTTCCTTCACGAAATCATCATATTGCATCCTTGAAGCTTGTTCAAAAGCCAGACGTGCATCATCCTTTTGATCCAACCTCAGATAGCAATCACCCAGCAGGTAAAGCGCATTTTGCCCCAGCGAATCCTTGAGCACATTTAATTCTTTAAAGCTTCCTATAGCTGCTTCATAACTCTTCGCCTGGTATTGGCAGTAGGCAATCTGATAGATATCTGATTTATCAAGCTTGGTTTTAGCACTCATGTAAGCAGTAAAATAAGGCATGGCCTTATCATATTGCTTCTTCTCAAAAAAAGCTTTACCGATGAGCTGCTGCATCTCTATTTTATATGGAACATTTTCGGCCTGGTTATAAGCAGAGGCATACGCAATTACTTCATCATATTTATTCTGCTGAAAACTGATGCTGGCGATATAGTATGGAACTACCGATTTATAAACTTCTGATTTTTCAACCAGCTTAAAAGAATTCAATGCATCTGCATACCTACCTTGCTTATAAGCAATATATCCGGAATAGTAGTTAGAAGGAAAATAATAACTGCCCTGTTTATTTTTCACCAGGTCAAAAAAACCCTGGGCTTTATCAAAATCTTTCTTGTAGAAATAGCAGAACCCAAGCTGAAATTCATACTCCAACTGTTCTTCAGCATTTAAATCAAAAGTGTCGACCTTCTTGTAGTATGTTATAGCCCTATCAAATCGCTTCATGTCGAAATAAATATCCCCCAGTTGAAAGTAGGCAAGACGTGTTGTAGGGTTTTCTTCAAACTGATCCACGAGATCGAGGAATAACTTTTCTGCATCAGGATGCTCCTGTCGCTTACTGCACAAAGCATTGTAATACCTGGCATTGATCAGCAAGAGATGATCTTCGGGAATGGCACTATTTTCAATACGGGAAATGGTCCCAATAAATTTTTCTTTCGCCGCCCCAAATTTTTCCTGCTGAAAAAGCTCTATTCCTTTCTTGTACTCTGCGTTGGCGTCAGAGAAAACTGAAGTTTCCTGCGCAGCAGAAATCGCTGTCCAAAACAAAGCGACTATAGCTGTTGCAATCCTGGTGGAAGTGCGTTTGTTGGTCAATGCTGAGATAATTTTACAGATCAGACAAAATTGAATTCTTGGGTGAAATCCCCGAATGAAAAGGCAAAAATGATATGCACATCAGTTGTAAAACCTGTAGCCCTACCATTACACATTGTTTGAATATTCCAATTTCATTCCACTAATTCCGGCGATTAGTTCGTTAACGAATCCTTCAGAAAATTGACAGATGTAATCTCCGGCGAGGAACAGCTGCTCCTGACTACCTAGTACCCCAATGAACTACTCCATTGGGGAGCCTTACGAAAAACAAGTAGAAGTTAGAGTATAGAAGTGTGAGAGATCAGAATGTTAACGACGCACCCACGCTCGGTAGTATGGGCAACTGGTTAACCCTTTCATAACGGATTCTGTCAAAGTAGAATATGTTCTCCCGGTTTATCACATTGATGATACTGGCATTCAGTTCAAGATTCGTGTTTTGAGAGATCTGGAATTCCTTTTTTGCCGCTATGTCAAGCCTGAAATAGTTAGGTAATCGACCTGTATTAAGGCTATCATCATAAATGATTCCAAGGTCTCCATTTTGTGTGAGATAGTCGGCATTAATACCCTGCAGGAAGTTGATCTGCTCATAGAATCCCTGTGTAAGCGTGAACGGAAATCCAGATCCAAAATTAAATCGCGCATCAACTTCCCAACTCTTGTCCTTTCCCCATTTGTACGACCCGACTACGTTCAAATTATGCCTGCGGTCGAAGTGAGGTGGATAAACCTGCTCACCGTTATCCCGTTTTACAAAACCGAGGGAGTATGCAAGCCATAAATAGAAATTCTTGTAATCATATTTCGTGAGCAGGTCAATTCCGTATGCATCCCCGGTTTCCACTTCGAAGTCAGGATCTGAGGGAAATACTTTACTCCTGTTTATATTGATAAGCTGTCCAAAGTATTTGTAGTACGGTTCTAACGTGAGTTCTATATTCTGGCTCAAGTCGAATTCAACACCTATTACAGCCTGAAGAGCCCTTTGTAAATTGTTGTTCACTGGTTCTCCGTCAATACCATACAATTGATTATCTGGTGCGCTCAGAAAACCCGTAAACAGGTTCACCACATCCTGGTCTGACTTGGTACTTATCAGGTTTTGAGAATAGACTCCTGTTGCCGCCTTCACTCGCAATTCATCGGTGACATTGTACTTCAAAGAAATCCTGGGTTCAGGTGAAAATGCCGGAAGTGATGCATAATACTGTATGCGGAAACTGGGTTCAAGTACAAGCTTTTCGTTAAATATATGTTTATAGACTACGAAACCCGAAAGCTCAGTAGTGTTGTTATTCTGCTCTATTTTCAGTCCCAGGGAATTATAGAATTTCAACTCCGTGCGAAAGCCGCCAATGTCGAAGCCATACTTGACCTCTCCATGTGGGATAAAATAGGTGAAGTCTACATTCAGGTCGAACCCATTGATGCCGCTTGTCCTCGGTAGCTGATTTGCTTCCTGCAACGTGATATCATAATCAGAATACGAGATCGTGCCACCGATTAACACTTTAGAACCTCCCGGCACAATCACGAAGTTAGTTCCGAAGCCAAAAGAACTCCAATCGAAATCTGAAACGAACTGGTAGTTTACGTGATCATTAAAATTGAATCCAAAAAAGCTCAGCTTACTTCCATTTGCTCCATTGATGGAAATCTTTCCATACACATCTGTAAAGCTATAGGGCAGGCCACCAGTATCAATATAATTGTAAAAAACTTTTGAAGATTTATCGAGATAAGAAGTCTTGCCTGTAAAAAGATAGGATACGCTGGATCCACTTTCACCAAGCTTCTTAATCGGGCCTTCCAATATCAGTTTTGAAAGAAATGGGTTTATTCCCGCCTTGCCTGAAAACTGCTTTTTGTTTCCATCACGAGTTCGAACGTCAAGAACTGCCGATAGGCGATCGCCGTATTCAGCGCTGAAACCTCCGGTAAAGACATTCACACTTCGGATTACGTCGGTTTCAAAAACAGAAAACAAGCCGATAGAGTGAAATGGGTTATAGATTGTCATCCCATCGAGCAATACTTTATTCTGGATCGGCGATCCACCACGAATGTAGAGCTCTCCACCCTGGTCACCAGTAAATATTACTCCTGGCAATACCTGAAGATATTGTGCAAGGTCGGCTTCACCTCCCACCGACGGTATCCGTTCTATGTCCTTGGTTGTAATTTTTGTCATCGACACAGACGTCTCTGTTTTTTTCTCTTCACGGATTGCACTGATATTAATGTTCTCAAGCTCGATAGCTGACTTTGTTAAAACGATTTTTTGATTGATGATGGCATTTGGAGTCACCGCAATCGGAATCTGTGCTGTGTCATAACCCAGCTGTGTACAGAACAACATATACGATCCAACGGGGATATTGGGGATATTATAAATTCCATTTTCATCCGTTTGGGCACCCATAGTAGTTCCGGAAAGAATGACATTAGTATAAATAAGAGGCTCGCCATCATCCTTATCGTAAACAACACCACGTATCACACCACTTTGTGCCATCGATTGAATAGTAAAAAATATAAACAGGACGCCAGTGAAATATTTTCCTTGCATGAAATGAGTTGTTCTTTTTTAGGGTTTCATCATTTTTAAAATTTTCAGAATGCAGAAATGCCTTTGTCTGAAATAAGCAAACGTTTCTCCATCACCATTCACCTATTCCTTCCCTTATCAGAACCGGTTCAGCCTTTGTATAGTCGATCACGGTGGATGGAAGGTTGCCTCCAGGTCCTCCGTCGATAACCAGCGCTACTTCACTCCTGAAACGGTTTTCAATTTCCCTTGGATCTGTAATGTAATCAAGGATCGCATCTTCATTGTGAAGTGAAGTTGAGATCAATGGGTGGCCAAGTGTTCTTGCAATTGCCAAAGCTATGGGATTATCAGGAATACGAATTCCAACGGTTTTCTTATTTGTCTGAAACAGCCTCGCTACGTGGTGCGCTGCATTGACAATGATGGTATAAGGTCCTGGAAAGAGTCTTTTCATTTCCTTAAACACGGCCTTGTCAAGTCCTGAAGTATAATCTTGCGCCTGGCTGATGTCACAGCAGATAAATGAAAAGTCTGGACGCTTCTTTCCGCTTAACCTGATCAACCGATCAATGGCCTTAGGTGAGAAAAGATCACCTCCAAAGGCATACACCGTATCGGTGGGAAAAACTATAATGCCACCTTTCTTCAAAGCATCAATTACAGCATTGATTTTTTGCTCACTGATTTTAGAAGGATGGATTTTGAGTATCACCTTATTCGCAAGACTGGAATGTTGTTAAATGAATGATTGTGACTTCAAAGTCCGGCACCAGCTGCTTGATCGTTTGAAGCCGGTCAAAGTTACTATGTGCTAAGCTGCTGAATTCAGCAGCAGCTTATTTACAAGTTCAGCAGCTTCCCTGAGTTCTATTGCTGAATACACCTTCAGGCCTGATTGGTCGATGAGTTCTTTTGCAAGGTCGGCATTAGTACCCTGAAGGCGCACAATGATAGGCACGCTGATACTTCCAATGTTCCTATAAGCATCCACAATTCCCTGAGCAACCCTGTCGCATCTTACAATCCCACCAAAGATGTTAATGAGAATGGCCTTCACATGAGGATCTGCAAGAATGATTCTGAAGCCTGCTTCCACCGTTTGTGCATTGGCCGTACCTCCTACATCTAAAAAATTAGCAGGAGATCCGCCAGCTAGTTTTATCATATCCATTGTAGCCATTGCAAGGCCTGCACCGTTAACCATGCATCCAACATTTCCATCAAGTTTAATGAAGTTGAGGTTAAACTTGCTCGCTTCTACCTCGGCAGGATCTTCCTCGGTGATATCCCGTAAATCAATATAGTCTTTATGCCGGAAGATGGCGTTGTCATCGAGCTTTACCTTGGCATCAACGGCCAGTATCCTGCTATCCG
>JGI24806J26614_1000451_pt1 | contig 12565 bp, 10 predicted proteins | sample Kansoi200umMDA_FD_26614 | JGI IMG/M metagenome (IMG submission 26614)
ATAGATGAAAATATTACTTTTTTAAATTTTGGTTCATTTGGCGCCTGTCCTAAACCTGTATTTGAAGAATATCAACGATTACAACGTGAGCTGGAAAAAGATTCTGTCCAGTTATTTTCATTTAAAAATTCTATTGCTTTCGGCACTGATAAGAAAGTCGATAAATCTCTCGTGCCCTGCATTTGATGATAATCTATAAACTGCGAGTTTGATGGCACTGCACTTTCATAACCCCAGCTTATAACCAGCGGATCAAACATTTTTTGCAGTGAGTTTCTTACATATAAAAATGAACTGCCTTTTGGTGTGCACATCCATTTATGACAAGCGCCTGTATACACATCTGCATCAAGCACTGTAATATCTAATGCAATGTGCCCGGGCACATGCGCACCATCAACAATAGTAAGTAAACCTTTTGCTCTTGCTATATCAATAATTTCTTTTACAGGCAATTTTAAAGCAGTAGCACTTGTGATATGACTTATGAAGATTGCTTTTGTTTTTGCTGTTGATCCCTTAAAAAAATCTTCAATAATTTTCTCTTTTGAAATAACAGGCAGTTCTATGGGTTGCCGTATATATTTTGCGCCTGCTTTCCTGCAATAATAATTCCATGTTCTGTCCAATGCACCATATTCAATATTAGTGCTAAGTATTTCATCATCCTGTTTTAGCTGCAAATTTTTTGCAACGATATTAATAGCATACGAAGGATTGGTTACGTACACAACATCGTCGGCATTACAGTGTATATAGTTTGCCAATGCTTCTCTTGAATGCTTTAAATTTTTCGGGCCATCAAACGCAATAAACTGAACAGATTCTTTTTCCAGCTCACGTTGTAATCGTTGATATTCTTCAAATACAGGTTTAGGACAGGCGCCAAATGAACCAAAATTTAAAAAAGTAATATTTTCATCTATTAAAAATTGCTGCTTAAGATTTGCTTGCTGCATGCGTCAAAAATAAGTTTTGTAAATAAGATATTACAGAGATATATTTTCTATGAAATACCAATTGGAATACATGAATAAATTGAAATTACTGAACAGCCGTTTCAAAAACCTATCGAATTGCCGCCATCTACAGGAAGAATAATTCCGGTAATAAATTTTGCAGCTTCGGAAGCTAGGAATAATGCAGTCTCAGCAATGTCAATTGTCTCTCCCATTTTTCCCATTGGTGTTCTTGACAGCGCTTTATTTTTTCTTTCAACATCTGCATTAAATGCTTTCGCCGTCATATCTGTTGTAATAAAACCCGGCGCAATAGAATTTACACGAATGCCTTTTGGTGCAAGTTCAACAGCCATAGCCCTTGTCATTCCATCAATAGCAGTTTTCGATGCAGAATAGGCAATCACTTTTGGTAAGCCATATTGCGCCGCCATTGAGCTGATGTTGATGATACAACCATTACCTTGTTCAATCATTTTCTTAACAACTTCTCTTGATAAACTAAAAGCCGCAGTAAGATTTGTTTTGATAATACGTTCAAATTCTTCATCAGTTACTTCAGTAAATTCTTTTTTTAAATTGATGCCGGCGTTATTTACAAGAATATTCAGCGCACCAAATTCATCATACAATTTTTCGATAAGCGCAGGAATTTCAGATAGATTATTTATATCGAAAACAACAGGCACACAAAGCGCTCCAAGTTTATCTTTTGCTGACTGCAGTTTGTTCTCATCACGACCAAGAATAATCGTAGTGATATTATTGGCTGTAAATTTTTCTGTAATGGCTAAACCAATGCCTGAACCACCGCCTGTAACTATTGCTATTTTATTTTTTGAACTCATAATAATTAATTGTTTTGAAATTATTGATTTCCCCCTATTCCCGGTGCATAAGGAAACTGCAAACTTTCATAATATTTTAAATCATGTTCAGGTTGCGCGTAACCTTTTGGTAAAGACATTTTTGAAAAAGTTTGAAAGTATAATACACAGGCATTGCGCCACCATATTGCTTCGTTATGTTGAATGTCGAATAACATTGATACTTGTTCAAAACGTTCATCATCAATAAAACCTTTCATGTTGTTCCATGCCTGTTGCATCCACGCAACAGAATCAGCACCGGTATAATATTTATAACATAACTCATCCCATAAACTTCTTCCAGATTGCATTTTAAAATTCCATGCTACATGATGAAACCAAAGCAAATATTTTTCATTGCATGTAGTCACATCTTCAAATTGTTTTTGTATTGGTGGTTGATATTGTACTAATGCATTACTGCCCGTTGAAGTTCTGTCGAAACCAATTCCAACTGAATCTGCTTTATGATAATAAACAGGATTCCAATCTGCACGTTCTGCTTTACTATACCACGGAGCCGGACCATAATGATGCGAATAACCCATGATATGATGCAAGCCAAGCGGTGTCATATAGTCAACAGTAATTTCTCTTGAAGCAAGCATCATTCCTTTTACTGTATCAATAAATTTTTTGTTGTTGGTGAATGTTTGCCGTATCCATTCATCTGCAATTTGGGCTGAAGTGAGATTGTGATTCCAGGCTAATCTTCCAAACGCATACCAGTTGGCTTGTGCAAACGGATGACCCGTCCAATTAATATCATTTCCAATATTTGAAACGGCAGCAATTGCAGTGAGTGAATGATTTTCCAGAGTGCCATCAATAATTCTTGCAACCGTTGAGCCCTTGCCTTTCTCGTAAGTGTCAGCATCCAAACATTCTTTTATCAGTGGCGCTAAAAAAACAAGATGTGTGGAGAAGCCAAGATATTCCTGTGTTAACTGAAACTCTGTTGCAAGTTGTGTTTGCGGCATGGCACCAAACAATGGATGAAATGGTTCACGTGGCTGAAAATCTATTGGTCCGTTTTTTACCTGCAGAACAACATTGCTTTTAAATTTTCCATCGAGTGGTTTGAATTCATTGTATGCCTGTTTTGCCCTGTCATCATCATTATTACTATACACAAATGCGCGCCAGATAAGAATGCCACTATGCGGTGATAATGCATCCGCCAACATATTTGCACCATCTGCATGTGTACGTTTATAATTCTGTGGCCCAGGTTGACCTTCAGAATTTGCTTTTACCAGGAAGCCACCAAAGTCCGGAATCAATTGATATATTTCATTTGCTTTTTGTTTCCACCATTGTTGCACAGAATCATTTAACGGATCTGCAGTTGAAAGACCACCAATCTCCATCGGCGCACTAAATCTTACAGATAAAAAAACTTTTATTCCGTAAGCACGAAAAACATTGGCAAGCGCCGCTACTTTTATTAAATAATCTTTGGTGAGAATTGTTGCATTGGCATTTACATTATTTAATGCTACAGCATTAATGCCGATTGATGCATTAGCTCTTGCATAATCAATATAACGCTCATCAATATAGCCGGGCAAGGTTTGCCAGTTCCAAATGGAAATACCTGCATAACCACGTTCAACAGTGCGGTTTAAATTATCCCAATGGTCGAGCATGCGCAATTGAATTAACGGCGCACTTAGAATATTAAGTTGTTGAATGTTTTGATGTGTTTGCAGCAATTGCAAAAAATGGAAGCACCCATACAACACGCCAACATCTGTATTGGCAGCAATAACAATTATTTTTTTTTGATTGAATGTTGCAGTTTGAATAACAAAACCTTGTTTACCAATTTTATTAAAATCATTTGCTGAAATAATTGAATTGATAGTATGGTTTGATGAAGTGCCTGCAAGCACCGTTCCATCTATAATTTTGTTATCAACCAAAAATTTTTTAGCAAGCAATCCCTGTAAGCCATCCAGCATTTCGTTTTTAGCAGCAAGTAATGTAGCAGATGAATCAGCAAATTGAAGAGAAGAAATTTTGTTGCGGTATTGTTGCAATAAATTTTTATTATCAATTTTATTATAACGCAGCCATAAGTTATAACCATCTTCTGCATGAAGAATGCAAATAGAAAAAAAACAATAAATAAGCACCAGGAATTTTTTCATACAAATTATTACAGCAAACTTGCTCATTCATTAAGCAGGTTGTAAATCTATAAAAATATATTCTGAACAATATTGAATGAAGTCTTTCCAATATATTATAAAATTGAAACCTTTTGTTACCATGAACATATACAGTACAAGGGAGCAATCTTGCGTGATGATAGCAGCAAAATTGGAAGCAACAGACGATGCCACGAATAACCGCAGCCGATAACATACAAAAAACTTAATCATACAACATACTTGCCATGCAAAAAAAATTCTTTATACCCACAGCAGTTTTTGCAATTGCAATAACAAGCTGCAACCAATCATTAACACAGCAGGCAGCAACATCGTCAGGCGATTCAACTGTAGCAAACAAAAAGAATATCTTTCGGAACCGCTTATTTCAAACATCTATACTGCCGACCCGTCAACGCATGTGTTCAACAACAAAATTTATATTTATCCATCGCACGATACAGCTACAGGAACTCGGGAAGATGATTTGGGAAGTCATTTTAATATGATGGATTATCATGTGCTTTCGATGGATTCCGTTGGCGGTGCATTTACAGATAATGGTGTAGCGCTGCACATAAAAAATGTAGCATGGGCAGGCAGGCAAATGTGGGCGCCGGACGCTGCCTTTGCAAACAATACATACTATTTATATTTTCCTGCAAAAGATAAAAAGATGTGTTTCGAATTGGCGTTGCAACAAGTAAAAACCCGGGCAGGTCCGTTTGTTGCGGAGAAAGGGCCAATTAAAAATAGTTACAGCATTGACCCCTGCGTGTTTAAAGATGATGATGGAAAATTTCATATGTATTTTGGTGGTATCTGGGGTGGACAATTGCAGCGCTGGAACAGCAATCAATACGATTCATCTGCGCAAAACCGCAAGCCTGATGAGCCTGCTATCTTGCCGCATATGCGCGATTGAATGCAGACATGAAAAGTTTTGCAGAACCAGTGAAAGAAATAAAGATTCTTGATAAAGATGGCAAGCCTTTCAAAGAAAAAGATAATGACAAACGTTTCTTTGAAGCATCATGGATGTACAAATACAATGGCAAATATTATTTCACTTACTCCACCGGCGACACGCATTTTATTTGTTATGCTACAGGCAATAATCCTTATGGTCCGTTCACTTATCAAGGCGTTGTGCTCAATCCTGTTGATGGCTGGACGAACCATGAATCCATCATTGCCTTCAACAACAAATGGTATATATTTTATCACGATATACAGTTAAGTGGCAAAACACATTCGCGCAATATAAAAGTTACAGAGCTGCATTATAACGCCGATGGTTCTATACAAACAATTACGCCATTTACAGAAGCGAAATAATCTTCTTTACAATAAATCGGATGCCTGAATACATTACGAAAACAGGTTTGTAAATAACCCGGTTGAGCTACATCAAATGCTGCTGCACAGTTCGCAGAAAAAATTACAACTTTGAATAAGCATGAAGAAAGTCTTGTTGCTTATATTTTTTTTATTATTTATAATAAAAATTTTTGCACACCATATTGTAGGCGGTGAAATATTTTATAAGTATTTGGGAGCAGGCGCTTCACCGGGTACAAGTATCTACCATATTTCATTAAGATTATTCCGTGATTGCGATGTGCCTTGCGGCGAAGGCACGAGCACAGCATGCTTGCCGGCATCTGTTGCTATTGGAGTTTATTCATTGTTTTCTCCATATAAACTTTTTCACAGGATTGATATGCCTCTTACAGACAGTTCAGCAATTACACTCAGCAGCTATCCTAATTGCATTGCAGTAAAGCCATCAGTTTGTTATGAAATAAAAACGTATTCTGTTGATGTAACACTTACAGATTTCGATGACGGATACATTCTTGCTTACCAGAATTGTTGCAGGGCAGATGCATGGAATCAGTATGGTCTTGCACCCACTTTAGGTGGAGCGCCCGGTGCTACATATACTGCTAACATGCCTGGCAAAAAAATTCTGCCGGGAGAACATAACAACAGTGCGGTTTTTAAACTAAAGGATACGGCGCTCACTTGTTTAGAAAGTAAATTTGCAATTGACTTTAGTGCGGTTGATGCCGATAAAGATTCATTAAGTTACGCTTTTGCTCCGGCTTATGATGGTGGAATTTTTTTTTCTGATGGCTGCACTTTAGATCCTTTTAACGGGTTTGTTTGCGATAATACTTTTGCAGGACCACCGCCATATAATTTTATTACTTATCGAACCATGTCCGGTTTTACGGGTACTCAGCCGCTTGGCGATGGTGTATCAATTGATCCTGCTACGGGATTAATAAGTGGTGTAGCGCCTTCACAACCCGGTCACTATATTGTAAATGTTATTGCGTATGAATGGAGGCGTGGTAAAATAATCGCTTCGCATCAGAAAGATTTTATTATTCATGTGGAAGATTGCGATATTCCAAGAGCAAAACTTCAGCCATCATACATAACATGCGATGGGTATAATCTTACATTTGAAGACGAATCAAAATCTCCATTAATTAATTCTTATTATTGGGATTTTGGTGACCCAAACAATTTAAACGACACTTCAACAAAAGCTAAACCTAATTATAATTATTCTGACACAGGAGTATATACAGTTACACTTTACACAAATAAAGGGCAACAATGTTCTGATTCAGGAACTACGCTTGCAAAAGTTTACCCTGGTTTTGTTACAGATTTTAATTCACAAGGAGGTTGCATACTTTCTCCATTTCAGTTTACAGATTTTACCACATCAAAATATGGAGCCGTGAATAACTGGCGCTGGGACTTCGGAGATTTTTCAACCTTGGCAGATACATCGCTTCTTCAAAATCCTAAATATGCTTATGCAGATATTCAGCAGGTGTTGGTTCAATTAATCTCGGGCGATTCAAAAGGCTGTGTGGATACAGCAACAAAAATTCTTCGTGTGTATGACAGTGTTCCACTACATCTCTCTTTTAATGATACATTGATTTGCGGAAACGATACGCTTAAATTGTATTCGATAGATTCTATTCCATCTTCTGCTGCAATTACATGGTCACCATCAATCAACATCAGTAATACAAATATTGCTTCGCCATTTGTATATCCAAATGCAACAACAACATATCATGTTAGTGTAAATGATAATGGTTGTACCAACCAGGATTCAGCAACTATAAATGTTATAAAAAATATTGTATTAAATGCAGGTAATGATACTACCATTTGTTTAACTGACAGCGTTCAATTGCATCCTCAAACAAACGCTTTGTATTTTGCTTGGTCGCCCGCAATAAATATTAATGATGCATCTGCAAAAGAACTGGTGGTTTTACCACTAACAAACACGCTGTATAAAGTTGTTGCCACAGTAAGTAAATGTATTGCTTACGATAGTATTCAAATAAATGTATCTCCTTATCCGCAGGTTATTTCGTACGGAGACACAACTATTTGCTTTGGAAAAACAACGAGCATTTCAGCACATACAAATGCGGATAATTTTTTGTGGGCACCTTCAAACTCATTGCTGCATGCAAATACACTTACACCAACTGCAGGCCCGCAGGCAACAACAGGATATGTAATTACTGTTCATAATTTACAAGGCTGTACAAAGCCTGTAAGCGATACAACAACTGTAACAGTAATGCCTAAAGTAAATGCTTATGCTGGAAAAGATACAGTTATAGTGGCTGACCAGCCATTGCAACTAAATGCAACAGGCGGAACAAATTATATGTGGTCTCCTGCAACCGGAATGAACAATCCAAATATTCCAAACCCTATTGTTGTTCTTGGCGCAGGTTATGATACTGTTTTATATCATGTAAAAATAACTACCGCTGAAAATTGTGTTGGCAATGATGATATAAAAGTGATAGTATTTAAAACAAAGCCGGATATATTTATTGCTTCAGCTTTCACGCCTAATCATGATGGCTTAAATGATGTATTGAAGCCAATAGTGATAGGCATGAAACAGTTTAATTATTTCAGAGTTTATAATCGTTGGGGTAAAATGATATATAATACCAGTGAAATTGGTAAAGGTTGGGATGGAACTCTATCCGGCTCACCGCAACAAGGTGGTACTTATGTTTACATAGCGCAAGCGGTTGATTATACCGGCAAGCTGATAAATAAAAAGGGAACAGTTGTATTGATAAGATAATTTTTATTTATCGGAACTTATATTACTATTAAACTCGTTGTTTGTAATTCCACGTTACATTATGATAAAGTTTGTTGCTTTAATAATCTGTATAATTTTTACATTAAGCATTCATGCCCAGGTAAAATTACCCCACCTCATTAGTAACGGCATGATTTTACAGCGCGACACCAAAATAAAAATCTGGGGCTGGGCTGCTATTGAGGAAAAAGTTACTGTGCATTTCAATAATAAAACATATAACACAACAACGGCAAAAGATGGCAAATGGATAATGACACTTTCATCCATGCCTGCAGGCGGACCTTATAATATACAAATTGATGCAAGCAATCACATCACCATAAAAAATATTTTGATTGGTGATGTATGGGTTTGTTCTGGTCAGAGCAATATGGAGTTGACGATGGAAAGAGTAAAGTATAAATATGCCGATGAAGTTGCCAACGCAAACAATATGCAGATAAGACAATTTGTTGTTCCGGATAAATATGATTTCAATAAACCACATGACGATGTTGATGATGGAAAATGGGCAGCATTGGTTCTGCGGCAACTTTATAAAATATGCCAGCACGCTTACACCAAATGATTTGCCTATTGACGCGCATGAGCTTATTGCTTTGTGTGCGCCGCGACTTGTTTTTATAAGCGGTGGTTCACCACTTGTTGAAGGCAATTGGGTTGATGGCAAAGGAACTTTTATTGCAGCTGTTAATGCCGGACCTGTTTATACATTGCTTGGTAAAAAAGATTTAGGCGCTACAGAAATGCCGCCTATGGAAACTGCTTTAGTTGATGGAGATATTGCATTTCGACAACATAGTGGCGGGCATACAACGGCGCCGAACTGGGCAACGTTTTTAGAGTTTGCGGAAAGGTATTTTAAGTAAGTAAAATTTGCATGGTGATTAATAGAGCAAATGATGCTCCATTGCTTTGAAAATATTTAATAAGGTTTACTATTAAACAGTTAACCCAATTTATTTCATCTCCTTCCATGCATTTATCAAACCGTTAGTTGATGAATCATGATCTTTAATTACTTCCTCATTCTCTAATTCAGGCAATACTTTTTGCGCTAACTGTTTTCCTAATTCAACACCCCACTGATCGAAAGAAAAAATATTCCAAATAACACCCTGCACAAAAATTTTATGTTCATACAAAGCAATAAGATTGCCCAATGTTTTTGGCGTGATTTCTTTTATTAAAAATGAATTGGTTGGTTTATTTCCTTTAAACACTTTAAACGGCACAAGCTTTTTAATTTGTTCGGCAGTCTTTCCATCTTTCTGCAAATCCGCCTTTACTTCTGCTTCATCTTTCCCTTTCATCAATGCTTCTGTTTGCGCAAAAAAATTGCTTAACAGTTTTACATGATGATCGCCTATGGGATTATGTGTAATGGCAGGCGCAATAAAATCACACGGAATTAATAATGTGCCTTGATGAATTAACTGGTAAAACGCATGCTGTCCATTTGTTCCCGGCTCACCCCAAACAATTGGTCCTGTATGATAGCTTGTTTCACTTCCATTCCTGTCAACATACTTGCCGTTGCTTTCCATATTACCCTGCTGAAAATACGCAGCAAAACGATGCATGTATTGGTCGTAAGGAAGAATGGCTTCTGTTTGTGCACCAAAAAAATTAGTGTACCAGGTTCCAATTAAAGCCATCAGCACAGGAATATTTTTATTGAATGCAGTTGTTTTAAAATGAACATCTGTTTCGTAACCACCTTTTAAAAGTTGCTCAAAATTATCATAGCCAATAGTTAATGCAATTGATAAACCAATAGCACTCCACAGAGAATATCTTCCACCAACCCAGTCCCAAAATTCAAACATGTTAGCAGGGTCAATACCAAACTTTTTTACTTCTTTTTCGTTGGTGCTGAGTGCTGCAAAATGTTTTGCAATATTTTTTTCGTCTTTTGCAGATTTTAAAAACCATTCACGTGCCGTGTTGGCGTTCGTCATGGTTTCCTGCGTAGTAAACGTTTTAGATGCAATTAAAAAAAGTGTTTCATCAGGCGTAATTTCTTTAAGTGTTTCTTCTATGTGCGTACCATCAATGTTACTTACAAAATGCGCCTCAATACCATCAACCCAGTAAGGCTTCAACGCTTCCGTTACCATCACAGGACCCAAATCACTGCCGCCAATACCTATATTGACAATGTATTTTATTTTTTTTCCTGAATAACCTTTCCATTCGCCGCTATGAATTTTCTCACAGAAATCTTTCATCTGTTGCTGTACACGATGCACATCAGGCATCACATCTTTTCCATCGCTCATCACAGGTTCACCGCTGAAATTTCTTAGCGCAGTATGCAGTACTGAACGGTTTTCAGTTTCATTAATCTTATCACCGCTAAACATTTTTTCAATCGCATCTTTTACTTTACAATCATCAGCTAATTGCAAAAGCAGTTGCAATGTTTTTTGCGTGATAATATTTTTTGAATAATCGAAAAGAATGTCACCGAATGAAATAGAAAATTTTTTAAACCTGTCGTTATCTTCAGCAAATAAACGCTTCATTGTAATGTTACGCATCTCTTCGCTTTGATGCTTTGTAAGTAACAGCCAGGCCTGAGTATTAGTAGGATTAATTTTTGGTAGCATTCTAAAAAGTTTATGAGAGCAGCGAATTTACAAATGATTAATTACCTGCAAAGTTTCATTAATCATTTCTGCGGTTATATTCAAATGTGTAACTATGCGCACCTGTGTTTTTGAAATTGCAATAACAAGTATATTATGTTTTTTAAATTCTGCAGCTAATGTTGCAGCAGAATACTTTCCCTCCACTTTAAAAATTATAATATTGGTTTCAACCGGAAAAACTTCGCCAACAAAATCTTTTTGTTTTAATGCAGGTAATAGCTGTTGCGCCTGATGATGATCTTCATTTAATCTTTCAATATTATTTTCCAAAGCATAAATACAAGCTGCAGCTAAATAACCCGCCTGCCGCATACCACCACCAAAAACTTTTCTTATTCTTCTTGCTTGTGCAATAAAATGTTGTGTGCCGATAAGAACGCTGCCAACAGGCGCTCCTAAACCTTTGCTGATACAGATTGAAATACTGTCAAAAAATTTTCCATAATCTTTTGCAGATTGCTTTTTTGCAACCAGTGCATTAAATAATCTTGCTCCGTCTAAATGCAATAGCAAATTATTTGTTTCACAGATCTTTTTTATTTGTTTGATATCCTCAAAATCATAACAACTGCCGCCACCGCGATTGGCTGTATTTTCAAGTGAAACCAATTTTGTATATGCTTTATGCGAATCGTTTTTATTATTAATGGCAGCTTCAACCTGCACTGCATTTATTTTTCCATAATTACCATCAATTAAATTAACAGAGCAGCCTGAATTAAATGCAATCCCTCCTCCTTCGTATTGATAAATATGTGAAAGCTTCTCGCAAATAATTTCATCACCGGGTTGTGTGTGGCATTTAATGGCGATTTGGTTTGTCATTGTACCGCTTGCGCAAAACAAAGCAGCTTCCATTTCAAACATTGTTGCAACTTTTTCTTCCAGCTCATTTACAGTTGGATCTTCGCCAAAAACATCATCGCCAACTTTCGCATTAAATATTGCTTCGAGCATGGCAGGTGTTGGCTTGGTTACAGTATCGCTGCGAAAATCTATCATGGCTTAAAAATTTGTCCAGGTATTTTTTGCCGGTACATTTCTAAAATAATTTATCACAAATATTTTTTTACCAACACACCAACATAAGGTAATTGCATAAATTCTTTCTTTTCAATTTTTACTATGAACACACCAAATGCAAGCGTGAAAATTGCACCCAACGAAAGGCTGAAAATGGTATTACTATAAAATGAAACAATTGTTTTGTGCACAAAAAATAATATAACAGCAATAACGATGTATGCTAATAATTTTTTCCATGCATAAGGCACATGATAATTTTTTTGCCCCCATATATAGCTTATTACCATCATGCTGCAATAACATAAAAATGTTGCCCATGCTGAAGCCATGTAACTATAACGCGGAATAAAAAAATAATTTACTGCGATGGTGATGGCGGCGCCGATTAATGTAATGTATGCACCGTCAATTGTTTTGTTGGTGATTTTATACCAGATGCTGAGATTATAATAAATACCAAGACACAAATTTGCCAGTAACAGTATCGGTACCACTTTTAATCCTTCCCAATATTTTGGTGCAATAAAACGCTGCCATATTGGTAAAAATAAAACCACAACCAGGAACATTACAGCAACGGTTATTACAAAAAATTTCATAACACGTGCATAGGTTTTTTGAGCGTTATCACCTTCTGCCTGCTTAAAGAAAAATGGTTCAGCGCCCATTCTGAAAGCCTGTATAAATAATGTAATTAAAATAGAAAGCTTATAACATGCATTAT